>MDTF01016666.1_pt1 | contig 27813 bp, 22 predicted proteins | sample 811191 | NCBI WGS metagenome assembly MDTF01 (sample SAMN05326649, study PRJNA326480) | marine metagenome | isolation source: seawater | place: Southern Ocean | collected 2011 | reverse complement strand
TCGTCATCTTCTTCCTCGTCGTCATCTTCCTCATCGTCGTCGTCATCTTCCTCGTCTTCATCGTCATCGGACATAACAACCTTTGAAGAAATAAATGCGCACTCCATGCATTCACCCTCGTGACAATCTAATAATACTTGTGGTACTTTTTTATCGCAAGCTGGACAACTTTTAATTAAACATTTTCCGCACCCGGAATCGTATTCCAAATCCGATGTTTGAGAAAAACAATCACCTTTGCAAATATCTTCACACCAACTATCCCGTAGATCTTCAGCTGATAAAGTTGTAAATAATTTTGTTATTGGTCTGGAATCCATTTGTAATCTTGATTTCATCGCAGCCATTTGTTTTTTTCTTTTCAATTCCAAATCATTTTCTATTTCTTTAACAATCATATCTTCGCTAATAATATTTTCATCGCATTCTTTTTCACAAACTTCCAATTCAATTTGTTTTACTGTTTTTAACTCATTGTTTGCTGTCAGATTTACTACTGGATTTACTTCTGGATTTGCTTCTGGATTTACTTCGTGATTTGCTTCAGGATTTGCTTCAGGATTTGCATGGATTACTATTTGTTTGGTTAATTTCAATTCAGAAAGTTCACTTTTCAAATCATTATTTTCTTTCATTAAACGTTCATTCTTTTCTTTCAGATCTTTAACATATGGGATTTCTAACAATATTGTTTCCAAATCTTTTTTCTCTTCTTTTATTTTATTTACGGCATGTGATACGAAAGATAATCGTTTATTAAGCATGGATGATATTTCATCAACAATACTTTCAACATTTAAATTTCCTAATTCTGACATTATTATATTAATTAATTAAAAATCGTTTAATATCATTTTTTAATATATCTGAGGATTTATATAATGTCCGATGTACAAATTAATATAATTATTTCTCAAACAAATTATGATAAAAATATGGCAACGAAAAAAATGAAAGAATGGGACAATGATATTATCAAAGTTATTAAAGAATTTCTAAATCCTAATTTTGAAAAAAAGGAAGAGGAGGATGAAAAAGAAAAAAATAAGGTAGTTTCTGTTAATCAATCAATTATGACAGAATTAAGAAAATTTAAAGATAAGCAAAACAAACATTATGATTATATTGCAAAATATAAAGATTATTTGAATAAAAAAGATCAAATAACAGAATTGAATATTAATTTGGGCAATCAAAATGTTGAAAATGTGGAAAATGTTGAGAACCCAGATAACGCATGTATAGAAAAACAAGAACCCGAAAACATCTTTTTATAATTTTAAGAAATATTGTTACCATATTTCTTAAAAAACATTGAAATTATTTTTAACAATTGAACTTTTTGTTTTAAATTTTTCTTTACTTTTTAATGTATATTTATTCACTTTTGTTTTTTTTGTAGATAATATATTATTCAAAATATCGGGCATTTCATTATTTTCTTCATATATTTGTGGCAACATTTTAGCCATTGGTTTATCAATTACCATTATTAACCTATTATTTGTTAATAATTTTCTATATTCTTGTATTGAAAGGTTACCATAATATTTATCCAAAGTGTAAAATGGACTTGGTGCTGGTTTAATATTTTTTTCATAATTATAGATTTTTCCGTAAATATTATTTAATAAAGCATAACGATCCCACATGGTGGATGTATCTAAATTCTCATTTTTTAAATGTGAAACGGCGCATTCTGGACTGCAAAAACAACCATATACTTCTATCTTATCTTCAATGTAATTTTTCGGAATATGGATTGGTTGGTTGTCAAATGGATACGTGCACCAGAAACAATTTGAATTTTTATCTGAAATATTATTTGTTTTCAAATTATGTTTTAATGTATTTAACTTTGTCCATACATCTTTTATACTTATCACTTCTTCTGATATATCTTTTTTTACTTCTTCTTTTATCATGACTTCGTTAACGTGTTTCTTTTCCAATACCTGGAATTGTAAATTTGATTTTCCAGAATAACCTTCTGGGTTTTCCATTTCTGGCGTATATTTTAAACTGGTTATATTATCCGTTGGTTTATCTGAACTAGACACTTTCAAGTGCATTATAATGTTTGGTGTGTATTTCTCAATCATTTTTTTTGCTGAATCTAATTTGACAATTTTACCACCTTTCGGCTTCCTACCACGCTTTTTGGGCGGTGGTTTATCTTCTTTTTTCTTTGGTTTTCTTCCTCTTTTCTTTGGTGGCATTAATATAACAAATTATTCAATAATTATTTTAAATACTTTTTATTTATTGTTTTTTTTTTCTGGTCTGTTTTTTAGGTTTTTTTCTGTATTTTTTAGATTGATTTGCAAATTTTAACGCCTTTTTATTTGCTTTCGGTGATTTTTTTCTATTGTTTCTGGTATGTTTCTTTCTATTGTCTCTAGTGTATTTTTTTTTACCACCATAATGATTATCTTTCACCCAGTGATTGTCCGTACTTTTATTATTCGGTCCAATGGGATGTTTATTATACATCCTCTTATAATTCATTTTTTTCGCTACATCTAGGACCTCTATTGGATCTTTTAATTTGAAACATGACACCTCATTTGCTTCGGATTTTAAGACTGCCTCTAAATTATCATCGTTAAATAACCATTTGAAATTGTCGGTATTGATATTATATATATAATTAATTTCCTCATTATCCTCTTCACCCGTCACATCTTCTTCCCCTTTTGTACCCTCTATATTCCAAATCTTGTTATCAACCAAACTATAATTATCATTTAATGGATGTATCATTAAAAAATCCAAATTAGATGTTAATTTATGATCTTCATAATTATTAGATTGCTGGTTATCTTCACCTTCTTCTTGAATATTTAAATAAATATTTTGATTGAATGGTAAGTTTTTATTAAATTCGTTATGATCCCCTGTAGTTTTTTTTTCTCTTAAAGCACCATTTATTTGATTTGTAAAGCAATATAAATTATTATTATTCTCATTATTTAATTTTGATAAAATGGTGTTTGTTTCATCTGTAATGGGTACAGCTAACTTTCTAATATAATTTAGAGTAGCTAAAATGCTTTCTTCGTTATAATGATACTCTTCCATTTTTATGTGATTACCATCACCAGTGAAATTTGCTGGTAACGCGTGGACTGTTTCGGATGAATCACCCCCCATGATTATATTTGTTTTAGTTGATCTATCATTCAAATTAATGGCCAATAATATATAATAATTAATTTGTGCACCTTTTACAATTTTATTAATTTTGTCCTCCAACAGTCTTTCAGTTGAAACCCATGCCCGTGTTTTTAGTAATGTGTTGTATTTTTTTTTTGCATTTTCAGCCTGTTTACCAGTAGCTGTTGCTAGCAAATCTTCTTTTCCCCATTTATATTCTTCAGGCCTCAGTTGTGGAAGCTTGAGAACCCCACATTCTCTTTGCAATATTAGACCATTTTTCTTATATTCTTCTGATATCTTAGCTTTTTTAAGAAATTTAATTTCATTTTGATCATTATCAAAAGGAGCTTCTGGGTTGGTTTTAAAAAAGTTATAACAATCGTTTAATGGTGACAAATATTTATTATTTCCTTTTAATTGCGATGTCAAATTTTCCAATGTAGAATTGATCATTCTACCTTCGCCCAATAAATCTAATATATATGGGTGATCATTCTTAAAATTAACAATAATGTTGTCCCCCTCAAACGACCAAAATTGGTATTTGGGTACCGTTATTTTATCGCTTTTTTTCTTTTGAGTGGTTGTTTCATCGTATTGCGGTTCTTCTTTCGCCTTATATTTTTTTTGCAATTCGTCCAAATAATTCATTTGTTTATTGAATACCTTTTCTGACGGAGTTGCCTTAATATCCTCTACCCACTTGTCGCCGTTGCTCTGTAAATATTGTTTCATTCTGGCACTGGTTTTTTTGTAAATATCAAATTCCACGTAGTCATTCATTAATTTTGCATCAATCAAACCTTCTTTTCCAGCTAAATCACAAATTATTATATTATGTGTGTCCAGGTTTGTTGGGTCACCTTTTTTTGGAGGAAAAGCTAATTCTATTTCATATACCAAATGAGATCTTGAACTCCTACCATTATTATATGTTGCTGCGGTTTTTTTGAAAATATCAACAGCTTTAAAATGAAAGCTAAATTTATTTTTAAGTTGGACAACATTATTTTTCTCAGCTTTATTAAATAATGTTATATATTCTGGTTTGGTGCCTTCTTTTTTAAATTCTTCCATTGAATACCCATCATCCTTTTTATATAATTCTTTATACTCAGTGTAATACAAGTACATAAACTCTTTGTAGTCATTCAGGTTTATAACCTTTTTCCATGTAAGTTGTGTATTTGTTTGTTTAGTTTCACTATCCTTATTTGTTTGTTTAGTTTCACTATCCTTATTTGTTATCCAATTTTTGAATTTATTATATTTCGTACGAAAAACGTTTTGTTTTTTCCCTGCGTTGTCTTCAGAAACATTGGAAAACACATTCTGTTTTTTCACTGCGGTGTCTTCAGAAACATTGGAAAACACATGCTTTCTTATATATGCAACTTGTTCTTCGGTATAACAATGATATAAATCATTCATTGCGAATGTTGAGGTCAGTGTTTCTAATTGAGGCTTGGTAAAGTTGAAGTAATACTCCCTTAATTCATCAAACAATAAGTCAAATTCTAAAGCCTCTTTAAATGTAATATTTTGTGTTGTAAGATATTCAATTGAACCTTTCTGAAAATAGGCAATTGGTACCCTTTTAATGTGACCATTCTTATACGATGTTTTGTTAGTAAAATAATCTATTGATGATTTTTGTTCTGCATATTTATCACCAAAAAAAAGTTTTTTAAGCTCAGACTTAATTTCGGGTTCCAAATTAACAATTTCTATCATTTCATTTTCTGTAGTTAATTGTGATGTATTATTTTCGTTGTTATTAATATATTTTTTTGTATCTTGTATTAATTTATCATAATTACCAAATGTATTATTTTTTGATGAAAATTCATTCGTGATTATTGTTTGTAAGATTGTGAGTTTATTGATTAATTGTAAACAATTAGCGTCATCTCCCTTTTTTTCTTTATCAATTTTGTCTTCAATTTTTTTTTCCAATAATATTGTTGTTAGATTTTTAAATAATTCTGTTGGTTTTGTAGTACTATTCACCATAACTGTATTATTGTGTTTAATTGTATAATTAGTTTCTTTATTTCCTGACAATATTCTTAAAACATCTTCTTCATTTTTAACTGAATTTGCGTCCAAAAAAAGTGTTTCCTTGGACTTTCCAAGCCATTGTTCTTTTGTCGGTAAGTCTTTAAATGTATGTGTATTATCATTGTTAAAGAATGCATAAAATTGGTTCTTAAATTTGTCATCAGTAATTTCTAGTGTAACTGGTATTTCACCATTATTATAGTCTTCTTTAAATTTGGAGGTACCCTTATTAACGATATTTATAAGTTCTTTTTCTTTGTCAGTTGCCTCAATGTTGTGCCATTCAAGATACCTTATTATTTGCTTAATCCCTGCTATTGCCGTGTGGGCGTTTGCCTTTTGTGCACCGATGTTCTTACCACCAATAAAATCACTTTTTGGTTTTCCATTGAGGAAAAATGCCTCCATATTATGATATGCATCCCCTGCGACGGGATGTGATTTTTTGTGAAATTCATCTTTTACCCTGTTGGTATCTCTAAAATATTGTGTGTATTCATCAGCAGCATCTATTATATATTTTTCTAATTGTGTGCTTGTGTAGTCACGTCCACCTCCCATTTGTAAAATTTTCCTCTGACCTCCCGTTCGTGAAATGATCGGACCGCCCATTTCTAATTTTTTCCTCTTACTATAATTCGTATTGGGTAAAAATTCTCTTGGTACGACGTCGGAGAGTTGTTCCTCTAATAAATTGTGTGGTAGCCTATCACTCTTATCATCTGGAATTGGGTATTCATATTTTTTCTGGTTATTTGTAAATTTGACAAATGGATGTGCACTATTTATCTCATCATCATCGTCATAAAGTTGTATATTGTCGTCCGGTATAAACCAATGGTCGAATAAATAGTTAATTGCAGTCATAGCAATTGACAACGTTGTAAGTCTTGGTTTTTTTCTCAAAGCTCGGGAAGTGGTATCCATTGATGATTCAATTAAATTGTATTCGTCGATCTCGGAATTTAACAAATCAACAAAATTTTTTAATATAAATATTGCGACATTGGTTCTGTATTTTATTTTACCCATATTATCAATTTTTGTTAGTGGTGTGTATCCATTACCAAATAAACCCAAATTACCCCATTTCAATGTATAATTAACTTGGTTAATAGTGTATGTCTTTTCGTTTATATCGTATTTATTAGTTGTCTCGTCTTTGATAATGGTTTTATCCCATAACGCAACGTTATCAATAATATGTGTTCTAAGTTCCTTATATTTTGTTAGAAATATATTAAACTCTTCTAGGGTTTTGATTGGAAAATTTGTTATTAGTATAACTTCTATTTCCTTCAACTCCATATCAACTGTATATTTTTCGTGATCGATGAAAAACGAGTGGTGATAATTGCAGTTAAACACCTTTGTAAGTAAGATGTCTCCTATTAATGTGATTTTCGTTATGTCATTTTTTGTGAAATTATTTGCAATAATTTTTTTACCCGTTAGTTGTATTTCATCATATATTTTTTTATATTCTGCAATTTCTAGTGACGTGCCTGTTAGACTTCCTAATTCTGATATAAATTTTGTTCTTTCTTTTTCAATGTCTTTTAAGTTTTTACCAAATACTCCCCGTTTATTTGAATTCCACTCTTTTTTATTAGTCAAATAAAGATATTTATGTATCCACTCAAATGTCACATTATTGTACGGTATATCATTAACAAGAAAATACTTCTCCCGCTTAAAATAATGTGGTAATACAAGTGTATCTCCATATAAATTTAATACTGGTTTTAGTTTTGCATCGTAAAATGAAAATGGAAGTTTATTTACCCAAAAACCACTACTACCTTCTTTCTCGCCTTCAACGCCTTCTTTTACGCCTTCTTTTACGCCTTCTTTTACGCCTTCAACGCCTTCTTTTACGCCTTCTTTTACGCCTTCTTTTACGCCTTCTTTTACGCCTTCAACGCCTTCTTTTACGCCTATCAATGAGAAATACGAATTACTCCCTTCAAATGTTAGTGGTCGGTTTTCTTTATAATCTGGGTCAATGTTATCCTGTAACAACTCTTTAAATGTCATATGTTCGGTTAATTCATGTTTATTTTTAATCAATTCCTCTCTTTTAATCTCCAATACTCTACCATACATATAAAAATTTTCAAACCAATATCGCGAATGTTGTATATTTTGAAAATGGGCATCGATGTGTATTACATTCTCTTTGGAGTATAATAAAATGGGTTTATGGAATAAACCTTCCGGTATGATAGTTACTGTTTGAAAAAAAACTTGTACTTTGGGATCCAACGTATCGTAAAATTTATCAAGAACTTTTGGGGGTTGTTTGTCCAATGGTTTAATATTGAAAAAATTTAACAGTTCAAGTCTATACTTATCATATTCATTTCCACCTTCTGTTGACTGGTTCACAAATGTTTCCCAATCCATATGCTCCGCGACAGAACCGGTGAATTTTTTACCAGACATTACCAACTCCCTCGGATATGTTGTTAATGCACCAATTTCGCTATATTTTAATTTTATCGTTACCAATTCATCAACTTTGTAATTTTTTACAAGATGTTCCAATAAATCAGTTATAATTTTTTTGGTGTTATATGATTTACCGGAACCAGAAAACCCATATGTGAAATAAACAACGGATAGAGGGATTTTTTTCGCTGAAATTTCTTCGTCGTCAATCAAATCATTATGATAATCGTAACTTTTTAATAAATTCATAAATCCATAATTAATTTTGGTAGTCATCATTTTGTCTGTATCATTGGGGCCATAAATACTATCCATAAAATCAAATGTGCAAATTTGTAACGAGGTTTTATCTGGATCATCGTGTTCTGGTTGTAATAATCCAAGTCTATTTTTTTCCATCGTAACGTATGTTAATTTCTTATTGTTACTAGAAATTAAAAACTTACTCAATAGTCGTGGTTTATAGTCATCTTGATTAATTGAACACTGAACATCACTTATCCTCATAATTACTTTTGCTGTAGAAAATATATATCTATATAATGCTTTAAATGGATTCAATAATACTCTATTATCAATTATTATTTTTGCCAAATTTTTTATTAATTGATCGTAATCGGTACATGTAAACTTAATAGATTTTGTAGTCTGTAAATGTCCCATTGTTTTTAATACTGATTCGGGTTTTATTAACATGGTAATTATGTCATTAAAAAAAACAGATGGCTGTATCCTATTTGGTGTTATTCCATAATACCAATTATCATTATCATCAATTAATGAAATTAAACTTAATAAAAATATATTAATTTTTTTCTTTTTAATTAACGAACAACCAATGTGCTTATGTAATAAACATACCATCATTATTTCAACAAAATATGATTGTTTATCAACATCTTCAATAACGTTGCGATTTTCCCGATAATAATTCATTTTAACAGTTAAGAAATCTTTAAATGCAAGGGATAAAATACCATTTTTTTTTTTATATACCAAATTCTCCATCACTTTTTCATTATATGAAACTTGAAAGAATAAAATAAAAAATGAATATCTTTCTATTATACCTTTTATGGAGATTGGGTTGTTTTTTTTTTTGTCGTCCCTTAATTTTTTTAACCATGTATAAAAATAAATTCCGTAAAAGGTATGTCCGTGGAATTTTCCAGCACCTCCACCTTGTCCAATTGTGTACAGTTCGTTAGTTTTTTTTCTTATTTCTGCTTCTTGCTCCTCAAAAGGTTTTTTTTCTTGATTAGTTGCACTGTTCAATTCAATATCAATTATTTCCTGTAAATCACTTTCCCTTTTCTTTTTTTCGTTATCTTTTTTTTTGTTTTTATAAATCTTTGTATTGTTTTGTCTTTGTATTTGTATTTCCCTCTCATTGTTTTGTGCTTTTTCTTTGATCTTTTCCAGTATTAATGTTGATTGTTCAATAGTCCTGTCGACATGAATAAGTTTTTCGTATTCTGTGTCGTTCTTGTTAATATATGTTTCAATTTCTCGGTGTAAATCATCCAATAAGTGTTGTTCGGTATCAAAAATTAATTTTACACGATCTAATAAGCTTCTATCCCAAGTATTATTGGACGAATATGTACCTTTCATGAAATATGTAAAAACCTCAACTACTATTCCCAACATCCGATTGTCATTGGGTCTACGGTCTATCATTTCTTGATTCATGTCTTTCATGTTTTTCAAAATTTTAATAATATATTTAATGTTATTTAATAACGTAGGGTTCAATGGTCGTGTAACTTCGGTTAATAATGCATCAATTGCCGCAATCATAATAGACTTATTAAGTATTTCTTTAAACTCGGTTCTTGCTATTGCAGAATTTACATCAATTGCTTCACCGGTTAAAAAAATATCAACTGACAATTCTATTAATTGTTGTATTTTATCTTCATCATTATTAGAAGCTTGAACGTAAGTTCCGGTATACAAATTCACCATGTCTACCTTAAACGCCGCATTGTCCGATTCTGGCGCTGCGAACTTAGACAATATATTTGTATCTGTATCTTTTTGTCGTTTGCCCATATTAATATTGTGAACATTAATTATTCTTTCAACTCTTTTATTAAATGTTCCAAGTCCTATCATATTGCCATTATATAAGTCTGTAATAATTTTATTTTGTGCTTGATGAGAGGCAAAACTGTTCAATTTTTCCGTAATTTTTAAGAATAATTCTTCGTACATAGGATGGTTCGTTTTGTTCTCGTATTGTTTATCCACCATCACTGTATAGGGATTCCTCTTCGACCAATTGGCCAATTGTTTTTCACGATTGGTGTTTTCTTTTTTTTCATATTCCATGTGCTTTTTCAATTTTTCCCAGTCGTTAACAATCTCAATCGCTGTTGTGCGTTCTGTGTAATTTGCAGATATCAGCGCTGATAGATCAATCTTTTGTTGTGCGATAAATTTTTGCGCGTTGTGTTCTTTTTTTTTTTGTGTTTTTAATATTTAAGTTGGTTTCGTCCATTATTGTAAATATTGGTGTACTTGATTCGCGTGAAGCAACGTCTTGATTTTGCAGTTGTTCGTTTATTTTCCTTTGGTGTTGTGCGTTTTGTTCCTTCGTTATTCTTTCTTTTTGTAGAAATTGTTGTTTTGTTTGTTGCTCTACTTCCTTTTGTTTTTTTAATAGTTCTTCGTTCGCTACCTTATTTAGTTCTTCTAATTCGCCCTTGGTACGATTTAATTCTAGTTGCTTATTGTTGATTTTGTTAGTCTGATCTTTGATTAGGTCATTATATTTCATATAATCGTCGGATTGTTCCTCAAATGATTCCATTTTACTTTGTAAAACGTTATTTTCAACCTTAAGAACATCTATTTGTTTTTCTGTATCAGTCATGTTGTTTTCTAATGCATTGATTGGTATGCTTGTTCCATCTCCAAATTCATTATATTTGCCTTCTGATGTGCCTATTGATTTGCCTATTGATGTGCCTATTGATTTGCCTATTGATGTGCCTATTGATGTGCCTTTTGATGTTATGGTTGCTATTTTTTTATTTTTTTTCTCAATTTCATCAATTTCATCATTTATTTTTTTAGTTAACACTGTGATTTTATTATTTACCCCGGCGAATTTTATATCATCTTCATTTGTAACGTGGGTTTTTAGAATTCCAACTTTATTTTTTATTTCACGTATCTCCAGATGTACTGTATTTATTTCCCGTGTTACTCTTTCTAACTCGGATGTTACATCCAGTCTGGATGTTACTTCCTGTCCGGATTCAGACTTAATTTTAGATAGAAAATTATCTGATCTTTTTTTGATATCCTGTAACCGTTCATATAGTTTATCAAGAATTATCAATTGTTGTTCCATTGTTGATTCGCCTTCTTTATAAAAGTCAATTTTTCTTTTATCAATTTCAGCATACATGCTATTAGTTAACCCGTTGATTTTATGTTGTAACTCGGTGAATTTGGTGTTATCGCTTCCTGAAAGTCTTATATTTTCAAAATTAGTTTTTATTGTATTTATTTCCTGTGTTACTTTTTCTAACTCGTTGCTGGATGCAGAATTATTTTTAGATGGTAAACCAGTTTGGATCTCCTTTAACTGTTGATGTAGTTTATCAAGATCTTCAAGTGGTAGTTTCATTAGCTGATCTTCATTCCTTGGTCTAACCTTAATCAGTTTTCGTTGATTGACGTACAGTTGGCTAGCTCCCTGTCTTTCGTGAAGTGATGATGTTTCTCCATGCTGCGCAGTGATATCCCAGCGCGAGTTTATCGTGTCTGTCGGAATTATCTGGAGCGGGTCTCCCCACCTTTTCTGTCCCGCAATGTTTCGCCTTTCATCCGCTGTATCAATTGTTCGTGGTTTTTGGTTGGTGCGAATGAATTTTGGCTTCTTTGTTGACCTTGGTTTTAGATTTTTATAATTGCCATCGGTGTTAAATGTAAATACACCATTTTCATCAATTTGGTCGTTGATGTCACGTCTCCATATAACATCTTTTGGTATGTAGAAATATTGGCAATAGGATCCATTTAATTTAATTTTTACGGTTATTTTAAAGTCCTTCGCTACTTTTTTAATTTTTCCAATAATATAGTCTTTGGTAAACTCATTATCATCATTTCCTTTAAAAACATCGCTTAAATGTAAATACGATATTTCATTCGTATTGAAATCCTTTTTTTTCATTTTATCAGTTGCTTTAATATTATCTGCTTCAATATTATAATTTTGTGTTCGTAATATTGCATCTCTTACCTGAGATTGTATTAGTTTTACTGAACGGTTGCGGTTTTCTCTTTTTGTTTTTGCTAGTGCTTTTTTTTCAAGTTCTGATAAAACTTCTTTTTTTGCATCTGTTATTTTTTTTGCTTCTGCTTCTGCTTGTTTGGTTGCTTCTGCTTCTGCTTCTGCTTGTTTGGTTGCTTCTGCTTCTGCTTCTGCTTGTGCTGTTGCTGCTTCTGCTTCTGCTTGTGCTGTTGCTGTTGCTTCTCGTCGTGGTGCAAGTGAAGGTGGTGCATTCGTATTTGAAATAGTAACGCTTGGCATATTTTATATAAAATAATGATATAATTTAATATTATTATTTTATTTATTGTTATAGCAGTTTCTACAAACCGCTATATGGTTATTAATACCTATTAATTTTTGCGACGTTTCATTCGTAATCCTCTTAGTGAAATACGCCTTAGTCCCGTCCTTACAAATATTACACATCGCTGTCAATTTTTTAACTTTATTGCATATCGGAATCAAATCCAATATTTTCCCAAAGTTATCTCTTTTATAGTCACCGTCTAAACCATACACATAAACTGTCTTATTAAGCGTTTCTACCAAATGTAAGACAACCTCGTACAAATCATCAAAAAATTGCCCCTCATTTATCAAAAATACCTCAGCATCAACGTCAATGATATCTTTCAATTTCTTAACATTTAATGATTCAATCTTTATTAGATCGTGTGAAGACATCTGGACTTCGTCATATCTTTTATCTTCTTCATAATTGATTACACAAACCTTTTCTGAGAGAAAGATACACTCGCGCCACTTTGCTATTAATCTGGTGGTTTTTCCTGCAAACATCGGTCCTAAAATAATTTCTAAATATCCCATATTAAATTTATTAGACGATATGGTTTAATATCTTTTTTAATCTTTCTCTCAGAAAAAATATTAGAAAAACTATTCGTAATTAATTTAATAATGGATTTCAAACCATGGATTGAAAAATATAGACCCACCAAATTTAAAGATATCGTTTTGGAAAAAAACAATAAAATTCTACTCAAAAATATAATCAAACAAAACAACTTCCCAAATCTTATTTTTTATGGTCCACCCGGGACAGGTAAAACAACAACGATAATCAACTTGATTAAAGAATACCATAATTTATATTACCCAAATATAAAGGGGTTGAAAATTCATTTAAATGCGTCAGATGATCGCGGTATTGATGTGATCAGGAATCAGATAAATCAATTTGTTAACACCAAGTCATTATTCGGTGATGGTATAAAATTTGTAATATTGGACGAAGTTGATTATATGACGAAAAATGCACAACACGCTTTGCGTTATCTCATACAACAATATTCAGGCGACATTCGTTTTTGTCTAATATGCAATTATATTAGTAAAATTGATAAAGCCTTGCAAAATGAATTTATTCAATTATGTTTCAGTAATTTACCAAATAAAGATATATTTAAATTTTTAAAACATATAATTGTCGCGGAATCTCTAAATATTAAGGATGAACAAATTAAAAATATTCAAAAAATATTTAATTCAGATATACGAAGTATGATTAATTATATTCAAACTAATCATAATAATATCAATATTAATAATATAATTACGAGCGATATATGGGATAAACTAATAGATTTGTTTAACAGTGGAGGCGAAATTGAATTATTTATAGTAAATTATTGCAATGATAAATATATTTCAACAACAGAATTTATAAAATCTTTCTTATTTTATATAATTGAAAATAAAGATTATTGTTTAAATAAAGAATGGTTGACGAAAATTGAATTGATTATACATAATGAACAAATTAATAAAAAGGTTTATTTATCCTTCTTTGTACATCATTTATATGACTTGTACAAATCTTTATAATACATTCTCATTCTTACTTCTAAATTTTTAATAAATTTGTTAGGGGAAGGCGATAAAGGGTTGAAATTACATCGTTTAATACTGTATTCTTTTTCTATTTCTCTAATATTGGTTTTTTGACGATTTTCTGATTGCGTTTTTTGACGATTTTCTGATTGAGTTTTTAACGAATACATCTTAGATAAGTATTAGATAATATTTTTAATCAATTTCCTAAATATTAAAATTGAAATTTTTTTTTATTTAAATAACAAATTTAAACGTTTAAATTTACTATTTAAATAAAATGACTGATTTAAAAATGACTGATGGTGTTGCCGCAATAACAGACGTAAATTGTGAATGGGATGATTTCATAAATAATAATAATGAAACTCTTAAAGAAAAAAAAGTTGTAGAAGAAGAAGAATTTATACCAACTTTCACTGATCTTTATATTTCAACACAAACTAAAATAGGTTACTTGGATAAACCGATTGATTTAAATAAAATTTTTTGGAAAATACCAACTATTGAATATCAAGAAGCTAAAGAAGGGATTATTAAAAAAATAATGAAAATTAATTCCACCACACCAGAAGAAGTAATTGAATTAGAAGAAAATATAAAATCAGAAAAAAATATAACGGTGGACATTATTTCCAAAGTAAGTTGTGTTACTGGTGAATTTGTAACTTTTAAAGATATACGAAAGGTTACCGTAGGTATCAGTAAAAAAGATTTAATAAATTTTAGAAAAAAGAAAAAAAGCGCATTTTACAATTGTTTTGCCACAATTGTAAGAATATTTTATAAAGGCGAATTTCGCGAAATAAATATTAAAATTTTCAATACTGGTAAACTGGAAATTCCCGGGATACAAAATATTGAAACGTTAAATATTGCATTGAGAATACTTTTAAATGAAATTAACAAATTGGTTGACGAACCAATAAAATATTTAAAAGACAAAATAGAAACAGTCTTAATTAATTCAAACTTTTCCTGCAATTTTTACATTAACCGAACATGTTTATATCAAATATTGAAATATGATTATAATATACACTCTCTTTACGACCCATGTTCCTACCCAGGAATTCAGTGTAAATTCTTTTACAATAAAGATAACGAAATAAACGGGTTGTGCAATTGTGAGAAAAAATGTAGTTTAAATAAGAAATTAAAAAAAGATAACACTTGCGAAATTGTGTCATTTATGATTTTTAGAACGGGTAGCATCTTGATAGTTGGTAATTGTAGCGAAGAAACTCTTTCTAAAATATATTTACACGTTATTGATATATTAATTAAAAACTGTGATAAAATTAAATCCAGTTGCGTTAGAATTGTTAAAAAGGACAAAAAAAGAAAATATAGAAAAAGAATAGTATTATTTTCTGAATAATTTATTAATAAATTTAATAGGAGTTAAATCCACGTAATCTTGGTCATCCAATAATAATGTATATACTTTTACATCTGATATTTCAGTAATATTTATTTTTTTAATAAAATGATAAATCAAATGATATATTTTTTCACAATCAAATATTTTAATATTAATATAATCTACAAAATTATGGATTTTATCATAATTTGATACCAATTTATTAATTTCAAATGATATTTTTACCATAAATTGTTTAATGTTTTTCACAGCTTCATTATTTATCATAAAATTGTTTACACAATCTACATTTTTTTTACAAAATAATTTGATAATTTTTGTAAATAAATAAATATTTTCTTTTAAATTAAAAAACATTTTAATTTCATTTTCACTCATTTCGCATTTTTTCTTAAAATCAATGTCGTACACCGTCTTTTTATATACAAATAAACAAGCGTCCTTTGAATTTAATTGTAAAAATGAATTACTATCCTCACCAACTTGTGCAATAAATTCAGTATAATATAAATAACTTTTTCTTATATGATGAGCAACCAATTCTAAATTTTTCGTATAATGCAGTAATAAAACAAAAATATTTTTAAATAAATCAAATCCACGATCAACAACGAATTGGTAATGGATATTATCTTTAATAACTAAATGATTTGTTATATGTGATAAATATTCATTTAATAACTGATTATATACAAACATGACATTGTCACTCGCATCTAATTTTGAATTATAATTATCGGTATTTACAATATTCATTATTATTATTATACATTATTTTTCTTTATTATTATACGAATTGATTTATTGATAATATAAGTATTTAAAGAAGAAAAGTGCTTAATATTTATATGTCCGAAGAAACCACTAATGTTGAATCCAACCAGAACTATAGATTGCCACAAGGAGTAACGCTACAACACTGTGCTAAACTCAGTATCGTTGAAGATAAACCAATTATGTTTGATTATTGGACGGCTTCATGCGATAAAGATGTTTTAATTGGTGTGAGAGATGGAGGTGAAAAATTATTAGTTAAAAGTGCAGATGAATATACCAGTCCAATTTCTAAAATTTACAAAGTTGAAACAGAATATATCATCATTACCGAAAATTCAATCTATTTAGTATCAGCCGATATTGATACAAAAAGAGTTTCATAAAATATATTTTCAATAAAAAAATATATTTTCAATATAAATGAATATTGAACATTTATCAATTAATACTATTTTTAATGGGGAACCGAAGCCGCCATTTTCCGTAAAAATAGATTTATTTTCCAATGAAAAAAATGACATAGTTGGATTATTTACTAAAATTAAAGAACTTTATATAAAAGGTATGATAATTACCAGAGGAGGCGTTATTGGTAAAGGTAATAATAATCTTGAAGCGGATAAAGTCACGCCAAATGACATTTGTATAATGGAACAACATATGCTAAGTTTCGGATTGAAAACAGTATATATAAAATTAAACAATGATTCAAAAAATGCATTGTTTAAACATTTATTATATGAATTGGGAGAAAATATACCAAAATTAAATTTCACAGTAACTTTAGATTGGAGAACACAATTCATCAACAAAATAGATTTTAAATTACCCGGGACTGATCAAAAAAACATTCTTCTACAAATAAATAAAATTATGTTAAACCACAATGTTGCTAATTTTTTCTTAAAAATTTCAAAAGGTACAAGATTGAAGGATTTTGGAGTGATAATCACGCAAGGAGAAAATATAACGGTTATATATTTTGATCACGATAATATCGCAGATCACCAAAAAATTCATAGATGTCAACATGATAAAATTCGGCGTTAAATGGCTGTACTTATCATAACTTTTGACATAAATTTTAAGAGACACAATTTATAGTATATTTTTTAGTTGTTCTTTTTGAGAATCCGTTATCGTTTTCGGAAAAACAATATCAAATACCATTATTAAACGTCCCACAGTTGATCCCCTTTTCATACCCATTCCATCAATTACACTTTTAAAACCCGGTGTAACGACTTTACTATTAAAATTATTAATCATATACGATTTTTTATTCAAATGTTTAATTTCAAATTTAAACCCTATCAACGCTTCTTTCAATGTAACTGTTTTTTTTACTATTAGATCCAACCCAAGTCTAACAAATAATGACTTATTATTTATTTTTATATGAATTTTAATATCACCCTGCATCCCATGTGTATTAATATTTCCCTTATTTCTCAGAATAATTATTTCATTATTATCTATCCCAAATGGTATTTCAATATATAAAGTTTCATTTTCCATTTTTTTTACATTACCATTGACAACCCATTTTTCTACCTCAAGAGGCTTGGTAACGCCCTCAAACGCTTCTTCTAAAGAAATTTCAATCGTTTTGGTTATTATAGGGGGTTTAACATTATTATTTTGAAATACAGGTTTACCATTTCTAAATATTCTTATATTTGGAGGCATTCCGTGCATTCCTTGATGCATTCCTTGCATCCCCTGATGCATAGCCTGTTGCATTCCAGGATGCATTCCTGGATGCATACCCGGCATACCATTAAAAAACATCTTAAAAAAATCAGGTACTTCATTCTCTTGAGAGTTAAAAATATTTTCATTTTTATTTGAAAATGGATTATTTTGTTTCATATCATATTCACGTTTTTTTTCAGGATCTCCCAAAGTTTGAAATGCTTGATTTATTTTTTTAAAATCCTCCTCGTTTCCACCTCTATCCGGGTGGTGTTTAAACGATAATTTTCTAAAAGCTTTCCTAATACCATCAGTTGACTCAGTTTTATTAATATTCAAAATTTTATATAAATCCATATATATTTATCAATAAAGATAAACTTAAATATAAATTAACGTAATTAATTAATAAATGTCCTTTCTAAAAAAATATAAACCAGTGTATTATAAAGATTTCATAATTGATAAAGAATATATTACTTTATTGGAAACACTTCAAAAAATGGACAATTTAAATATATTATTTATTGGAGAACAAGGTATTGGCAAAACTACTTTAATAATGTCAACAATATATGAATATTATAATACAACCAATATTCCAAAATATGATATACTCATTATTAATAGTCTAAAAGAGCAAGGTATTAATTATTACCGCAATAATTTAAAAACTTTTTGTCAGACAAAATGTTCAAACCCGCTCAAAAAAAAATTCATTATTCTTGATGATATTGATAATATAAATGAACAAAGTCAGCAAGTTTTTAGAAATTGTATGGATAAATACAGTCATAATGTTCACTTCTTAATCTCATGTACCAACATACAAAAAGTTATTGACAATATTCAATCAAGATCCATTATTATACAATTGAAAAAAATAAATGTAAAATTATTGAAAAAATTTTCACAAACTGTTGAAAAAAAAGAAAAAATTATAATTTCAGATGATGCCAAAGATTTCCTATTGAATATTTGCGAAAATTCCTTTCAAAAATTACTGATTTTTTTAGAAAAATTCAAATTATTCAATAAAGAAATTAATTTGGAATGCGCTAAAGAATTATGCTGCAATATTAATTACTTGGATTTACAAAATTACACCAATGCATGGTACAAAGAAAAAAATTATAAAAAAGCTATTGATATTATTTTTAAGATATACAATAAAGGTTATTCGGTTCTGGATATTTTAGATAATTATTTCTCATTTATAAAAATAACAACTATATTGGAAGAAAAAGATAAATATATTATAATAAAATTTATTTGCAATTACATTGCTATTTTTTATAAAATACATGAAAATAAAATAGAATTAGCATTTTTTACAAATAATTTAATTAAAAATATAAACATATGATATGTGTCAGAACTTTAAAAAAAAATATAATATTTATAAATTTATCAATATAATATTAAAATATGGTTTTAAACAAAAAAAGAATGAATACGTTTTTTCGCAAATTTCTTATAAACAAATGATTTTTAACAACGAATTGACACCACTCATCACCGAATTGAGCAAATGTTATCATAAATCAAAACAATTTTATTTAAAACGCGATATCACATATAAAAACTTATTAACAATTCTCAGGCAAATAATGAATAGTTTAAAATTAACATATACTTCTAATCTAATTTACAACAAATCAAAACATAATATAAATTACACCATTTATATAAATGATGAAATTCTAAAAGAAATTGAGAAATCAATAGCTTAATATAAAAAATTTACCAACATTGGTATTACTTGATAATATCTGTATTTTATTTGATCTAGCAAACCAACTATATTTGGTTCGTTTTAATATTTCATCGCTGGGTAAATAGATACAAAATAATGCCTTATCCATTTCTATATTTGAATTTTCCAATAAATCATCTATTATAATTGTTTTACACTCCTTCGTTTTTGTTCCTAATAAATTACCGGGTACCTTATTAACAGCGTATTTATTTATCAAATCATTAATAAATCTATTCAAATTACCGAAGAAATCCGTTTCATTGGTATTATCCGTTGATATCAATTTTTCCATATAACTACAAATTGATTTCATATTAACATTGTTTTTTGTGCACCCAACCAATTTAGAATCGGGGAATGTTTTTTCCATTTCAGCAGTGATACTTCTACAAACAAACTCGCCAACATAACATCCATTCACGCCTAAATATTCCTCATGTGCGGATTTGAAATCTTTTAACATTATCATACTATTTGGCATTAAAACGCCACCATATTTATGTAATATTCTAAACAAACCCAATTTAATAACTCTATTTTTTATTGGTTCAGGCAATTCAGCAATATCTATCGTCCAATCTTTTAACAATTTATCAAATGACTCTGAATTAATTAAACAAATATTAAAAGAATCACCGTTCCATTTTATTATTGTTTCAATACACATGTGAATATAAGGTTGGTTTAAATCTTTGGAATTTCGCGAGCCAAATGTTTTCCAATCGCGAGCATTTAATTCATTATCCGTGAATACCCACATTATTGGTTTATCGTTTTTACCAAAACCTTCTTTATTTAATAAATACTTCTGGATTAAATCAAATTCAACCTTTTCTGGTTCCGGGTCATATTTTGATCTATATTTATCATATAATATACCTATCGCTGTAATTATAATGAACGTGGGTATTAATGTTGTGATTTTCATTTATATATTAAATTTATTTTAATATTTTTTCTACGAAAAAACAATCAAAATAAATTTGAGGTATTTAATTTTTACTCAAATTTATTTTGATTGTTTCGTAGAAACATTAAAATAAATTTATTTTAGTAATTTCAAATTTTTCCACCATAATTTATTTTTTTCCTTCATTTTATTGTCTTCCATTAATAAATTATATGCCCTCTTCGTATCCAAAGCATTGTGTTCATTATTTTGTTCACTTAATTTCCCTTTTGAATAAGATAAATCCGGAACTTCTCCAGCAGTCGTGTTTCTATAGCGGATATATTGTTCCACGTTGTTAAATCGTTTTTTCTCTAAAAAATCCTGCTCCGTAACGGGTACAACCGTCTCCATATGCGCCTTTTTCACATCTTCATATCTTAATTTACTAAACACATCTGATGAATATACCGTTTCACTATTATCCAACATGCTACCATTATTATTTACCATATCTTGAATATTTTGTTTAACTACCAAGGCTCTACTCTCCATTTTCTTTTTCTTAAACATTTCATCAAATTCGGATTTATTTGTCACCTTTTCCGTTGATAATCCCTCGGATGATTTCAACCAATCACCGTGGCCATCCAAATTTGATTTACCATTTGACTGTTCAAATAAATCATTAAACCACCTGTTAAATTTCTTTTTATTCAATTTATCCAATGTCATTTGTAACAATTCTTTATTACCCACTTCTTTCCCCATGTCATTTTCATCATAATCTATATTTTCAACCTTTTTTTCCGTTTTATTTTTTAATTTATATATTTTTGATAATATATTATACGCTTTACTGAAAAATATAAATATTTCATTTTTTAAGCCGCTTTTATCGGGATGTGTTTTCAAAGCCTGTATCTTTGCCCTTTTTAAATCATCACTATTGTAATTTATACCCAAATTAAATAATTTTAATATATCTTCTAAATTATAATTTTCAATATCCAAATCAATATCCATTATATTTATTTTAATATTTTAATTTTAATATTTTAATTTGCAATATTTGTAATATTTGCAATATTTGTAATATTTGTAATATTTGTAATATTTGTAATATATAAAATAAAAAGCTATATAAATGCCGAATATATTTGAAAAAACGGAAAATAAATTTAATCCAAATAAATTATCAATTAATCCAAATAAAAATGCCCCAAAATTAAAAAATCCAATTGAAATGGAAAAAAAATCAGACAATTTAAAAAAAAAAGAAAGGGAACGTAAGCGTAAATTACATACTGAAATGCAAAAAAAGAAAGTTTTAGATATATACAGATCCAGAAATATTACAAAATTTATGACCGCTGAAGAAAAAGAGATAAATAAGAAAAAAAAGGAAGTCACGAACAAAACACAGTTAAAAAAACTTTACAAACAACTTTTAATTGACGAAAAAAAACAATCAAAAAAAAAAAAGAGGGAGACTTTCATATTATTATATCAAAAAGGTAAACTCAATCCTGAAAATTTATTTGAACTGGAGAAAGAGATTCCAAACATAAAGTATGATTTAGAAAATATGAATGATGATGGAGAATATGAAGAAGGTGAAGATGATGAAGAAGTCAAGAATGATGTTGAACATTATATTAAAAACGTAAAACCACTTCCAGTCGGAAGTGGTATTTATGAAGACAACATTCAAATTTTAGAGGCATCATATATTGACAAAAAATATCACGCATTGTTGGCAATTTTAAATATTAATATTCCAATGTTTTTTAAATTTGAAAAAAAATATGCAACCCTTGATTCAATTGTCGCCGATCTACGTGCATATGATTTGGAAAATGGTATTCCGGCATCCGATAATTACAAAAGAAAAGCCATTATTGTTTATATTATGAAACATTTATCAAGCCACAATATATTTTTTAAAGAATTTAAATTCTACCTTAAAAATTATTTTAAGTTCGTCAGTGACAATATTCACGTGAATGGAACAATGGACACTTTGGCAATATTCATTGTCATGCATGAAACATTTATAACAAATGACTTCTGGATGATGTTTCCAAAAGAAAATAAACATTTTTTCACATATATCATTGAAAGGATATTTCAAACAGTTGAAGAAGGTAAAACTTCCATGATTGAAAACTTTAAAAAAAAAAAAGCTACAAATGACAAAATACAAGATGCGCAAAACTTGATTGATGATTCAATTAAGTCGGGTTTAATAGACGGAAAATCGGAAAATAAATCATTGGATAAAACCAGACGTGGTGCGGGTAATTACGATGCATATAATATTATAAATTCTGATAATATACACTTGTATACCAACATTAATTTATTGCAAATTGTTCAGAAAAAATCTGATAAACATCCATTTTTTTTATATAGAAAAATTAGAACATTATGGGAATATGATGATAATAAAGATAAGCATAATAAACATTTATTTATTTTAGCTGCAGCTAAAAAGGGTATTGTACACTTTATTTTATTATCGGTATTATCAGTATTGCACAAGAAAGACGGGGGGGAAATCACTTTTGAAAAAAGTGATCATAAACGAGACCCAACATATTTTATTGCATATCTCAATAATAATTTACCCATAATCAATACATTTTTAAATACGGGTATTGACAACATAACTAAAGATTCAAATATTAGTAATAGTGATAAAAAAGATAAATTGCTTAGATATTTATGGGCAGAATACAAGATTCTCACCGAAATATAGGCACTATAATGTCCATGGTTATAAGTATTTACTAACTTCGCCAAAGAATTTCAAAATGTCACCTTCGTCACTTGACATATAAATCTCTTTGGGTTCACCTCTATAAAAATGAATATACGTTGGCATTGATTTGATTTTCAAGTATTGCGCCAAATCTGATCCCGCGTCCACATCCAATTTAACCATTTTTACTTTTTCAGACAATTTGTTAAAATTTGCCATAAAAAAGGGCGTTGACCTTTTGCATGGCCCACACCAAGTTGCACACGCTTTTACTATAATATGATTGTGATCTTGAATAAAAAGTTTAAATTGTCCACGATTTGTTAATTCTACAATTCTTTCGTCTGCCATTTTTATTAGTACTTAATAATATTATTTTAATATAATATTTTTTTAATATAATTATTTTTTTTATAATATTTTTTTTATATAATATTTTTTTAATATATAATGCCAAATTTTAAAAAATGTTTGTGGTTCTTGATACCAAAAGATACACAAGTATATAACTTAATAAAAAAATTACAAGCTCAATATTTCACAGATACAAGTGATATAACAAGTACATTTGAACCCCACATCACAATTGAATACAATATGACAAATGAATATGAATGCGTTACCAGATGGAGAAAAATAATAGAAAACGGTATTAATATACATTTAAAAACGGATATTAATGAAGGTGGTCGTGGGGATTTTTATAGTTTAGAATTAAATGTAAGTGTTGTTAATAATTCCAGAGAGAATGTTATACAAACTGGTTACACACCACATGTATCCTTTGCATACAAGAATAAACCATTCACACTCAAAGATAAAATGATAGCAAGAAAAATCATTAATAATTTTCAATTAAATGACAATTCTATAAAACCCGTATTGGCCACACAATATTGCGATAGTAAAGAAATGCCATGGTTTGGTAATATTGTTTAACCGACAAAGAAGTAAAAACTACTATGAAATAATATAAGTATAAACTATAAATGTTGGGAGAACCAATAACGAAAACATTGGTTGAAGAACCATTAATATGGACCGGCAAAGAAGATATAGAATTATTAATTTCACATATTTTAATAGGTGCGCCAGCATCAACATTTGAATATATTTGTGAAAAAATTTTTGAGGTATTGTGGGGAAGAACCCATTTAACTAATATACGCAAAAAAAGAATGATCAAAATCAATAGTGAAATCAATAACAAAATCAATAACAAAATCAATAATGAAAGCAATAACAAAATCAATAGTGAAAGCAATAGTGAAAGTAATAGTGAAAGTAATAGTGAAAGCAAAGAAAGGGCTATAATGAGAGCAAGGGTGAGAGCAAGGGTGATAGCGAGAGTGAGAGCAAGAGTGAAAGCCAGAGAACCACGTGATGAAATGTGAAAAACGTACAGATATTAACCAATTATACCACAGTTTGAAACAGGTTTTTGAAAATAAATATATAAGTATAAAGTATAATGACCTCATTGATGGGTTCCGAGACGAATAAATCTATTGGTGAATTGTATAGTGACGATGCGTCTACTAGAAAAATGTCGGAAAGAAAAATGTCGGAAGGTAAACACCCATTAATATCAGCAGTTGAAGAAAAAAACATAGGCCTTATAAAATCATTGATTTCAAATAGTGCGGATGTAAATAATGCAGCATTGGATATAGCCATATCAATGCAAAAAGTACTTGGGGATGCCAATATAAAAAACATAATACAGTTATTATTAGCAAATATGGTTAATAGAAAGGTGTACAACGGTGTTAATGAAATTAAAACAACCTTTTTAAACAACCTAAACGAGCCGTATAAAATAATCAAAGGAACTTCAAATGTAGCAAAAATGTATAACACAAATAATGGTTCAATTGTCGTTAGACTTGGTAAAGAGCCATATTTCAAAATGGGCTCACAATACAAATATAACTACTCTTACGATAATTTAATTATATCTAGGAATAGTGAAATTGAGTTAAGAAAAAATGAATTCAATTGGCGCAAAGCAGCCGAACATGAATTATCACCTAAACTTATTTTTTATGGATTTTACAAAAAACACAACGAATCAGAAGAAAAATCCTTCATAAAAATATTTTTATGTATAATATCAGAAGGATATTCTAGTGATTTGACAACACACTTCAAGGGGCGAGAGAGAACTGCATTGAGTGAAGCAGATACAAAAATAGCAAATCAGTTGGTAAAATTGCTATACAAGACAGTAGAGGTTATGGGTGTACTTTGTTTTGATCTAAAACCACAAAATTGCGTAATAAACGAAACGGGGGTCGTGAAGTTAATAGATTGGGATGATGATTGGTGTAATAAATATGATTTTTTACACGAGGATAAGTTGACACAAAAATTAGCAGGATTATTGAGTATTATATTTATGGCCAATCAGTTTTTAAAACTACACAATCTAAATATTTTTTCATCTTATTTTACAAAAAAAGAATATCTCAATGCTTTTAATGAGTTTGAATTTCTTAAAGGTATAACAGACGAAGAAAAAGACGAAATACTTATTAAAAAGTTAAAAGCATTGTATTGCGATATTAGAATGGAATTGAATGATTTAAATCCCAACGAGAAAATGGTACGATTTTATCAGAAAGAGGTGGTTTTACAGGTTTCGGAAAAATACAATTCTTCAGATACTACATTTAAGAAAATGTGTGGAGACATTTTTGACGCATTGTGGGAAAGAGCCAAAAGAGCCAAAAGAGAAAAAGGTGGGCAACGTGCAAAAGGTGGGCAACGTGCAAAAGGTGGGCAACGTGCAAAAGGTGGGCAACGTGCAAAAGGTGGGCAACGTGCAAAACGCAAGAAGCGTACAAAGCGAAAAAAACGCAAGAAGCGTACAAAACGTAAGAAGCGTACAAAAAGTAAGAAGCGTACAAAAAACGCAATGTGAAAATTAAATTCTATTTATAATCTCTTCAATCTCGTCTAATTTTTCCAATTGAAAATCAAAGTGCGCCTCCCAAAAATACCTACAAAATGACCATTTTAAATTAATATCATTGTTTCTATGTTTATATTTTAACATTGCCGTCCTATATTTTTTGGGAAGCAAGTATAGAGAACTTGGCGGCAATACATACGCCAATTGTGTAACCGCCGATATTGACTCAGTATTTTCCTGGATATAATCAATATCCCACAAAGGAACATATTTCAACAAATCTTTAAATAATGGCGGATAACAATAATTATATTTCCATTTCCAATCTTTACATCCGGAATTATAATAAATCATATTCCATTCTAACCCTTGAATATAATTTAAACAAATTTTCTTCAAATTTGACTCATTTCTTTCAGTTTTAAATAATTGCTCGTAATATCTATTTTCCCAATAATCATTATGTGGATTTATAATATGTTCAATGTCTCTCTCCTTTATTGGTATATTTAAAATTTCATTCTCCAATGACTTTTTTGATACTTCTTGATTTCTTTCTCTCTGTAATACTCGTCGTTGCATTTTATCTCGTAGTTTATATTCTCTCTTTAAATTTTCCAATTCCATATTTGAAAATTCATTAACCAACTCACGCACATTTTTCCATACAATAATATCATTTTCCATAAGGTATAAATGTTTTTTACCCAAAATATTTTTATATGTTTCCAATATCATTTCTATCCCATGCGTTCTTATATTTAAAGATGGGAAGTGTGGCATGAAATCATTTCCCAAGAAAAACATCAGAAATACATAATCTTTAATTACTCGGTTATTTTTCGTATTTTTCGTATTTTTCGTATTTTTTGTGTCTTTCATCGTCATTTTATCAACTATATAATACATTAATTCTTCTATTTTCATTAAATATAAAGCACCCGGGTCCATATCCGCAGACAAACTCTTTATAAATTCGGGAGTTTCGCGAAATAAATATATTTTTTTCGTGATGTACATATGATTTAAACATAGAATTATCAAATCCGCATCCAATCCATAAATAACATGCGATTCCGATGCTTTATGGTTATTTCTAATATAATCAAATATTTTATGCTCTCCTTCACCTCTCGCATCTGACCCCGACACTATTATATTATTAACATTGTAAAATTGCTCCCTCCCTGCAAAATATTGCGCAACTTTATCATTCAATTCATTCATAAATTCTGTACCAGGTGTTATACACGTTCTATCAAAATTGCCAACATTTTCACCAATATTTTCGCCAATTATTTCATTTATCATTTCTGTTACTATTTTTGATTTAAATCTTCGTTCCTTTTGCTGCTTTAATTTCGCAAATGGCGCAACACCGTCAAAACTAATATATACCAAATTTGATGGTTTAATTTCTTTAATATATATTTCTATTTGCAAACAAATGTTCTTAATTAAATTATTAACAAACTCTTTATTAAATGTACCCTCCATCAACGCTAAGCAATTATAAATAATTGAATTTGAATCCAAATAAAAATTACTAACTGGCTCGGTCAATTTATCCCTCTTGATTATGATTTTTTTATAATTTTTTATCAAATAACTGTAATACGCTGGTATACCCATAATAATATTATATGTAAATCTTTATTTAATCTCTTTATTTAATCTCTTTTGGTTTTTTTTTTTTTTGGTTTTTTTTGGTTTTTTTTTGTTTTTTTTGGTTTTTTTTTGGTTTTTTTGGTTTTTTTGGTTTTTTTTGCTTATTTTCAATTACGCCATTTTTAGTTTAATTCAATAAATTAAAATCGC
>MDTF01011247.1_pt1 | contig 27883 bp, 28 predicted proteins | sample 811191 | NCBI WGS metagenome assembly MDTF01 (sample SAMN05326649, study PRJNA326480) | marine metagenome | isolation source: seawater | place: Southern Ocean | collected 2011 | reverse complement strand
GCCATTATCCCAAAAAATTATCTCCCAATTTTGATAACTTTGGCAATAGATTGAGTCGATAGCATCTTTTAGAAATTCATCGCTATTATAGCAATTCATTACTATGCTAACTAAGGGATCTTCTTTAGTCATAAAAAATGTTCTCGTTAAATTAACACTAAAGACTTCAACAAGATAAATAAATAAATGTTACTTAAAAAAAATTAGATAGGCTATACCACCTAATAAAGTAACTTAAGGTTATTAATTCTAAGAAAATTTTTATAAATAAAATTTAATTATCCTGTTTTTCTCTATTTTGATACTGCGACTTAAAGTCAATGAGCACTACAGTCAAAACAAAAACTATAATTGCAAGAAATATAGAAAAAGAATATACAAATGAGGAATTTAATGTTTTACTGATAGTTGAACTACTGGATAAGAGAAAATTAATATTTGTATCAGCGACTTCTGTATTGTAGATTAAATCTTTTTTACTCAAAGCAACAAGTCTTCTTTCTTCAAGTTCATTTAATTCTAGGTTACCTAATATCAGTTCTCTACCAGGCTCAAGTGAGAGTGTGTTGGTACTATTGAGAGAATTCTCAAGAAATTCAAGCTTACCGTCTTTAAAGGCATTTAGTCGATTATTAATCTCTCTTTCAATATACATATTAAGCATAGTTGGATAGAATCTGTTCAAATAACTAATTTCAGCGATCTCTCCTTTTAATTTAACTTTAATACAAAGAGATGGATCTGAATCCTCTCTTTTAATGGCACCCTTAAATCCTAATATAATCTCTTCTCTTGAGGAAGGATAAGAAGGATTGTTTACTAGAAAATCATCAACTAAAGAATAATAAAAATTTGTGTCAGCAAAGGTTGCTTTTAATAAATCACAGATATCTAAAACCATGGAACCATAACTCGCCGTCTCTTGAAGTGGGTTCAAGAAGGCATTTTCTCTTGTATTGTAGACATTTATATTATTTATTATAGGTATCAATAATGATTCAGATGCAATTTTAAAATCAGTTTCATACGAATATTGAGTATTATTAAATCGATTAAAATATACTGCATAAGCTATAAAAACAACCAATATTGCAATAAAAATATTTTTCTTTTTGAAAAGCTCAATTAAAAAATCTATAAAGTCTCTGTTACCTGTTGTCATTTTTAGTTATCCTTAATTAATTGGTTTTGTTTAAGAGTGAGAGGTTAAATTTTTGAACTTTTACACTTTCCACTATGCCGTATGACATAGAAAAATATGAAATATAAAACCAAAAAAACGCATTGGTTAACAAAAAGACGCTATCTTGAGAGCCTTTCATAGAATGTATTATAATATATAGGAGAATTAAAGCAAATGGATTTAAATCTTTCTCGCGTAGAAAAGAATACAAAATATTTAATAAAAAGAAAAAAATTATTGAGTAGATAAACAGAAAAGTAAAAGAATTTGCTGAACTATGGGCCTGCGATGGCAAATAAAACATTAGTCTACTAATTGCAACTTGAAAAGTTTGAGCTGAAAGATTCAGCTTCGAAGTTAGTAGTGTTGAATTCATTAATGCTTCAATATTAAAAGACAGAAATAGCGCAAGCGAAAATAAAGTGAAAATAATAGATAAAGTAAGCTTTAATGGGAAAATTTTTATATAAAGGGTAATGGTTATATAAAAGAAATAAAGGATCACGAATGCAAAAAGTGACCCTACTGATAATGCAAAAATCCAAAAAGATGCTACGAGGGCCAACGCACCAAATCTTAAAAAATTACTCATAATAACTTTAGTATGCAAAAGAAGTATGATTGAAGGTGCTACAAATAAAGTAGCACTTGTGGGCTCATGAGCCCAGCCACTAATTCTAAAAAATTCAAAGCCTAGTAGGCTTAATTTGCCACCCCCTGTAAGTATAAAGCCAAGATTGTAGGGGAAAAGATAACTACCTATCATATCCTCATCTCTATTAAAACTTCCATCAGTCATGTCACTAATATTAACAAAGCTACTTGGATCGGCAAAACCAAAAGTTAACAGAAATGATGCCAAAAGACCACAAAAAGCCATTACGATAACTAGATACAGATAAGCCTTTAAATAATATAAAAGATAATCCCTTGTATTTAAAATGAAAACTAAAAATCCAACATGGAGCACAAGTGATGCAAAGCTTGAAAGAAAATTAAATCCAACTGTTGCAGATCGACAAAAAACAAGGATAAATAGCAAGGATAAACCAATTATTGGACTCACTATATTACTGTAATTCAATTCCTTTACAAAATATATCTTTTTATTATTATCAACGAGGCCTAATGCTGAAGAGAGATTAAGGATAATCATTGTCAGAAGAAAAACAACCCCTAAAGCAGAAGTGCTAGGGAGTATTGATGGAGGAACCAATGAACCAACACTTAAAACATAAAGAAAAACAACTGAATTTAAAACAGTTATTAATTTATTGCCAAATTGGCTTAAGTTAAGAAAACTTGTTGAAGTCATAAAGTAATCGAAAGATATTTAAATTTAGATAATTTAAACATTACCATAACGACTATTCTTAATCATACTAAAACCTTTAATAAGATCTTCAATTCCTCTGCTTAATGAATGTTCTGTTTTAAATCCAGTAGATTCAATTTTTTTATTTGAAACAATATAATTCCTTTGATCAGGGTCTTTTCCAATTTGCTCATCAATAAAAATAAAATCTGGTAACTGTTTCTGAATCTCTTCACATAACTCTTTTTTAGAAACATTAGCATCTGATAATCCAACATTATAAATCTGACCTTTCATCTCATCATGTTTATTTAATGCATGCTGAAACACTCTGGAGACATCACGAACATGGACATAATTTCTCTTGAAATGACTTTCAAATAAAACAACAAACTTATCGTTAACAGCTCTATAAGTAAAATCATTAACCAGAAGATCAATCCGCATTCTAGGAGACATGCCAAATACAGTTGCTAATCGGAAACTAATAGCATTAGAATGTTGCATTAATTCTTTTTCAATTTCCACTTTTTCAATTGCATATTGAGAAATAGGACGCAAAGGTGAGTCTTCATTACAAAAATTATCCTTATCACCTGTTCCATAAGCACTATTAGTTGTAGGCATAAGAACAATTTGGTCCTTAGAAAGAAGCTTCATCATCAATTGAATTGCATCATGATTAATAGTTGTAGCACCAATGGGGTCTAAATTACATAAAGGAGCTCCTACAAGCGCAGCTAGAGGAATAATAACATCTGCAGACTTCATAAGTTTAGACATTGTATCCTTTTGTCTAATATCTCCCTTAATTACTTTAAAATTTTCATGATAACAACAATGGTTTAAACTACTTTGTTTAAACATAAAGTTATCTAATACAGTTACTTTATGTCCTGCAGAAAGTAAATCAGGAACCATTGTTGAGCCTAGATAACCAGCGCCACCAGTAACTAAAATTTCATATGGCATAAATATTCCTTACAAATTATATAAAAAAATTAAAAGTTAAAAATCTCTTTTTCGACACACTCACACATTGAGTGAGCAAGCACGATGTGAATCTCTTGGATTGTACTTGTTCTTCGACCTGGAGGAACAATACAATAATCCGCTTTTTCCATTACAGTACCACCATCATTCCCACTAAATACGATAGTTGGAATTCCCATTTTTCTGCACACATCAAGTGCATTAATAATATTCAAAGATTTTCCAGAAGTTGTAATACCTAGAAAAATATCATTTTTTGTAAGCTTACCTTCAATTTGCCTTGAAAAAATTTTATCATACCCATAATCATTTCCAATTGCAGTTAATACTGAAGTATCAACTGTAAGGGCTTCTGCTGGAAGTGGATCACGATCTTTAGACAATTTACTCACAAACTCAGCGGCAAGATGCTGAGCATCAGCAGCAGAACCTCCATTTCCAGCTATATAGAGCCTTCCTCCAGCTTTATAGCAACTTATTACCCTCTCAACTGCTTTTTCAAAAAGTGTAATTTGAGCTTGATTTTGAAGTAAATCTTTTTTGGCCTGAACTGAATCTAGTAAATTTTGAGTTAATATTTGAGTGATTTTTGTCATAATTTTGATTAATTAGTGTCTAGAAAGAATTTTTTGTGCTCGATAATAATCTTCAGGTATTCCAATATCAATAAAGCCACCAACGCATTCTAAACCATAAAGAGAAGCTCCAGAAGAAAAACTCTCTGGCAGAAGATCACTCTCTAACGAAAATTTTTTGTCAACATACTTATCTAGGTTTTTTAATACCGATGGGTTCATTAAATATACCCCACCATTTGATAAATAACTAGCCTGCTTATTTATTTCTTTTACTTTAAGAATCAATCCATCCATAGAGATTTCCATAGGCATATATCTCTGAAAATTATCCGTTCTAAAAAGTGAAATCGTCCATTCTGATTTTTTGTTGACATGAAAGCTAAATAGATCTTTTAGATCAACCTCAAAAAAAGTATCCCCGTTAAGAACTAAAAAAGTCTCAGTTAAACTCTTTGCTGAGAGCAATAAACCACCCCCCGTACCTAGTGGTGAATTTTCTACAGAATATTCAATAGAAGCACCACGGTAGTTTTGTGCAAAATGATCAATAATTGATTGACTTTGATATCCGATAGATAATATAAATTTAGATATACCTTGAGCTATCCAATAATCAAATAGGTATTCAAGAAAGGGACGCCCATTAATTGGAGCCAAAGGTTTTGGTAATACTGGGTTAACTGATTTTAATCTTGTTCCTAAGCCACCCGCAAGAATAATAGCTGTTGATACCATCAGATAACTGAATTAAGAATATTACAAATTTCATCAATCTCTTCATCTAATAAATCAGGGAAGTTTCCAATATAAAATCCGTAGAAATGAATATGCTCTGTAACTGGGAAGTTCAAGTGAAAATTTTTCGGAAACATTTTCTTGATATAGGGTTGTCGAACCTGATTTCCTCCTCCAGCACTTCCACGACGATATTCAATACCAGCACCAGTCATTTTCTCCATTAATCTTTGAACAAAACCATCATCAGGCTTTAGTAGAATCAAATTAAAAGCATAATTACTCGACCCCTCTAACTTAAAATCATTCTGATACTTAGTGGCATCAAGCTTACTGATAAATCTTTTCAAGTTGTCAGTTCGACGCTTTACAATTGCGTCTAATCTCTTAAGTTGGCTAATCCCCATAATGCCACCAATCTCATTATTTCGAACATTATAAGCAGGAAATGAAAATATAAAATCTGGATTCAGTTCAGGATTATCATTGTAATAGCTCTTTTTTAAAGCAAGATCACTACACTCTCTAACCATGCCATGAGACCTAAGCATTCTTAATTGTTGATAAACTCCGGAATCATTAGTAGAAATCATGCCGCCCTCAATCGTACTCATATGATGGGCATAGAAAAATGAGAAATTAGATATCCAACCAATACTACCCGCTTTTTTATTATTATGAGTTGCACCATGAGATTCACAAACATCCTCAATAAGAGGAATTTTTTTTGTTTTCAGATGTTCAATTAATTCATCTGTTAAACCATCAAAACCTTGAGCATGGGTTAAAAAAACAGCACGAGTATCATTGGTTATTTTAGAAATTACTTCTTTTGTATCCATTGCCAAAGATCGAGGGTCAGTATCAATAAAAATAGGCGTGAAACCATTCTGTAGCACAGATGAGATATCTGAAATCCAAGTTAGTGTCGGAACGATTACTTCTCCACCTTCTGGATGATAAATCTTCAGTACAGCCATCGTTAAAAGGTTAGCTGAAGATCCTGAATTGACAAAAACGCTATACTTTACCCCAAGCCATTTGGACCAATCCTCCTCAAATTTTTTGACATATGGGCCATTGGTAAGAATTGGGTCATCTTTTTTTAGGTGCTCAATAACTGCATCTAAATCTTCGCGCAAAATGTTGTTACGCATCAAAGGATATTTCATCATAACTCCAAAAAAAATAGGATTTATTTATTATTGAAATTTTTATTTATCATTATAAAAACCTCCATTCTCAATCAACAAAGTTGCATGAAAATCATCGCCAAGTAATGCTTCTTCAAATGCAGGGAAAATATCCTGAGGTTCTTCTAAACTTACAACATTAATATTTGTTAGCATTTTCTGAAAAACTTCTGTGTAATCTGCAGTGTGTTGAGGGCCTCCATCAAGCGGAATTTTCGGTCCAATGGAAGTTCTAATAATTACTCGTGGTCTCATACTTCCTTTAGACATAAATTCAATCTTATCAAGATGGTTTACAAGCTGATTAGAAGCACAAATTAAAAAATCAAATCTTGGGTAACAAGTAACAGGGATAAAACCATTTAATGCTAGCCCTGTAGAGAGGCCCATTTGAACATCTTCAAACACTGGTGTTTCAATCTTTTTGCTATCATCAATAGACTCTAGTGTATTGAAAATGGCGTTTCCACTATATTTAACAGATTGTCCAATAAAAATTGTTCTTTGGTCTTGAGCAAGAAATTCCATAGACCTGATTAATTCATCTTTATATTTCATATATATTTAAATTTAAAAAAGAACCCATTTTCCTGTCCCATGATGAGGCCAGTTTCTTTCATATTGATAATAATAAACATCATCAGGAATTTTACTTTTTTTATTCCAAGTTTTGTCCGTTGGAGAGTTTGTACTCATATTATTATCTTCTACAACGAACTCAATTGGCAAATCAAAGTTTCTAGCATATTTATAACACTCATGAAATGTACCAGTTTCAAAAGTCATGTCTCCAACAAAACACCACACCTTGGTTGGCTCTTTCTTTAACTTTATTGATTGGGCAACGCCCAAAGCAATAGGAATAGACCCTCCAACAATGGCAGAAGAATAAAATTTATCCTTTACAGAGATAATTCCCATACTCCTTCCTTCTAGTATTAGATCAAATAATTCTTCTGGATCAAATCCATGCAAAAGAGCATGATAATGATTTCTCCAACTGCTAAATACCCAGTCATCTTTATTAATTTTTTTGAAAATTTCTATAAGTTGATCTTCATTATTTCCTGACAAATGAATTGGAGCTGTTATTTTTCCAGCATCATAAACTTTTTGTACTTTTTTTTCAAAGTCAATTAGATCTTTTTTGTGCATGATTTGAAATTTATTTTTATAAGAAATAGATTATTTTGAATCTAAAAAAGTTGTGTAAACATTAAAAAGAATATTATACAATACTATTAAGATACCATTCATATGTTAATTTTAAACCTTCATCTAAATTAGTGTTTGACTCCCAACCCATTCCTTTAACTCTTGAACTATCAAGAATTTTACGAGGCGCTCCGTCAGGCTTAGAAGTATCCCACTCAATTGCACCAGAGTAATTTACTATTTTACAAATTTTAGATGCTAATGCTTTTATAGAAATATCATTCTCAACACCAATATTAATTGGCAATAAATCATTGGACAAATTAGAACATAATACTTTCATACATGCATTGGTAATATCATCTACGTAGACGAACTCACGCTTTGGCATTCCTGACCCCCATAATATTACTTCAGGACTATTCTGTTCTTTTGCTTCATGTATCCGCCTTATTAAAGCCGATAAAACATGCGAACTTTTTAAATCAAAATTATCATTAGGGCCATATGCACTATTAGGAATAACAGGTATACAAGAAACAAACCCATTTTGTTGATTTATGCTTTTGCACATTTCCATCCCAGCATATTTAGCACTTGCATAAGCGATACTTGTTTCTTCTAGTTGTCCGGTATATAGCTGACTTTCTTTCATAGGTTGTTGTGTCAACTTTGGATACATACAAGATGAAGCAAAAAATATTAGTTTTTTAACATTTAATTCATAAGCTGATCTTAATACGTTTAATTGTATAGAGATATTGTCAAAGATAAAATCTGCAGGATAGTCTCTATTTTGTATTATCCCACCAACTTTACCTGCCGCAAGAATAACGACTTCTGGCTTCATTTCTATAAAGAAATTTAAAGTATCTATCTTAGATGTTAAATCAAGCTCCTTTCTATCTCTAAAAATAACATTATTGTAACCATTTCTTTTAAAAAATCTTATGAAAGAAGAGCCTATTAATCCCTTATGGCCTGCTACAAAGATTTTAGTATCTTTTGATAAATTAAAACTCATTAAAAACCATTTGGCTGATGTAAAACTATCTTTGAGCCTGAGTTTTCAAACTTAAATGGTACATATGTTAATTCTGAGAAGACTTTTTTTACAGCCTCTTGATTCTCAGGTTTTACAAAAAATAGAATAAATCCTCCTCCACCAGCTCCAAGGAGCTTTCCACCAATAGCTCCAGCTTTTATTGCTGTATTGTAGAAATTATCAATTTTATTATTTGTAATTTTATTTGATAGGCTCCTTTTAGTTTGCCATGCTCGATCTAAAAGGAATCCAAAATCCTCAATTGGAATATTTTGATTAATTAAAATTTGTATACCTTCATCAGCCATATTTTGCAATTCATTCATTTGTGAAAAGCAATTATTCATATTTTTTATCTGACTTTCAGCTACTTCTGATGAATATCTAGAAATGCCAGTATAAAACAACATTAAATGATCATTGAGTTCTTTTTTTCTACTATGCTTTAATGCTACTGGTTCAACACTAAAACTATCATCATTATAAAACTCAATTTCATTAAACCCACCATATGATGCTGAAATTTGATCTTGGGAGCCTACACATTCTTTAATTAAATTTTGCTCAATATGAATAGCAGTCTTTGCTAAATCATAAGTTGAGTTAAACTTACCTTCAAAAGCACTCAGAGCACTTAGTAAGCCGACTGTAAAAGCAGAACTTGAGCCTAACCCAGACCTAGCAGGCAAGTCACCATCGTGATGAATCTCAAGACCTATCAAAGAATTAACATACTTGAGAACCTCTCTAACTGCAGGATGTTTAATATCATTAATATCATTAATACTTTCAATTAATGAATAAACAATTCTGTATTTGTGGTCAAAAAAAGGGGGGAGCTGCCTTAAGCTGATATAACAATACTTATCAAATGTTGTTGAAAGAACTTTACCCCCATAGTTTCTATACCATTCTGGATGGTCTGTCCCACCCCCAAAGAAAGAAATACGATATGGAGTTTTAGTTATTATCAATTCTTTTCCTTAAGTAAACTTTCTCAAAAAAATTTTTTATAAATTATTAGTAGTTAGATGTTATTTTCTTCTTTATACCAAGAAATAGTCTTTCTTATTCCTTCTTCAAGAGACACTTTTGGACTCCAGCCCAATAATGATTTCGCCTTTGAACAATCTAAAGAAACAGAAGTTTTAACACTAGGCTTTGATTTATCATATTTTATAGTCTTCGCTTTGACTTTAGAAATATCCAATATCAAGGACGTCAACTTCTTTATAGTGATAGATACACCAGATCCAATATTTAATAAAATGAACGGCTCATTATTATCAATTTCAATAATTTTTATTACAGAATCAACGAGGTCGCTTATGTAAAGCAAATCCCTCGCTTCAGAGCCATCCCCCCATATAACTATATCAGAATCCTGACTATGAACTTTATTAACTGTGGCTCCAAAAACATGCGAGTTTTCAAGATCAAACTTATCATAAGGTCCATAAATATTGGAATGGCGGATAACACAATGATTAGTTCTTCCCAGCCTAGAATAGAATTCACACATTTTTTCAATATAAACTTTTGTCCACCCAACTCCAAAATAACCTGGGAAAATTTCGTCAGACTCATTAAAATCAGCTTCAATGACTGGATTATCAAGAAATGGCTTCAATTTAGTTTGGTACATAACTGTACAACTAAAAAAAATGAACTTTTTTACATGATTATTGTAACAGGCTTTAAGCAATAAAGAATTCATGATAGCATTATCAGTAACATGAACATAAGGGCGCTCTAAAACATCTTTAACTCCAGTGGTATTTGCAGCTGCTTGAATAACTATATCATGCGACTTAACAACTCTTTCAACATCATCAGAGTTTGTTAAATTGGCTTTTATAAAGCTTACATTATTAAGAACAAATGGAGGTCTATTATTGTAAACAGCCGTAACATCTAAGCCTTTAACTTTAGAGAGCGCTTCTACAATATTTCTACCTATAAAACCTGTAGCACCACAAACTAAAACTCTCATTGGGTTAATGAGAAAATATTTTTCGATCTAATTTTACAGACATCATTTGATTAATATGATCAATAGTTTTCTGACCGAATTTATTACGTAAATTATTCAGAATACCTTCATCACTATAGTACTCAAAGAAAAGATCGTCTCTCAACTTTAACACTTCTGCCGATGATAGATGTTTTGTTGGAAGCGGCTTGCACTCATCGCTATAAAGACCATACTCTTCCCAACTACTTGGCTCAGAAATTATTTTTTTACCTACATAATCTTCATAAAATGGCGTGCCAGGATATGCAAATGCAGGATAAATATTATTCCATTCAAATTCATGTTTGCGTAAAAAATCTACATTTTTTCTTATGGCCTCCTCATCATCATCATAAAGTCCCAAGATAGCATGACCAATCATGTTGATATCTGCCTCTCTAGTAATTTTTATAACCTCATCATTTGACATACTGCCTTTCTTTACCGCTTTATTGATTGAAATCAGCGCATCTTCATCATCTCCAGTCTCAAAACCATATCCAATCCAGTTTAAGCCAATTTTTTTTAATCGCCTAAGAATCTCAGGTGTAACTGAATCAACCCTTGCATAACACCAAATATTTAAATCATAATTTCTTTTATCCATCAAGTCACAAAACTCTTCAATCCTTGGATGCTTAATAATAAAGAGCTCATCCATTATTCTTAAATTTTTCACTCCATGCTTTTTAACAAGGATATCAATCTCTTCAACAACTGACTTCATATCTCTAAAACGAAAAGTTCTTTTGCTATATAAGTTATTAATACAACAGAAGTCACAAGGATAAGCACAACCCATAGATGTCCAAATAACACCATAAGGAGACCTGCTTTCAATTTCTTCATCACCGAAACAATGCCAATTATGCGCTTTATATAAACTCGGATTTAACTTATCCCAATTTATCATTGGAAGATCATTAATATCAATCATTGTAGGCATTTGTTTTACAATAGTACTTAAATTACCTAATAGATCTTCTTTAGTATAAGCAAGCCCTTCAATTTCATCAACGCTGACATTGTTTATTAGATTTCTTAGTAAGGTTAAGATTGTTTCATATCCTTCACCAATAATAACATAATCAGCAGAAGTTTCTCTGAGTGTTCTTTCTGGTAATACTGTAGGATGCCCTCCATAAACAAAAGTTTTGATTTTATCTGAAAACATGGGCACAATATCTCTACAAAACTCTATAACAGCAGGCATTGTTTGCGTTGAAGCAGAAACATTTACACCTGTTGAGAAAATTCCAACTAATTTCGGATCAAGTCTTGAAATTAAACTGATTAGATCTGAAGATGAAATTGAAGCAATATCTAAATCAATGACAACTGAAGTAAAGCCATTATCTTCTATGTAAGCATCAACAAGCCCTAATAGAAAATCAGGAGTAGTACTAGCAAACTCCTCAACTTGTCCATAAGCAGATGTCTTGCTAGGATGAATCAGAACAATATCACAAGTATCAGGAATTTTGTACATATTTTTTAGTAGATTGAAAGCAAAAAAAAAAACGATGTTTAGTGGAAATAATACCCTACTCCATTCTGTAAATTTGACTCATTTCTTCGAATCATAATCCGTCAGTGATTTATAAACTGGCATAAATTCATTATGATAAAAATTATCAGGATTTAATATATTTTTAAGTCCTAAACGTTTATTTTTAGAAACGAATATATGGTTAATCAGTTTTGTTTTAATTATGAAGAAATTACTCTTTAATTTTACGCAAAATTCCAGAAGATTTAATGACTGTAAAATAGGCTTTATGAAGCCTTTTATCTGTATAGTCAAATCACTATTATATTTTGTGGTAAATACAGGATTATTTTGAACGGATAAAGCAACCTTCTCGGCTTCAAGAAAAGAGATTTGGTCTTGTTCACAAATTGAAGTTGCAATTTTTTTTGTAAAATCCTTAATTGCGAAATCTCTACCTTCATTATCAAGGTCATAATACCAAGAATCTCTAGATTCAACTCTTTCAACATTATTTGTTCTAACCAAATGTAATCCCTCTATAGATGCAAATTTACCATATGTAAGCATCAATCCAGAAACAATAAGCTCATCTCCTATAAGCCTATCATAACCATTATTCATCTCAAGCATCGAGGGTGCATTAGAATATGCTGCAATAAACATTTCAGATCTACATACGTGAAAAAAAGGTGTGGAGTAATTTGCAAAATGTTCAAGAATCCGGTCGCTAGAATTTTCTTCCAGGCGATTAAAGCTCGTGAAAGATGAAATGTACTCTGATGAAATACTTGAATCCGTAATTGTAAACCCTTCGCCTCGACAGGCAACAATTTCAGGATTTCTATTAAGGTAATCAATTGACATTCTGGCACCTTTAGGAATAATATAGTCATCATCACCAAGAAACGAAACGTATTTCGTTTTGATATAACTTAAATTTTCCTTAATTACCATTGTTGGAAGGCCAGATGAATAAACATATTGAAAATTTACCCTGCCAATATCATGAATGTGCTTCCTAATTTTGTTTGCTATTTTATTATCAGAACTATCAATAATAATTATCTTTCCAATAAAATCTTCATCTAAATAATATTGCAAAAGCCGTTTAACATAATGGGGACGATTTTTAGTTGGAACAACGATTGTCATTTCCATCAATGCACTTTCCTTCATGACGTAATTCTAAAGTAATATTTTATTATTAACATAAATAACATCAATCCAGTCTGTTCGTCCATTCATTGGATTTTTAGCAATATGACTAATATCATATAATTGAAATCCAGATGGAATTAAGTACTTTTCAATATCTGAAAACGATAGACTACGGCTATAGTAATCATAAAACATCAGCTCAGTAACTACAACATCTACATCCTCTAGTCTTTTTCCTAAGCCTGCCAACACTTCAGGCTCAAAACCTTGAGTGTCTATTTTTAAAAGATTAACTTTTTCAATTTTTGAACTGCTCATATATTCGTCCAAACGAATTACGTTAACTAATCGCTTGTGATTAATCTTGTCTGAGTATTTATTTAGATTAGAATCAGTTTCAGCAGCTTGTAACTCATTTAAATAGACTGAATCAACACTATCTAGATTAATCTTGTTAAAACCTGATAATCCAGTATTAATTTCATGTGAATAAAAATTAATATCTTTCTCTACTTTTTTACCAACAGCAGTTTTATTTATAAATACACTTGATTCTTGATATTTTTTTGATTTTTCATGAAGGCTAGTCCAACACTCCTTTTGGGGCTCAAAGCAATGGACTGTAGAATCGCTCCAAAAACCCTTAAACTCTTCCAATGACATACCTGAATTGGCGCCAACATCAAAAATTACAGGAGCTTTATCTTTGATAATATGCTTTAATACTTTTTCACGATTAAACTTTGCGAGATATTCCGCAGTTCTTTCCATATTTGTTGATGTAATATCTGTCATAAGCGCCTAAAATTAAAAAATTAAGAAATAAACCACCTTTTACAATCTACCAATAGTAAATTAATTTCATTATGAAGATCAGATTTTAAATCAAAGCCAAGACTTTTAGCTTTTTGATTGGAAATTACTATAGACTCTGTTTTTTTCTCGGAGGGATTATTATATTTTATTTTAGGCTTAAAATTAAAGATTTTCTCAGACTCAATTGCAATAATTTTAGTCAGGTCATCTAAAGAAATAGCTACCCCACTACTTATATTAATTATCTCATTTTGAATTTGTATAAAATTTTCACTGTTTTTGATATTCTTACACACTATCTTACAAAGATTCTGAAGGCCAATAAAATCTCTTGTAACCTCTTTATTTGAATTTAGCTGCATATATCCATTGACAGCTACTTGCTTGGATAGATCATGGGCTGCGAGCATCCAACAATTCACATCTTTATTCAATGGAGAGCCGATTACATTTGATAATCTAAAAATTGAAACTGAAATATTTTTATTCGCTTGTAAAACATAATCTTCAGCCAACTTATGAGTAATGGAGTAATGATGAGAAGGACTTGTAAATGAAGATTCATTCATTGAAGTAAAAGAGTCCGATAAAGAACTATAGACATGAATAGTAGAAAAATAAAGAAATTTTTTAACACTGCAGGCTATTGCAGCATTCAAAAGATTTAACGTTCCTAAGCCATTAATCAAAAGTGCTTGCTTTGGATTTACGTTTGATTCTTTAGCATTTAACGCTGCTAAATGAATAATTGATTCGATTCCATCACAAGCTAATTTAAGTGAGTCTGGCTCAAGTAAATTTATCTCAACAACATCACAATTAATCAATTCATCAGGTACTTGGATATTTTCTTTCTTTCTACTTGTTCCAATCCTAACCTCTTCACCTGAGTTAACTAACTCCTCACATATTCTGCCTCCTAAGAAACCTAGACCGCCAGTAACTAAAATCATTTAACAGTTACCATTTTTTCCAAGGGGCATTGTCAGAATCCCAAAGTTGGCATAAGTTTTTTTTATCTCTAAGAGTATCCATTGGCTGCCAAAAACCACTATGCTTAAATGCAGCAAGTTGATTACTATCTGCTAACTTACTTAGCGGCTCTTCTTCAAAACTTGTTAAATCCCCATCAATATAATCAAAAACTTCTGGCTTACAAACAAAAAAACCACCATTAATCCATGACCCATCGCCCTTAGGTTTTTCTTTAAAGGATAATATTGAATTATCTGGCTTAATATCTAAGGCCCCATACCTCCCAGCAGGCTGAACAGCTGTCATAGAAATATGTTTGCCATGGCTTTTATGAAAAGTAACTAAATCTAAAATATTAACATCACTAACTCCATCACCGTAAGTAAGCATAAAGTCATTATCACCAATGAAAGATTTAGCTTTTTTAATTCTCCCTCCAGTTAAGGTATTGAGCCCTGTCTCTAGCAAAGTTACCTTCCATGGCTCACTTTTATTTTGATGAATATCCATAGTATTATTTTTTAAATCAAAAGTTACATTACTTTGATGAAGAAAATAATTAGAAAAAAACTCTTTAATGACATGTCCTTTATAGCCAAGCAAAATAACAAACTCATTGAACCCATAATTGGAATAAATTTTCATAATATGCCACAAAACAGGCATTCCACCTATTTCAACCATCGGTTTTGGTTTAATACTAGTTTCTTCACTTAATCTTGTTCCAAAACCACCTGCTAATATAACAACCTTCATAATTTATAGACTCCAATCATATTCAAATTTGCTCAATTCCTCTTTATCGACCTCACCAGGATTATGAGGTAAATCAGCAATATTCAATAATAAAGATTTTTCTTTACTTAAGCCTTGAAAGCCAACCCAAATCATTGGTGGTATTGTTAACCTCATATATTTATCCCTAGACATAATAATTTCTTGAAATTTAATTTTATTATGTACTAGTCTATCATCGAATAATACAAAATTTATTTTTCCTACTGGCACAACAATATTAAGTGTCATCATTGTGTGTCGTTTCCAAGCCTTAATTTTTTTAAATTCAATTTCAGAAAAGTAAGCCTCTCCAAAATCAACAAAACCATAATCATTATTTTTTATTGCGTGAAGAACATCACCACTAGGCGTAGGAATAATTTTTAAAGGAGAAAGGGAAACCCCATCAATCATCTTTTGCCCACTCAATAGATCTCAACTTAGCTAAATTAGTATAATTATTAATCTGGGAAATGGTAAAGTCATGCATTGATTTATGATCATTTTGATAAAAAATTTTGTACCATTCAGCAGTCATTTTTACAGTTTCTTCAAATTTTAAAACTGCCCGCCAATTAAGATCGAATAAAGCTTTATCGCAATTCAGTTTTAACAATCCTGCTTCATGTAAATGCTCCTTTTCATCAGAAGTATCTGCCCACTTTACATTATCCCAATATTTGCCTAATTCTTCAATAAGACTGCTAACAGGATAACTTAAATTATCCGATGGACCAAAATTATACGCCTCTCCATGCAAACGATTGTTTTCATAAAGATCTGCACCCAATAACAAATACCCGCTTAGAGGTTCTAATACATGTTGCCATGGTCTTGTAGATTGTGGATTTCTAATATCTACAATTTCATTTTTTGACCATGACCTCATACAATCTGGAATAAGTCTATCTGAAGCCCAGTCTCCACCACCAATAACATTACCAGCACGAGCAATACCAACTCGTACATTAGAGCTTTTTGAATTGAAATATGAATGTATAAAACTATAAATTGAAAGCTCAGCCATTGCCTTTGACGCACTATATGGATCTTTACCTCCTAATCGATCAGTTTCACGATAGCCCCATAACCATTCCACATTTTCATAAGCCTTATCACTGGTTATCATTACTGCAATAACAGGCTTATTTATAAGTCTTAAAGCATCTAAAACATTTGCAGAGCCAAGGGCATTTGTTTCAAATGTTTGCAGAGGGTTCTCATAAGAACTGCCAACTAATGCTTGTGCAGCCATATGGAATACGAAATCTGGTTGTATTTTTTTAACAAGAGTTCTTAATGATTCTGCATCCCTAATATCAAGATGATGATCATCGACATAATCCATTAAATTTGATGCGCTAGAGCATGATGGCTCTGAAGGTGCTCCAATAGAAATACCAGAAACATTTGCACCTAAATTTTTTAACCAAAGTGAGAGCCAAGTCCCTTTAAAACCAGTATGCCCAGAAATTAAAACTTTTTTCCCTTTAAATATATTTAATTTATTCATAATTATATTTAGCTAAATTTTTCTCCATTTATTAACTTTTCCCATCTTGTAAGATTCGAATCCAAATAAAAAAACTCTCTTTTAATATTTGTGAGACTTGAAAAATTGTTTAGGGCATCAGAAAATTGCTCTGGGGAACTTACGAATAAAACATCCTCATGATCTAATAATGGGCTTAAATTTAACATACTTGGATCAAGCATTGAGATTACTTTTTTTCCCAAACAATAAGCATCAACTCCTGCAGATGTAATATTATCAGTATAAACTACATTATGTTTACTAAGCAATGCGGACATTGAGTCTGTTGTTAGCTCCATTCTATTTTTTTGTAAATCATTTAATTTTATTGGATTCCAAGCATCTGTTTTAATAGTAAATTTTATAGACTCATGAAGAAAACTATCTACAGAATTCAATAACTTCATTTGATTTTTTATATTTTTACCGCCCAAGACAAGAATGTTATGATTACTTATTTTAGTAAACATTACAATTTCATTTAAATATTGATAACGAAGAGCTTCAACCTCTAATATTTTATCTTCTGGATATCCACTTAAAATATACATTTCTTTAGCCCTTATTCCATTAACACCAATATAATCAGGAAGTGGTAAACTACAATCTGAAACACCGGCATTATAGCTACGCTTATCAAAAAAATACCTCAAATCCCAATATCGAATTGTTGAGTGAGGTATTCCAAATAAGTTCTTTCCATGATTTGAAGAACGCCATGCTGAAATAAGGCTATATTCCCAGCCTTGATTTTCTTGAAGATAAAATCCTTTTTCTTGTGAAGGAAGGCAAGATAATGCTTGTTGAAATAAATTTAAGTTTAGAAGATTTTCCAGCGCCTCAGGACCAAGCATCGAGGACTTATAATCACTGCGAATTAAGGGCCATAAAAAACCACTTGTTTTAGACATATGAACACTAACTTTCATATAGGATTTTATTAAAAAAGACCAATCTAAAAGAGTACTAATTAACATCTTGAAGCTTAAAAAAGAATCCAAAGTTACATGAACTTGTTTATTATTTTGATTTTTATTAAATTTTATGATTAGTTTTCGCGCTAATTTTGAAGTTGGTACAATTTTGTCTGGATTAAATAAATGAAGCCAATTAGTTGCCACATTATGCTTTATAAATTCATCTGGCAAGACAGTCCAATGACTACTCTTAAAAATACCTTTACTTACTGAGTCAGAAGGAAGATTAAAAAGAAAGGAGAATACTGTTGTTGATGCACTGCTATTCTTCCACTCACTAATACCAGCACCTTTTAAATTCCATCGCTTTATTAGTCGAATACAAAACCAAGAAAAAGCCTGAAATACAAGTGGGAATTTATGATGAATTTTTTTCCATTTTTTATCTGGATCTTCTTTTAATTTTTCCCATTCAAACTTTATGCCTAATTTATTAGATAAAATTTGAAATGCTTCTGCCAATTCCTTATTAGAAGACTTTAAAAATATTCTGTTATAGTGCCTTTCAAAAAACCAATTCTCAAAAGCTAGCAGCTTAATTGCATTATTAATTTGAGGGGACTTTATTGCATTGCATTTTTCGGACAATAATGTCATCCACCAGTAACTAAAATTTGGTCGGATTTCTAAAAAATCAACTATGGACTTTTCATCTACCTTTGATTCACCCAAACTAAATATTAATTCAAGATACTTTGACTTAAAAGTTTCCTTATTCTTATCAATGAATCTAGGCAAAGAATGAATATTTTTATTTATTTCACAAAAATAACTACTCCAATTAAGGACATGTGAATCTTTATGTTGAAAACCTTCTTCTAGTTCAGAAACTATAATTGTATTCTCTTTTCTATTATTTTCAGTCATTACTGTAAATATTTAATAAATATAAAGTAAATTATTTAGTTAATAACTTAAATATCAACTAATTACAATTCTTTAAAGAAAAATTCTAATTCCTTTAAAGGATCCTTGGGAATTTTTGAAAATTGGTTGCAAAAAGTCACTCTCGCACTCTGTACAGAGTCTGATAACCACCAATCATCGACATTATCCCAAATATTTGTCATATGTTTAGCGGCACTTTCTGGCGAGTTATGAAAGATTCCCACAGACTTAAGTAATTCGAAATATGGCTGAGCTTCTTCCTTTAATTCCCAGCAATTCTCGTCCCAAAATATTATAGTTGGAACATTCCAAGCCATCGACTCTAAATAAGTTGTCGCATTATAAGTAGAAATAAACAGTCTACTTTTTTTTATTAAATTTCGAATATTCTGTTGTCCTGAATCAACTTTAACACCAGGCATAAAATCATTAAAACGAGATGGCAAACTCCAGTCATAGTCAACATTGTTTACTCTTACAAGAACCTTACCACGTAATCTTTCTGGCAGAGTGTTTAGAAAAACTTTTTGATCTTCAAAATAATCTAGAAATTGACCTGCAACTACCGCTGAAAATAAAAAATAACTATACCTTGGTATGGTTAGCTCAACCAAGAGTGCGCCGCCCTTAGGGTCATATTCAGTATTTATTCCAAAACCTTTAAGATTTCCAATTGGTGTGACTTGTGGTCTAGAGTAATCACTCCAACCCCAAGAAATCCACTTATCAGAAATTTTTATCTGGTGATCCTCAGTGAAGGAAAAATTTCCAGCTCCATAATGACCTCCATGTTGTCCAATTATAAGTGGAACTCCATTCTCAGCTTTTTCAGCAGCCCAAATTTTAAAAACTTCAGTGTCTGACCAGAGTGTGCCAGTAAAGATAGCTTTTGGCTTCGATGGCCAAGTCTGCCTCTCTGAAATAGATGTCAAAACATCATAGCCTTCTAGATAAACTCTAGGCAGATGTTGAGGTATTAATCTAGCGACAACTGCTTCAAATGAATCGACCTTCATTTTATTTATATCTAAATTCCATTTCCTATAACTCATCTCAGCCTTCACAGTAGGTGCAGATGGAGCCCTCCATAGCTTAGGAAATTGCCCTAGGCGAATCTGTAATTTAAAGTCTGACTTAAGAGGTAAATAGCTAGAAATAAAAAAATAACCGTCATCCTTTGGAAATAATTTATTAAATACTGGTATTAACTTTTTAACCCTCTCTTTTATAATATTTTTTAAACCAATAGTTTTTTGTAAATTAATTTTATTTTGCCAAGTTGAATTATTTGTATGAACTTTCTGGCCATTAATTAACTCAACAACAATCTTATTTTTCCAGCACTCTTGCAATAGTTGCCCATAAATTGCTTCATTCCAATCATCATAAATAATTGAATTACCAAAATCTGACATATCATTAGTCACTCCGTCAATAGGGTTTCTTTTAATCACCATACAATGATCAATTTCTTCCTCCTCGATAACTTTTTTTAGCATAAACCACCTATCAAAGACTATCTGAACAAACCATCCCAACCAAGGGCCAATAAGTATTCGCCAGTACCTTTCTGAATGATTTGTATTGTGTAATTTATTAAGGATTCCTGATAATTGAATTAGAAATTTTTCATGGGTAGTTTGTAATAATCTATAATCACCAATGAGTTTTTTTCTATCATCCCAGTGATATGGTGCCGTTTTAGCATTCATGTCTTTCCACAAGCTCTTACGATGATAAAGCTTACACCATTCTCCTAAAAACAAGACCGGCTTATCTTTATCTTTAGGCCATGTTTCTTCAATTGCAGTTGTTATTAAAGTTCTTGCTACCAACTAGTTCTTCCACCATCTACAGGGACTATTGCACCATTCAGATAGCTCGATGCATCTGAAAGCATCCAAAGTAGTGTTCCTTGATATTCATTAGGATCTGCCATTCTTCCCATTGGGATTCTTTTATTAACCTCTTTTAAAAAATAATCTGGCTGGTCATTTTTAACACCGCCAGGGCACATTGCATTACAACGAACGTTTTTATCTGCCCAATAAGTTGCTAAATATCGCGTTAAACCAATTAGACCTGTTTTTACAACAGAATAAGTTACAGGTTTTACGTTTTGAAGATTTTCTAGAATACCATCTTTTTTATACAATCTTTGATCAGGAGCAATTAAGCCTAAATCAGAGGAGATATTGACAATCGATCCTCCATTTGGGTTTTGTGCAATTTTTTGACCATAGTGCTTGGAACATAAAAATGCACCTGTCAATCCAACAGCAATATCATCATTCCAAGTATTTAAAGGGAAATTTTCTAAGCGAGAAAAGTTTTTATCACTACTTTCTTCAACCTTGGGATTATTGGCTGCATTATTAACAAGCCCATCAATCTTGCCATATTTATCAAGTATTGTCTTAACACTTTTTTCTACTTGAGTTTCATTAGTAATATCAACAGACAAGGCAAGTGAGTTAGTTTTATATTTTTTTTTCAACTCATTAGATACTTGATCAACTGACTCTTGATTTAAATCTAGTAAAACTGGATCGCCTCCATACATTGCAATTGCATCAGAATGCATTTTTCCTAGCAAACCAGCTGCACCAGTTATAACAATAACTTTGCCTTTTAATGAAAATAAATCATTAACCATAACTAATTTTTAACTGCCAAAACTATATATTCTTCATCAAGAATATCATTTTCTGACTCCCAAAAGTTATACTTTTTAATTTTTGTTATATCAAAACCTGCAGTTATTAAATTGTTTTTTATAGATTCAAAAGAATAATGTTTTAAAATATTTGAAAATTGTGAATTTTTCATTTTTCTATCCCTAGCAATAAAGTGCTTATCCCAAACAATATTTTCACCTTCAATATTAAAATCATAAAATCCATATTGCCATGGATCATTCTTATGAAACTCTTCCCATGTTCTTAGGCTTCCATTATTAATTTTATGCATTTCTATTACCTTTGAAAAATCCATTAACTCAATCAAGAAAAAGCCGCCTGGTTTAATGGATGAATATACCTTTTTAAAAAAATCTACTTCTGATTTATGACTTATCGCTGAGATAAGCTGAATTACTAAATCAACTGCAATAACAAGGTCAACACTATTTTCTTTTATCACTTGATTTAAAAAATTAGCATGAATATTTTCTACTATTTTAGAGTCTAATAACTTTCCAAATTCGTTTGCAAAAAAAACCCTTGAACTTGATAATTCATAGCCCTTTCCTTGACTTATAAAACCATCACGCTCAAGTGCAAATAATAATTTCCCATTCCCAGAACCAACTTCAAGAACGTTGCCTATTTTATTGCTATGAATATTTTTTTTTATAAAGTTAATATGTTTATTACATGTCAGTAATTTAGTACTGCAATATTCTTTAAAAGCTTCTTTACTAAATGTTGCAAAGTTTTCTACTCCTTCGTAAGATTTAATATTTACATGTTCCGCCACTATTCAACTCCTTAATAATAAAGATTATCCTAATCATAATGCTACTAACGCGCCATTATTCATAGATTTTTTGATAGCCATTGCAATCTCATGCGCATTTAGAGCACTCTCTAGAGCATTAGATATCTTTGCATCTCCATCTTCATGAATTATATTTATAAAATTAATCAACTGCTCTTTAAACATATCATTTCTATTGAAATCTTTAAAGGAATAATTTTCTGATAAATCATTTACATAATTATTTATTGAAATAGTCTGCGATGAAATATCCCACAATATATTTCCTTCTTCTCCAAATACTTGTAAAGTTCTCAGTGGTGTTCTTTGAACAAAGCTCATATTAACAGTTGCTGAAAAATAGTTTGGGCCTTTATCAAACTTCATTAATATACTTGCATTATCTTCAACATCAATATCAAGATTACTCATCTTGCCACCTATAGCAAAAACATATTGAGGCTTACCAAAAAGCTCGCTTAAAAGATCAACTTCATGAATTTCAGTTAGAATAACGCCTCCTCCAAGGTCTTTTCTTCCAGCATAGAATGAATTATATTTTTCATAATTATGCCAAGCTGGAAAAAACGAGTTTACGTTTATTGAAATATTATATATTTTACCAATTGACTGACTATCAATATAGCCTCTTAATTTGACTAAACATGGGTGATATCGCATCATGAAAGCTACAGAAATAATAGTATGATTTTTTATAGATAAATCTCTGATTTCTTTGATACCTTTATCACTGTTTGATAGGGGTTTTTCTATTAAAACTGGAATTTTATATTTTAATAAAATTAAAGTAGTTTGAACATGCAAGCTAGTTGGATTACTTACAACAGCAAAGTCCATCTTGAATTTTGCAGCATCTTCAATTGTCTTACAACTAGTAATATTGTATTTATCTATTATATCTATGCTTTCATCTAGCTGCATTTGATCTGATATTTCACCCTTTCTATTTTTACTCCTTACCGCATAAATATTTATAAAAGGGTTGATTTCTTTTAGGATTCTTAAATGTCTTTGCCCAACGCCTCCTAGGCCTATGAGTAAAACATTCATGATTTTTTGCGATTAGTAGAATAAGAATTAAAATCAGCAACTTTTCTAAATACAGGCTTTACCGGCTCACCTTCAATAAAGCTTCTCAATGGCCTATTGGAGGAAATTATCTTCTTAAAAACAGACATTGATTCATCAAAAGCATTAAGAGTAAATTCTATATCTTCTTTCTTATGTGACCACGAAATTGCATGGTAAGCAGTCCATAATATTCCTCGTCGAATTAACTCTTGTTGAAAAATAGATTTTATTTCTAATTCATCAAATTTTTCTTGTCCATCAAAAGAAACAATAGTCCTACAAGGATAGCCAATACATTCCACAAAATCTTCTAAATTATGACTTATAGCCAGTTCATTAAATCCTTTTTTTAGCAATTCACCTACATCCCAAAGATGGTCGGTTACCTTCTCCCGCTTTAATTTAGGTATACAGGCTTCTGCAGCCGCCAATCCAATGCAGTCTCCACCATAAGTAAAAGAAAAGAATGTTTTATCTAAAACTTGCATATATTCTTTTTTACCGACCAATGCTGATAAAGGTATACCATTTGAAATCCCTTTGGCAAATGAGGCTAAATCTGGAGTTACACCAGTTAATTCTTGGGCTCCACCCAATGAAAAGCGAAATCCTGTAATAATTTCATCAAACATTAATAAAGCGCCATAGTATTTGGCCATTTTTTGAACTTCATGTAAGAAATTATTTTGGCACATTGACTTACATTCAGACTTTGAACAATTAGTGTCGCCCATACATTTTGGCTCTATTATTGTCAGTGGCTCCATAATAACTATAGCAACTTGATCAGGATGCTCTTTAAATATTTTTTCTAAGCTATCTAAATCATTGTAGTTGAACGAATGAGATAATCTTTTATTGAAGTCAGGAATTCCACTATTCAGATCAGTATTAGCTATATACCAATCATGCCATCCATGATAACCACAATAGGCAATATGATCGCGTCCTGTATTTGCCCTTGCAACTCGAACACCAATTGTGGTTGCATCTGCTCCATTTTTTCCAAATCGTGCCATTTCAGCACATGGGATTGTTTCAATTAGAAGCTCGGTAACATTGACCTCTAATTCACTCATTAAACTAAATGTAGATCCTTTTTCAAGTTGTCTAATAACTGCAGCATTTACGTCAGGATCCGCATACCCTAAATTAATAGGATGACACCCCATGATGTAATCTAAATATTTATTACCGTCTACATCCCAAGTATAAGCTCCTTTTGCATGATCAATATACTTTGGAGCAAAACCATCTACAAACTGAGTTACACCCTTACTAAAAGTTTGAGTGCCTGAAGGAATAGTTCTTTTTGCACGCTCATAGATTTCATTTGATTTAGTAATTATTGGCTTATTTTTTTTCATTTTATCTCAACTAACAGAATTAATTCTTTTCCATTTCTTGAAATCATCTGGCGTATCAATTTCAATAAGTTTTTGTGCAAGATTATTATCAATTAAATAAGGATACGTGTCTTGGGAAACAAGCTCGCTATTTAAATTAGTAATCTCTCCTACTCTAAAACAACATAAGTAATGATGGAGCATCCAAGCATCTGGTAAATCTTGTCTACGAAAAAAATCGTTAGAAATAAATTGTTCAATGCTATTAGTATCTTTATTATATTTCCAACAGTTAAATGGATTTGTTTCTGCAGGAACAAAAGAGCAAAGACTATTAATTTTTTGCAAATCTAATAATGATTTACATTTATCAAAATCATTTTTGCTCTTATAAAGTATAGTTAAATAAAATAACCAGATATAATCATTTTTATCTAAATTCATTTCTGAAATTACATTTTCTAAAACAGATTTTATCGACACACTAGAGCCCGATAAATTATTTGAACGATTATGGACCCTATAATTACGATTTTTAGCTTGAGCAACTACATCTGAATCATCTGAAGAAACAATAACATTGTCAAACCAAGTTATTGAGTCTAAAAAATTTGCAGTATTATCAAAAAAAAGTCTATTTTTATGCTTAAAACCTACACTCCCCTCTCTCGCCGGAATAAATGCTATATGTTTATTCAAGTTAATCCTTATAAATTAATAATAGTTCAAATCTAAAAGCCAATTTAATTGATTTTTAAATATTTCTATACCCTCATTATCTCTATATGCTTGCATAATAAAGATTCCTTGGTAATTAAATTCTTTTAACTTTTCAAAAAAAACATCAAAGTCTGCATCCCCCTCTCCCAGAAACACTGGACCTCCACCCAATAATCTATCCTTAATATGAATATCAGTAATTTTATCTCCGTATGCATCTAGTTCTTCTACAGGGTTGTATCCTAAAGAAGCACTATTTCCAATATCATAATTGACAGTTATATATTTAGAATTAATTTTACTTAGTAAATCAGCAAACTCTGCTGGAGGCAGATCAGTTTCTAAAGATAGATTTATTTTTTTGCTTTCTAAAATATCAAGTACGTGAGAAACACATGAAATAAATCTTTCCTTCGCACCATTCACTTTGAGTGAGGATTTTTCTACGCAGGGAATAACAATATCCTTTACCTTTAAAAGACTTGCATTTAAAATTAAGCTTTTTAAAATTTCAATACTTTGTAGTGCTTCAATTTCGTTTTTACTATGTAATGGGGCCTCCATAAAATAATCGGCACATATAGAGTTTACGGATACACCAGAATTATTAACAATAGAAAGAATTTCTTCAATTCCATTTGAACTTAGTAAAGGATTTTCATTAGAATCTTTAAAGTCTAAAATAAATTCAATACAATCTAATCCTAAATCTTTTGCAATAACAAATTCATCTTGCCAATAATCTTTGGGATGAGCTTGATAAAGGCCTTTATATTTAGGAAGCAAGCGACCTTGCATAACACCTATGGGATTTTTCACAATTTAAAGGTTTTGAAGATGTTGACGCAGATTTTTTGCAATTGGAAGTTCTGCATCAAGAATGGTTTTAACTCCATTACCCATTGCTGATTCAATTTTCCTAACGCCTCCAACTAGCTGTCTAAGGCCAGAAGGTTCTACTGAGGCAGATTGGTCAGAACCATACATCGATCTATCAAGGGTAATATGCCTTTCGAGTGAAGTTATACCAAGTGAGGCTGCAGCATACGAAATAGCCAAACCTGTCTCATGGCCACTATAGCCAACATTACATGAAAATTTATTTTTAAGTGTATTAATAACATTTAAATTAGCATCACTTTCATTCATTGGATATGTGGAAACTGTGTGCATTAACTCAAAAGAACACTTTGCTTGATTAAATATATCAACTGCATTTTGAATATCATCATACGTGCTCATACCAGTAGATATGAAAGTATGGCGCCCTTCACTTGCAACCAGCTTTAATAGGTCATCATAAACAATCATTGCAGAAGCTATTTTATTATATTTACAGTTAAAATTTTGAAGGAACTTTTGACTATTTAAATCCCATGCAGAGGCAAACCATTCGATTTCTTTATCGCTGCAATATTGGTTTATTTCTTCATAGTCATCTTTGCTAAATTCTAACCCAGATTTTTGATGGCGTTGTGTAGTGCCCCATGGACTCTCTCTTGGTGAATCAAGAAACTCTTGGGTATAAACATTATTAATCTCACGTTTTTGAAACTTTATAGCATCACACCCAGCTTCAGCTGCGATATCAATCAATTGCTTACAGATTGATATATCACCATTATGGTTAATTCCTATTTCACCTACTATAAAAATTGACATATGTCCTCTAATTATTCAGAATAAAGTATTTTAAGAAAGTTGATATTTAGAACATCTTCTAGTAACTCTCTAACGACACCAGTGCCGCCTTTTTTTTTCAACAATATCTTACTAACAGCTATTATTTCTTTATGACTATCAGATGGGCATGCTGAGTAACCACATAGTTTCATTGCATTATAATCATTTAAATCATTGCCTACATAGAAAATACGATTAAGATCATATTGATTTTTTATAGCCAGTTTCTTAAGTTCAAGCGCTTTATCCTTTACGCCTTGAATTGAATCTATTTTTAATTTACTCGCCCTCTTAGAAACAACAGAATTAGTCTCCGTTGAAAGAATAAAGGCTGGTTTATTTAATTTTTTCAAAACATCAAATGCTAGTCCATCGGACCTATGACAACTAACCGATTCATTTCCATCTTGATTAACATGAACAAAGTCATTGGTTAAGACTCCATCAAAATCAAAAATAAAAGCTTCAATATGCTCTATAGAGATTAACTTAGTTTGCATTAATAAAATCCTTAGTTTTAGGTTGTGATAATTAGCTACTAAAAAAATTCATTATACTTCTACCATTTTTTTAAATACTGAACTAAATTTAATTAATTCATTATAAGTACCTTTGGCTACTAATTTTCCAGAATCAAGTTCAAAAATAATATCGCAATCTTTGACAGTTGAAAGTCTATGAGTCACAATAATAATAGTTAAATCTTTATTTGACTTAGAAATTGCAGCCATCATATT
>MDTF01010609.1_pt1 | contig 27938 bp, 20 predicted proteins | sample 811191 | NCBI WGS metagenome assembly MDTF01 (sample SAMN05326649, study PRJNA326480) | marine metagenome | isolation source: seawater | place: Southern Ocean | collected 2011 | reverse complement strand
GTTCCTTTAATGCAAGGAGGTGGATTGTTCGAAACTGGTGCTGGAGGATCTGCTCCAAAGCATGTTCAGCAATTCAACGAAGAGAACTACTTAAGATGGGATTCTTTAGGAGAGTTTTTAGCTTTAGCAGTTTCTTTAGAGCATTTAGCAATTACGACAGGAAATAAAAAAGCGCAAGTTTTAGCGGATACTTTAGATGCTGCAACTGGTACTTTCTTAGACAATGATAAGTCTCCAGCGAGAAAAATCGGTCAAATTGATAACCGTGGTTCTCATTTCTATTTAGCTACTTATTGGGCACAAGAATTAGCAAAACAAACGGCTGATACTGATTTAGCTGCTGCTTTTACAAGTGTTGCAAAACAGTTAACTGATAACGAAACTAAAATTGTTGGTGAATTAAATGCTGTTCAAGGTTCACCTTGTGATATCAAAGGATATTACTTCGCTGATGTTGATTTAGCAAGTAAAGCAATGAGACCAAGTGCAACGCTTAATGCTGCATTAAGTTCAATTGCTGTAAACGCATAGTTGAAAAAACCATTATATTTAAGTCGCTTTCCATTTGGGAAGCGACTTTTTTTTATGACCTTTTTTTTAATAGGAATTTGGGAAGTTATTGAGATTAGACCTTGTCTACGATTAAAATGTACTAATAAAACTTGGGGCTAGATAAGTATTTAATTTTCTTTCAGAACTTTTTTAACGCAGACTGAAACATTTGGTGTTCATTTCTCTAGGTAGGACATGTTTTTGAGATTGTCTCAAACTGTACTTATGGCTTCGATGCTATTTTTGTATTTTCTGCAGTTGACAATCATTAAATTGATACAAAACCACTAGTGGGAAGTTATCCAGATGATTTAATTGAAGTTGGTGATTTTTAGGTTATTAACAATACTACTTTCGATTCCAAAAAATTCTCAATTAGGATATATGTACTTGTCTTCATTGGAAACAATTATTTAGTATAATTATGAACGAACTCTTCTTAGAAAAATACCTACAAATAGTCATGTTTAATTTGCTCGTTTACAAGTTAAAGTCGATTTTTACAATCTGATTTAAACCCGTTGAAATGCAATTTCGTCTGTTGTCCTTGTTTGTCTTATTTTCAATTTTTGTTGTTGGACAAAATTACGATTATAAGATAAAGGAAAATAAAATTGAAAAGTACGCAACAGACCTGTCTTTTGTTGTAAATCCGCTTTATACTGATGTTAGTAAGAATAATATTGTAGGTGGATACGGGATAGATTTTTTATTAAGATTAAACACAATCATGTCTTTCAGAGGTAATTATACAGGTAGTTATTTCAATAAAAAATCCTCGCAGGAAAACAAAATTGATACCGAAGATTATAATGGAATTGTATCTAGTGATTATGTTCCTTTTCAATATTTTCATGGAGAAATCACACTGTATCTATATACAGACGTTTATGAGTCGAATATTAAAGTTGGCATTCCAGTAGAAGCTAGAGACGTTAAAAATAAACGTTCTTATTTGGAAATAGATAAAATTGATAAGATGCGACAAGTTGGTTTGCGATTTGGGGGAGGAAAATATCAAGGTCAGTTAAAAGAGAAAACGGATGAGTTTTATGGAGTAGATGATAATAAGGGTTATGAGGATCCAAATAGAACTATTAATTTCCCATTGGATAATCCATCAAATGACAATTTAACATCCGTTTCTTACGATTTAATTTCTGCTGGGTTATCTTATGAAAGTGTTAGTCATTTGCGTGTTAAATTTGCGGATAGCATCGGCGCTAAAAACAAAATGTCTCAATGGATAATTTATGGAGACGCACTTTATGGTATGAATTTTCACTTAGGAGATTTAATAGTAGTAAAAGACAGTTCAAATGTAAAAGAGACAGTAGTTTATGGGTTGGATAAATTTACAGAAATCGCTCCAATTGGATTTAGGTTAGGCTTTGAACATAATGTAACATCTACATTAGGTTGGAGTTATGGTTTGGAAATAGGTTCACGTCCAGGGACAGGGACATTTCCGCAAAGAATTTATGTTGCTGCTAAATTTGGTGTTTCACTGAATTTTAAAACAATGCAGTATTAAACAAATCAGTAACAATTAAGTTACTAAAACAAGTTTTAATAGCTTAAATATTTACGGTGAAGTTATCTCGAATTAAATCTATTTTACTACTCCTTATTGGGGGAGTACTATGTGCTTTAAGTTTTGCGCCTTATGATTTTTTAATTGGCGCAATTGTAGGATTTATTCCATTGCTTTGGGTGGAAGAAAGTATTTCTTTAGAAGGTAGATATAAAAACTGGCGTGTTTTTGCAAGCGCATATTTATTTTATGCAGTCTTTAACTTTATAGGAATATGGTGGATTTCAAATGCCGCTTGGGTTGCGGTAATTTCATCAGTTATTATTAATAGTTTCTTTTTTTCTTTAACGACTGTATTGTACAGCGGAGTTAAAAAAAGATTAGGATCTAAAGCAGGTTATATTTCATTTATTACATTCTTCGTTGCTTGGGAATATGTTGAGTTGTTAGATTGGGACTTCTCTTGGCCATGGTTGACGCTAGGTCATTCTTTAGCAAACTGGCCAAAATTAATGCAATGGTATAGTTTAACCGGTGTATTAGGAGGTAGTTTTTGGCTGATTTTACTTAACCTGTATTTATTTTTTTCGTTAAGAACTAAGCTTATCCAAAAAGAAAATTTCTTAGTTTTTAAACGATTATTAGCTGCTGCTTGTTTTTTCATCTTTCCAGTAATTCTATCAGTAATTCAGTACTCCAGTTATGAGGAAATAGGTAAAGAGGTTGATGTTGTAGTTCTTCAGCCTAATATGGATCCTTATGATAATGATCGATTTATAACTGAAAATGGAAAGCGAGAACAAAGTTATCCATCTGATTTACAAGTTAAAAAAATGCTAGAAATGGCATCTGAAAAAGTAGATAAAGATGTTGATTTTTTATTGATGCATGAAACAGCTTTACCATTAACAGAAAGTAATTATACGCTTGCAAATTCAATTGATATTGGGGTTTTAAAAGCATGGAGACAGAATTATCCTAATTTAAATATATTAACGGGACTTGCGTATCAGGATTACAAGAGTGGAAAAGGGCCGATAGATGATGTTCCTGAAACCTATAAAATTGATCGGAAAAATGGCTTATTCTTTGAGTATTTCAATTCAAGTATTTTAATTAACGCTTCAGATTCGATCGCTCAATATCATAAATCTAAATTAGTTTTGGGGGTTGAGCGCATTCCAAACTACCTAATCTCTTTTCAAAAATACAATCAAGATTTTAATACGAATCCTAATGCAACTATTTATAATCCAAACAACGGAACTCAGGAGGAAAGAACTGTGTTTCAATCTGTAGATGGTTCAATAACCATAGCGCCAATCATTTGTTATGAGAGTGTTTTTGGGGCTTATGTTACTGGCTACGTTCAAAATGGGGCTGGTTTGTTAGGGATTATAACAAACGATTCTTGGTGGGGAAATACAGCAGGTCATCAGCAGCATTGGAGTTTCGCAAGAATTAGAGCTGTAGAAACAAGACGTTCAGTTGCGCGAAGTGCAAATACAGGTTGGAGTGGCTTTATTAACCAAAGAGGAGATGAGATGATGCGATCAGATTATTTAAAGCCAGCTGTTTTAAGATCAAAACTTAAGTTAAATAATGATATTACCTTTTATGTAAAGTATGGAGATGTTTTGGGGAAGTGGTGTTTAGTTTTAGCCCTTATTATTTTATTAAATCTTCTTGTTTCAAAGCTTAAAAAAAAAGGTTTAAATACATTTTAAGTTGCTTTTTTAAAGTAAACTTTTAAATAAGTTATCTCATTCAAAAAAGTTCGTAGAAAATTGTATTTATAAATTCAATTTCTATCCCAAATTATCCGTATTTTTATAACTCAAACTTTTGAGAAAATTTTTAAGATGAGCAATTACGACGTAGTAGTTATTGGGTCAGGTCCTGGAGGATATGTGGCGGCAATTAGATGTGCACAACTAGGGATGAAAACTGCAATTGTAGAGAAGTATAATACCTTAGGAGGAACCTGCTTAAATGTTGGATGTATTCCATCTAAAGCATTATTAGATTCTTCTGAACATTTCTTCAACGCAAAACATACTTTTGAAGAGCACGGAATCGGACTCAAGGATTTAAAAGTGAACTTTAAACAAATGATTGATCGTAAGAGAGGTGTTGTTGATCAAACTTCGGGAGGGATCAATTTCTTGATGAAGAAGAATAAAATCGATGTATTGACTGGTTTAGGGTCTTTTAAAGACAAAAACACTGTGATTATAACACCAAAAGAAGGTAAGTCTTTTGAGGTGACAACAAAAAATACAATTATTGCAACTGGCTCAAAGCCGTCCTCTTTTCCTTTTATGAAATTGGATAAGAAAAGAGTTATTACTTCAACAGAAGCTTTAGAGCTTAAAGAAATCCCTAAGCATTTAATAATTATTGGAGGAGGAGTAATAGGTTTAGAATTAGGTTCCGTATATGGTCGTTTGGGATCAAAGGTAACTGTTGTTGAATATGCAAATGGAATTATTCCTACGATGGATAAATCTTTAGGTAAAGAACTACAGAAGAACTTAAAGAAAGAACTTGGCTTTACATTCTTATTTTCTCATAAAGTAACTGGTGTTGAAACGATAGGTGAAGAAGCTGTGGTTAAAGCTGAAAATAAAAAAGGGGAAATTATTGAGTTAAAAGGGGATTACTGTTTGGTTTCTGTGGGTAGAAGTCCTTATACTAATAATTTAGGATTGGAAAATGCTGGAGTAAAAACTGATAATAGAGGAAGGGTTGATGTAAACGCTCAGTTGGAAACTAATATACCCGGTATTTACGCAATTGGGGATGTCGTTAGAGGAGCTATGCTGGCACATAAGGCTGAAGAAGAAGGTACTTTTGTAGCTGAAGTATTGGCAGGACAAAAACCTCATATCGATCACAATTTGATACCAGGTGTTGTTTATACTTGGCCAGAAGTTGCAGCAGTTGGAAAAACAGAAGAGCAATTAAAAGAAGCTAATATTGAATACAAATCAGGTATGTTTCCATTTAAAGCAAGTGGAAGAGCCCGTGCAAGTATGGATGCTAATTATGGTTTTGTGAAGGTTTTAGCAGATAAGAATACAGATGAAATATTAGGTGTTCATATGATCGGACCTCGTTGTGCGGATTTAATCGCTGAAGCTGTCGTAGCTATGGAATATAGAGCAACCGCAGAAGATATTTCGAGAATGAGCCATGCGCACCCAACATTTACTGAAGCGATTAAAGAAGCTGCTTTGGACGCGACGGGTAAGAGAGCATTACATATTTAATACAAAAAGTGAGTTTTGGCTCGCTTTTTATTTTCAATTAATTCCATGAAAAAAGCGGTATTGTTAATTAATTTAGGAACGCCTGATTCACCAACAGTTCCTGCTGTTGGTAAATATTTAAAAGAGTTCTTGAACGATTCTCGTGTTATTGATTTTCCTTATTTAAAAAGGAAAATATTAGTAAATGGTATTATTGTGCCATTTAGAAAAAGAGCATCAACTAAGATTTATAAAGAATTATGGACTGAGAAAGGTTCGCCTTTATTATATCATTTGGTAGACTTAGCTAAAAAACTTCAATTGGCGTATGGAGATGCAGCAGAAGTTTTTTACGGAATGCGTTATCAAAGTCCATCTTTAGAGGTTGAACTTGAAAAAATCAGAAAGGGAAATTTTGAACAGATAATTGTTGTGCCTTTATATCCTCAATACGCCTCTTCTTCTACCGGGTCTACAACTCAGAAAGTTATGGAGGTTATTAGTAAGTGGGAAGCAATACCAAGAGTGAGTTTCGTTCAATCTTTTTTTAGAGAGGAGGAGTATATTAAATCTTTTGCAAAAGTAGCCAATCAATTTACTTATAGTGATTACGATAAAGTTGTATTTTCTTTCCATGGATTACCTGAGCGGCATATTAATAAAATATGTGAGGGTAAATTGTGTTCAGGAGTAGAGGATTGTATTCAATCTTGTGGCACAGAAAGAACCTATTGTTATCGTTCGGCATGTTACGAAACTGCGCGTAGTATTTCGGATGAAATAGGGATTGCTCAAAAGGACTATATTGTTGCATTCCAATCAAGATTAGGTAAAGATCCTTGGATTTCACCATATACAGACGTTGAGGTTGAGAATTTAGCAAAAAAAGGCGCTAAGAACCTTTTAGTTTTTTCATCGGCTTTTGTTGCAGATTGTTTGGAAACTACAATCGAAATTGGAAGTGAATTTGACGAATTATTTATTGAAAATGGGGGAGAGAAAATTCAATTGGTTCCAAGTTTAAATAGTGAAGATTTTTGGGTTGAAGGATTAAAATCGATAATTGAGAAATATTAGTGCCTTCTTATAAATTTGAGATAAAAGATTTACTAGCGTTGAAAAGCGCCTTACTTCTGCATTCAGAAGAATATACTTATGCCTCTTTACTAGATTCTAATGATTACGATAAGAATGTAAATTCTTCTTATGAATATATTGCTGGATTTGGGGCAAAATCAGTATTTATTTCTACTGATTGGGAGAAATTGAAGGCTGTTTCTCAAAATAATTTATGGTTATTTGGTTACTTAAGCTATGATTTAAAAAATTCAATCGAAACCTTGAAAAGTGAAAATGATGATGGACTAGGGTTTCCTGATTTGTGTTTCTTTGAACCTAAATATTTGGTAAGGATTATTGATGGTTTCTGTGAAATAGAAGGCGCTAATCCGCAACAGTTTTTTAGTAACTTGCCTTTTGATAGTGATAGCAATAAGCAGGTTGTTAATGTAGATATTGTTCCTAAGATCTCTAAAGAGAATTACATAGAGCAGGTTCTTCAGTTAATGAATCATATTCAGCTAGGGGATATATTTGAAGTTAATTTTTGTCAGGAATTCTTTGCTAAAACAGTAGAGATTAATCCGGTGGATATGGCAATCAGCTTGACAGAAGAGTCTCCGATGCCTTTTAGTGCGTATCTCAAGATCGAAGATAAATATGGAATTTGCGCAAGCCCTGAGCGTTTTATGAAACGAACAGGCAATCATGTAATATCGCAACCGATTAAAGGCACAATTAAAAGAGGCAGATCTGTAGAAGAAGATGAAGCTTTACAGAGTGCGCTTTTAGAAGATGTTAAAGAAAAAGCTGAAAATGTAATGATTGTAGATTTAGTTCGCAATGATTTCAGCCGTTTTGCTGATATTGGTTCTGTAAGAGTTGAAGAGCTTTTTGGTATTCATACTTTCCCTCAAGTGCACCAGATGATCAGTACTGTTGGGTGCGACGTGCAAAATAAATTATCAGTTGATATTATTAAAGATTGTTTTCCAATGGGAAGCATGACTGGCGCACCAAAAGTGAGAGCAATGCAGTTAATTGAACAATATGAAAGTACAAAAAGAGGATTATATAGTGGCGCAATAGGATATATTACTCCAGAAGGGAATTTTGACTTTAACGTTGTTATCCGTAGTGTTTTGTACAATAAATCAAACAAATATTTGTCGTGTATGGTAGGTGGAGCAATAACAGCAGCATCAGATCCTGAAAAAGAGTATGATGAGTCTTTGTTAAAAGCAAAAGCTATCTTTGAAATATTAACCAATAACAGATTACATGCAGAAGATTGTTGAAGAATTTATTTTCAATAAAGGATTATTATCAAAACACGATAAGGTTCTAATCGCTGTGAGTGGAGGTAGAGATTCTATCGTCTTACTTTTTGTTTTATCTCAACTTGAATACGATATTGAGGTAGCACATTGTAATTATAAATTAAGGGATGAAGAGTCTGATAAAGACGAACAATTTGTAAAAGACCTTTGTGGACAATTAAAAGTTCCTTTTCATCAAAAGTCGTTTGACACAAAAACATTAGCCCAAGAGGAAGGTGTAAGTATTCAGATGAAGGCAAGAGATTTGCGTTATGAATGGTTTGAAAATTTAAAAATAAGTTTGAAAATTGATAGGATTGCAATCGCTCACCATTTAGATGATCAATTGGAAACAATATTAATAAACTTAACTAGAGGGACCGGAATAAAAGGATTGAGAGGAATGAAGGAAAAAAGAGGTGATATAATCCGACCCCTTTTATGTGTTTCTAGAGATGAAATTAATGATTTTTTGTTTGCGAATCATATTCCTTTTAGAGAGGATAGTAGTAATGCCTCTGGTAAGTATTTTAGAAATAAAATTCGCCACCAAGTAATTCCCGTCTTAAAGGAAATAAATCCTTCTCTTTTTAAGGCGATAAGTAATACAACGGGACGATTAAGGAATGTTGAAGTAAAATGGGAAGAACATTATAATAATTGGTTGAATAAATTGACTGTTACTAATGATAAAATAATTATTTCATTTGACTTTGCAGAGGAAGATTCTATTTCGTTTATACAACAGTATTTAAGAGGTAAAGGGTTTTCATATCCTGATATTGATAATTTACTGACAGCAAAAAACGCTTTAAAAGGAAAACGGTTTTTAGGAAAAGATAACTGGGTTATTATTACGGGGAATGATAAATATGAGTTGTATCTTCAAGAAAAAAAGGACACCAACGAATATTTTTTATCAGATAAATTACCAATTAAATTATCTGTGTCGGTCGCAAGTACTCCGATTAAAATTTCGCCAACTTTAAATAAAGTATATTTAAACGCTGATAAGGTACAAGGTAAGTTGAGGTTAAGAAAGTGGAAGAAAGGAGACTGGTTTGTGCCGTTTGGAATGAATGGAAAGCAAAAGTTGAGTGATTATTTTATCAATAATAAATTTTCTTTATTTGAAAAAGAGGCATCTTGGTTACTCTGTGACAATGAAAAAGTCGTTTGGATAATTGGTTATCGCCAAGACAATAGATACCGTGTTGATGATTCAACAAAAAACGTATACGTAATCGAATTAAAATAAATTATGGGAGATATTAAATTTCAGGAAAAACAATACTTGGGTAATAACAAATTTAATTTATTCATTAGATTGATCATTGCCGTTGCTTGTATTGGTAGTTACTACTCTTCGGATCCCTTAGACGATACTGCGGCGTTATTTTTGATTATAGGTATTTCAGTTTTAGTAGTTTCTGTGATTTTATTTTTAATTTTACATATTAAGAGCGAAGTTGTCGGTGATAATTTAATTTTAGATGGTTTTTGGACCACCCGAAAAGTTAAAATCGATTTGAACAATATTGTAAAAACAGAGGTTGTTAAATACAGTAAAATACTTTTTAACCGCCCAGTATATAATCTTCATATTCGAGGAAGAGTAAAGTTTTTTACACATGGAAACTGGGCAGTTGAATTAACTGACAAGGAGGGCTTGAGATACCTAGTTGGTTCTCAAAGAGTTGAAGAGTTGAATGAGGTAATTAAAGGGAAAATTGTACTTTGAGTATAACGTTTTTAAAATAAACGTCGTATTGTTAAAAATAATAAAATCTATGGCACAACCAGTAAGTAAACCAATTGAAATTACAAAGGAGAGAATTAAGGAAGTTAAATTTTCGGAAAAAGATATTTTATCTTCTAAGGAACAACGACTTCAACGCAGAATAGATTTAAAAAAAGCTGCAACTTTAGGAGCTCAGTCTAAAACAAACATTAAGATTTATTTTGTAGATGTGGAAGGAGTAAGGCATAGAGTTGTTGCTACTGTTTGGGCAGCAACAGAAAGTAATGTTAGCTTTAAGGGAGAGGTAATGGTTCCAATTAAGTCTATTTACCAGGTAGGTTTCTTTTAAAAAAAAAGATGATATCCCATTGGGCTATTTATGAAATTTAAAAGCTGTTGATGAATGAGAATTCTCGTACAGCTTTTTTTCTGTCCAATTTTTATGAAAAATATTAGTTATGTGATACAGCAGACGCATCAGTTGTTTTCATTGATGTAAATTTGAATTTAATTCATTTTAACAATCCTCAAATAAATATTGAGGGTGCTTAATTTTTTTACCTTTATGTTGAAAAATATATTTTTATCGTTTTTTATTGTTTTAAGTTTTATTGGTTTCTCTCAAGAGGATCACTCAAAATGGACAACGACTGTTGATTATCTTGATAATGGAAACATTAGATTAAATGTAATTGCTCAAATTGAAACAGGTTGGCATATTTATTCCTTATATACTCCTCAAGGAGGTGCAATGCCAACATCGATTATTCTTGATGAGAATAATGGTAAATATAATTTAGAAGATATTATATTAGAGCCTAAACCAATTACTAAATATGAAGAAGTTTTTGAAGTTAATGTTAAATATCACGAAACTCCAAAAGTAGTTTTTGAACAGATTTTAAAAGCAAAATCAAAAGAAGATTTTGTTATTAATATAACGGTTGAAACACAAGTGTGTAATGAAGAAGGGATTTGCACTTATAAAAAGTATAAGCTTAGTGCACCTATCGAAGTTGATGCTATTAAAGAAGAAAGTATCTTTTGGTTATTCGTGGTAGGTTTTGGAGCCGGATTGTTAGCATTGTTGACGCCTTGTGTTTTTCCAATGATTCCAATGACAGTTACCTACTTCACAAAAATGTCGCAATCTAAATCTAAGGGAATTGCTGAGGCTTTTATATACGGTCTTTCTATTGTTGTAATATATGTTGCTTTAGGCTTTGGAGTTAGTGCCTTGGTTAACGATGAAGCTATTTATTTAATGGCAAGTAGTATTTCATTTAACATTGCTTTCTTTCTGGTTTTTACAATTTTTGCAATCAGTTTCTTAGGTGCTTTCGAAATTACATTACCTGCATCTTGGAGTAATAAAATGGATGCTAAAGCTGATAAAGGAGGTTTGATTGGTGTGTTTTTTATGGCTTTTACTTTAGCATTAGTCTCGTTTTCTTGTACAGGCCCTGTAATAGGATCGTTAATTATTGAGGCAGCAGTAGAGGGAGGTGTTAAGGGGCCTTTAATGGGGATGTTAGGTTTTGGAGTGGCATTGGCGTTACCATTTACTTTGTTCGCTATATTTCCTGCAGGTTTAAATAAATTACCTCAATCTGGAGGCTGGTTAAATTCAGTTAAAGTTGTTTTAGGATTATTAGAATTGGCACTGGCCTTAAAGTTTTTATCTAACGCAGATATTGTTGTTCAATCAGAATATATTACAAGGGAGTTGTTTGTAGCTGCTTGGGTGGTTATTTTTTCTGTGATGGGGTTCTATCTTTTAGGGAAAATTCGTTTGCCGCACGATAGCGCAATTGAAAAGTTATCTGTTTCGAGATTAATAATGGGAATAATTACTTTAACATTTGTAGTTTACATGATTCCAGGAATGTTCGGTGCGCCATTGAAATTATTAAGTGGTATCATGCCGCCTTCTTTTTATACAGAGGGAAAATGGTATGGTCCTTTTAAAGGGAGTAGAGTTGAGAAGTCAGTCATTAAAAACGCAGAGACCACACATGCAGCGCATAATTGCCCGAATGAATTGGATTGTTACCACAATTACGATGAAGCTCTAAAAGTTGCTAAAACATCGGGAAAACCGTTACTGATTGATTTTACAGGTTGGACTTGTACGAACTGTAGGTTGATGGAACAGAATGTTTGGAGTGATATGGAGATTGATAATTTGATAAGGAACGAGTACGTATTGGTTAGTTTATATGCTGATGATAGAACTGAACTTCCAGAATCTGAACGATATATATCTAAAAGAAACGGTGAAGAAGTTAAAACTTATGGAGGAAAGGTGAGAGATTTTCAGATTTCTAAATACGGAAAATTGGCCCAGCCACTCTATGTTTTAGTTGATCACAATGAAAATAAATTAGTACCTGTAAAAGCTTTTGATATGAATAGAGATAGCTACAAGAAATTTCTTGAGGTTGGATTAATGAATTTTAAAAAACAGGCCCAAAAATTGGATACTAAAGCAAATGAAAATGAACAAGATTCTACCATTACTAATCCTTAGCCTTTTCTCAATCACTTCTGTTTTTGCAGATGAAGAAATTGTAGCTGTTGAAACAGAACAATATTTTACAGAAAATGGTGATTCCGTATTTTTAAAAATCAATTTTACACTATCCGACAATTGGATGGTATATGATTCAATTATGGGTGACGGAGGTCCAATTCCTCTAACTTTTGATTTTAGTAAGCTTAATAATGTTGTGTTGGTTGAAATTATTAAGCCAGAACATTTGCATAAAAAACACGATGAGATTTTTGAAGTAGATATGTTGTACTTTAAGGAAAACGTTAGTTATCAATTCGTGTTTGTAAAGGTTGATAATACTAAGTCTTATAATATTGCAGGGTCTTTCGAGTATATGTGCTGTAATTTAACTTCAGGAGTATGTTTAGCACCCAGAATCATTGAGCTAGATGAAATAAAATAAAATATATTACTGATATTTTTTAAATAGGGCGTATTGGTTAAGATTTCCTTTTCTAACACGTATTCCTATTTTTTAATTAAAATATTGGGACTTATTTTGATTCCAAATGTATGCTTTTAATGTGTTAGGTATTTCGCCTTTATCTCCAAAACTATTTTGAGCATTAACTATTTTGAATTCTAATTGATCACTTGAGGCTACGTTTTGGGAGGAGTATCCAGGCCATTTAACCAATTCGTTACCCTTTTTAAATTCAAGAACTAATACTAAATCACGTTTTTCGTCTAGGGATAAACTTTTTATGTCCGCATAAAATTCAATAATATCATAGTTTGATTTGACTAACGAATTTAAAGTTCTAGTAAGACCACAAGTATCAATTAAATAGAAACCTTTATTGGTCTGTTTGAGTTTTTTATTGCTGTTTTTCCAAGAATGGGTATAGTGTAAAGTTACTGTAATATAAAGAGGAATCTGATTCACCTCTGCCCAGTACTACGTTTTCAAGGTTGATACATTGTTCAAACTTTATAATTTTAGGAAAGGCATTTGGAGCTATTTATATAGCTGTAATTTACAAATCGTAACATTTAAGAAAGTATTCGAATAAAAAAAAGAACCTTGGATTTTCCAAGGTTCTTTTTTTAAAAATTATGATAAAGTAATTATCTTAATTCTGCTTGTATTTTTTCCTTGAAAGCAGTTTGTAGCTTTAACATTGTTTTTTCTATTTGCTTTTCTTTTAAAGTACTCTCGTCAGATTGTAAAATAAAACTAAGTGCGTATGATTTTTTTCCTTCCGGTAATTTTTTTCCTTCGTAGATATCAAACAATTGCACTTCTTTAAGAAGTCCTCTTTCACTTTCGAAAGCAATTCTTTCTAGGTCTGCAAATTTTACTCCTTGATTAAGTAGTAAAGATAAATCTCTTTTTACAGGATGAAACTTAGCAATTGGTTGGAACTTAGTTTGTACGAACTGAACTAGTTTTACAATTTCGTCCCATTGTATATCTGCAAAGTAAACATCCTGTTTAATTCCAGAAGTTTTTAAGAAGGATTGTTTCACTTTTCCAAATTCTGCAACCAAAGTCTTTTTGAAATATAAACCAACACCTTCAATTAGGAATTCATTTTGAAGTGCTTTTGTTTTCAGTTTCTTAATTCCTAATTTTTCAATTAGGACTGTAATGTATCCTTTTAAAGTGAAGTAGTTAACAGTATTACTTTTGTTATTCCAAGAGTCTTGTTCTTTTTTTCCTGTAATAAGTAAACTTAGATGCTTTTTTTCCTGGTATTTTCCTTCCTCGTCTTTCCAGTAAGTCTTTCCAAACTCAAAAAACTTCAAATCAGCATTTTTCATATTCTGATTCTTAGCGATACTTTCTAATCCTCCAAAAATTAAACTTCTTCTCAGTATATTTAAGTCCTGACTTAGAGGGTTTAATATTTCAATATTTTGATTTGCCAATATAGTTTCTAATCCTTCATAATATGCACTCTTTGTTAGAGAGTTATTCATTATTTCATTGAAACCAACATTTGCTAATAAATTAGAAATATCGTTTTGGATTTTCTCTTGAGGTATTCCATCATTTACAATAATTGAAGATTTTAATGATTTAGGAATTTCAATAGTATTGTAGCCGTAAACTCTTAATATATCTTCTATAACATCACATTCTCTTTGGACATCTGCTCTGTAGGGAGGAACTGATAATGTTAATTCGTCTCCTTTGTCTTCAATAATCTCTATCTCAAGTTCTTTTAGAATTATTTTAATGTTTTCTTCAGGTATTTCAACACCTAGTAATTTCTTGCAATTAGAGAATTTAAAATCAATTTTAAAATTCTGTATCGGAGTGATGATTTCATCTTTTAGCTCTGAAGCTATTTCTCCACCAGCAATATCGATTATTAAGTTAGCCGCTCTTTGAAGTGCTTTCGCCGTAATGTTCGGGTCAACACCTCTTTCAAATCGGTAAGAAGAATCCGTTTTTAAAGTGTGTGCTTTGCTTGTTTTTCTAACCGAAACAGCATTAAAATAAGCACTTTCTAAAAATATGTCAGTAGTAGTCGTGGAAATACCAGAAGAAGCTCCGCCAAAAACTCCAGCAATACACATTGGTTCTGTGCTGTTGCATATCATTAATTGACCATTTTCTAAGTTTCTTTGAACTCCATCAAGTGTGGTGAATTTCGTCCCTCCTAAATTACTCTTTACAATAATTTTTTCTCCTGTAACTTTATAGTCGAAGGCATGAAGTGGTTGTCCAATTTCATGCATTACAAAATTTGTTATATCAACAATGTTATTAATTGGTGATAAACCAATTGCTTGTAATTTAGCTTTTATCCAATCAGGTGATTCTTGAACTTTAACACCTTTTATTGAAATTCCAGCATACCTTGAACAAGCCTCTTTGTCTTCAATTGAAATAGTGAAGGGTAGATCTGCTGTTTGGGTAAGCAATGATAATTTAGGAAAACTTAAATGTTTAGGCTTTCCCTTTGCACTAAAATATACAGCTAAGTCTCTAGCAACTCCATAATGAGATAAAGCATCAGCTCTATTGGGAGTAATGTCGACATCTAATATGTAGTCAGTTTCTACTTTGAAATAATCTTTAGCTAGTGTTCCTACTTTTGTTGCATTAGGAAGAACCATAATTCCGTCACCATTCTTTCCTACTCCAATTTCATCTTCGCCGCAAATCATTCCTTCGGATAACTCACCTCTTAGTTTTGATTTTTTGATTTTGAAACTTTCTTCACCGTCGTACAATACAGTGCCGATTGTTGCTACAACAACTTTTTGCCCTACTGCAACATTAGTTGCTCCACAAACGATGCTTAAATTGTTCTCTAGGCCAACATCAACCTGGGTACAACTTAATTTATCTGCATTTGGATGTTGTGTTTTTACCAAAACTTCTCCAATGATTAAACCTTCTAAACCACCTTTTATTGATTCAACAGTTTTTATTCCTCCAATTTCAAGACCTAGATCAGTTAGGATTTCAGCTGTTCTAGACGGTGTTTCATTAATGTTTATATAGTCTTTTAACCAATTGTAGGAAATATCCATTATAATAAAATTTTACACAAAATTACTAATATATACTTAAATGAGTCTGCTTTTACAGGAATTAAAAATTGCAAGCAGAAGCGGGAATAATCCTTTCCTTGAAGGGTGTTGTTTTTATCGTGTGAAGATCCAGTTGTATTCAGTAGAAAGCGCTTCATTATATAGGTAACCATCCTCAGTGAAGTTTTTTAAATATTGAGCGTTAGTGATTTTTTTTTGAATAATCCATCTTGCCATCATGCCTCTAGCTCTCTTTGCATAAACCATTATAGTTTTGTAATCACCATTCTTAAATTCTTTGAAATTTGGTGTAATTACCGTAGCCGTGAGCGCTTTAAGTTTAGCAGCTTTATTGTATTCATTTGAAGCTAAATTAATTATTAAATTGTGCTCTTCTTTATTAAGGAAATTTGATATTTTATCACCCCAAAAATCATATAAATTTTTATTGTTTTTAAATTTTAAACGCGTCCCCATTTCTAATCGATATGGTTGAATAACGTCTCCAGGTTTTAATATACCATAAAGCCCCGATAGCACTCGTAAATTATCCGATGCGAAATCCATGTCTTCTGCGGTGAAAGTCTCCGCATCTAATCCAGCGTAAACCTCCCCGTTAAAAACGAATATATTTTGTTGATATTGGCTTTTGTCTGTGTTGAAGTTTTGAAAACGATCATAGTTTAAGGTACTTAAACTTGGACTGAGTTTCATTAATTCTCCAATTTCTGAAGCTTTTTTATTTTTCAAAAATTCAAGCAATTCTTCTGTTTGTTTTATAAATGTAGGAACTGAGTTTTTGATATGCAGTCCATGTTTATTAAAGTCTAGTTTCTTAGCTGGAGAAAGAATTATTTTCATTAAAATGAATATTGAATTGTGATTAAATATATAATAGCTAAAATACCATATTTTTAAGAACCTTTAGCTATCTATTTCGTACCTATTGCACACTTAATTTATCCCTTTAATGGAAAAATATAAAGCGATTGTTGTTGACGATGATCCTATTTCACAGAAGATTATTGAACAATGCCTTCATCGAAGTTGTGTTTTTGAAGCGCCGCTTGTTTTGGGAGATGCACTTTCGCTAAATAAAAAAATTCAAGAAGGTTCCTACGATGTGATTTTTTTAGATGTAGAATTACCTGAGCTATCAGGGCTAGATTTTATCAGGGCTTTCGAAAATTTACCTCAGATAGTATTAATGAGCAATATGAAGCATTACGCTGTCGATGCTTTTGAAGTTGAGGTATTAGATTTTTTACCCAAGCCAATTGAGTACAGTCGTTTTTTAAAAGCAGTTAATAAATTAGAGAAATTAAGATCGTCAAATTTGGAGGGAGAAGATTTAGAACTGACCGATAGTGTCTTTTTTAAGGTAAATGGTAAGTTGCAGAAAATCGTTACTGAAGATATTCTTTTTTTTGAATCGATGTCTGATTATGTAAAGATTATAACATTACAAAAACAATATGTTGTTTTGCAAACGATGACTAATCTCCAGAAAGTTTTGCCGAAAAACTTCATGCGTTGTCATCGTTCATATATTATTAATCTAAATAAAGTTGAAGCTTTAGATGATAGAGTTTTAGAGATTGAGCAACACTTAGTTCCTGTTTCAAGAAGTTATTACAATGAAATAAAAAATAAAATTAAGGTGCTTGGGTAGTATTTCTGGAAATTAGATGACTCCTGACAGTGTGAAAACAAAAAAGGCCAGAGTTTAAACTCTGGCCTTTTTTGTTTAAAATTTATAGTGGTTAAGCATCTATATTAGCATACTTAGCATTCTTTTCAATAAATTCTCTTCTTGGTGGAACTTCATCGCCCATTAGCATAGAGAAAGTTCTGTCAGCTTCTTGCGCATTTTCAATTTGAATCTGACGAAGTGTTCTTCTTTCAGGATCCATTGTAGTGCTCCAAAGTTGCTCAGCGTTCATTTCCCCAAGACCTTTGTAACGTTGGATACCAACACTAGTTTCTTTACCTGCACCTTTCATCTTTTGTACAGCTAAATCACGTTGATCATCATCCCAACAATATTCTTCTTGTCTCCCTTTTTTCACTAAATACAAAGGAGGAGTAGCGACGTAGATGTATCCTGCTTCGATTAACTCCTTCATATGACGAAAGAAGAAAGTTAATATTAAAGTAGATATATGCGAACCATCCACATCGGCATCACACATAATAACTATCTTGTGATACCTTAGTTTTTCAATATTCAAAGCTTTAGAGTCTTCCTCTGTTCCTATTCTTACTCCTAAAGCAGTATAAATATTTTTAATTTCTTCGTTTTCAAAAATCTTATGCTGCATTGCTTTCTCAACATTAAGAATCTTACCTCTTAATGGAAGTATAGCTTGGAAGAAACGATTACGTCCCATCTTTGCTGTTCCCCCTGCAGAATCTCCCTCAACTAAGTATAGTTCTGATTCAACTGGATCCTTAGAGGAACAGTCAGATAATTTACCAGGTAAACCTGATACTTGCATTACACTCTTTCTTTGAACCATCTCACGAGCTTTAGTAGCTGCGTGACGAGCTTGAGCTGCAAGAATAACTTTATCAACTATTATTCTAGCTTCACTAGGATGCTCTTCAAGATAATTAGCAAGTGCTTCACTTACTGCTTGATCAACAGGAGAACTTACTTCCCTGTTTCCTAATTTAGTTTTTGTCTGTCCTTCGAACTGAGGTTCTTGAACTTTTACAGAAACGATTGCTGTTAAACCTTCACGGAAATCATCAGAATTGATTTCAAATTTAAGTTTATTTAACATTCCTGATTTCTCAGCAAAGTTTTTTAACGTTCTTGTTAAACCTCTCTTAAAACCAGTCAGGTGCGTACCACCCTCGTAAGTATTAATATTGTTTACGTAAGAGTGAACATTCTCAGAGTATGATGTGTTATAGCACATTCCAACTTCTACAGGAATATCATTTTTTTCTCCTTCGAAATAAATGATGTCTGGAATTAATTGGACTCTTGATTTGTCTATGTACTGTACAAATTCAGTAAGTCCTTGGTCAGAATGAAACGTTTCAGTGATTAACTCACCTTCGTCAGTTCTTTCTGCACTATCTCTACGATCTTGAAGTGTAATTGTGATTCCTTTATTTAAAAAAGAAAGTTCACGCATTCTTTTGGCAATTGTGTCGTAGTTGTAAATTAGTTCAACAAAAATTGTGTCATCAGGTTGGAAAGTTACTTCAGTTCCTCTTTGATCTGTTTCTCCAACAATTTTCACATCGTACTGAGGTTTCCCCTCTTTGTATTCTTGCTGCCATACTTTACCATCACGGTAAACTGTAGCTTTTAAATCAATTGAAAGTGCATTTACACAAGAAACACCTACACCGTGAAGTCCTCCAGAAACTTTGTAAGTATCCTTATCGAATTTACCACCAGCATGTAGCACAGTCATTACAACTTCTAGCGCTGATTTTTTTTCTTTTGGGTGCATTGCCGTAGGAATTCCACGACCATTATCAAGAACAGTAATGGATTCACCTTCGTTAATGTAAACTTTTATATTGTCACAATGTCCAGCTAGAGCTTCATCAATAGAGTTATCTACAACTTCATACACTAGATGATGAAGACCTCTTGTTGATACATCACCGATATACATGGCAGGTCTTTTACGAACTGCTTCTAACCCTTCTAATACCTGAATATTACTTGCTGAATAATCATTATTAGAGTCTTGATTCTCACTCATAAATCTGTGTTTTTTTTAACTGTAAACAAAGATAACCGAAGCACCTAGTATTCAATGAGGTTTTTACCTGTTTTTGATAGTATTTATCAACACAATATTAACAACTTTATGGTAATTAATTATTGTCCGAAGAAAGTGGATAATTTAAAGTGTAACAGAACGTAAAATAAAAAGAATAATATTGTGTTTTTAGTTTAAAAAAAAACAAAGGGTTTTTCCAAGTTTTAATTCATCGATGATGATTAAAATCACCCCTTTTTACAGTAGGCTATTTGTATATAATTTGAATATTTGTAGCAAGAAGCTCGCTGCATTTTATATTAATTTTTATCTGGTGTATTTAGCGACTACAGTATCGATCTCATTTCCGTCATCTACATAATACGTGAGATTGATAAAGTTATCGTTTATAATTGTTCCTGTTCCTCGAATAAAGTTGTCTTTTAACGTTTGGTCAGGAATTGAGATGGTATTCGCTAAAGCAGGTGTTACTACTGCAAAAACACTATCTTGAGTGCCCAGTTTGTAAAAATCAAATATATTAATCCTAGAACTGTATTTTTTAATTAAGCTAATTTCCACAATGTAATTTCTGCTACCTAGTAAGCTGCTCGCTTCTGAAACTGTCCATTGCCCGTCAAAAACTTCTAGTGAATATTCTTGTCCATCAAAACTATCTTCTTTGCAGGAGCAAATAAAGCAAATAACTATTAAAAAAAGGCTTAGTTTAATTAATATTTGCATGCTATTTTTTCTTAAAACTTTGAGTTTTTATATCCCATCCATAAGGGCAATGTTTGCATCCGTTTTTACAGCAATATCCACGTTTAGTTAAATACTGTTCAGTGAAAACACGGTACCCTAATTCTGTAAAATAAAAATCTCCCTCTTCAAATTTACCTCTACCTAATCCATCAAATTCTCCCATTTGAATTTCATTACTTATTTTTACACTAATGTTAACTGCGAAAACAAATATACCCATTCAAAAGATAAACGCTGAAATTTTATCAAAAAATGGCGTTGAGCTTTTTATAAAAAGAGAAGACTTAATTCATCCTGAAATTTCAGGTAACAAATGGCGCAAATTAAAGTACAACATAGAAGAAGCTGAAAAAGGAAATTATAAAACATTGGTGACGTTTGGGGGTGCTTACAGTAATCATATAGCGGCAACTGCTGCAGTTGGTAGATTAGCAGGTATTTGTACGCATGGAATAATTAGGGGAGAACAGGTTTTCCCACTTAATCCAACCTTACAATTGGCGAAAGATAATGGAATGAAATTTACTTTTGTTGCTCGATCGGATTATAAATTAAAAACGGATGCAAGATTTGTTGAGGATTTATTATCGAACGTCAGTAAACCTTTTTTGATACCTGAGGGAGGTGCAAACGATTTGGGTGTTTTAGGCTGTGAGGAAATTACGGAAGGTGAATACGATTACGATATTTTCGTGACTGCTTGCGGAACAGGAAGTACACTGGCTGGTATGGTTAATGGTATGAGTAACGCTCAATATGCTATTGGATTTCCAGTGTTAAAAAATGGTGGATTTTTAAATGAAGAGGTGAAATATTTTTTAAAAAATAATGCCTCAAGGTGGCATTTAGAATTAAATTATCATTTTGGAGGATATGCCAAACAAAAACCTGAACTGGTTCGCTTTATTCGAGAATTTTGGAAGCAATTCAGTATCAAGTTAGATCCTGTTTACACTTCTAAGGCGATGTTTGGGCTATTTGATTTAATTGAGAAGGGCACAATTAAAAATAAAAAGATATTATTTATTCACACTGGTGGTTTACAGGGGGTTGACGGTTTTGAAAGGCGGTATAAGGTAGATTTGTTTAACGAATAATAATTCATTTTTCAGAACGATTTAAATGTAATTTTTAAACGGATTAAATGTGGGAAATAGAAGCTGTTTTCCTCCGTGCTAAAAATTAGTTTTTGGGACTGTTTTTAACGTGGATTATGGAAGAGATATATGCTAATAATTGTTATTTGTGTATTACTCTGAAAGCCTTGTATGCGTTTTCTTGACATGCCTTTAATACAAAGAAAAAAGTAATCATAAATTACTTGCGAAACCATTTTTATTTTAGCTTTTTTTTGTGTATTTTTGCGTTCGTTTTCTCGGGGTATTCCCCACATTAAACTGAAATAATTATGGCACAAAAGCAAGGATTATACGACCCAAGTTTTGAACACGATTCATGTGGAATCGGATTTATAGCGAATTTGCATAATAAAAAATCGTTCGAACATATTCAGGGAGCCTTGGATATGCTGGTTAGTATGGAACACCGTGGAGGTTGTGGTTGTGATCCAGAAACAGGAGATGGAGCAGGTATATTATTACAGATACCTCATGACTTTTATGCTGCTGATTGTAAAACTATAGGTTTTGAATTACCTGAATTTGGAAAGTACGGAGTTGCAATGACTTTCTTTCCAAAGGATGATCAGTTAAGAGCAACGATCAAATCACGATTTGAGGAGTACATTAAACGGTTAGGTTTTGAGTTGTTGGGTTATCGCGTAGTGCCTACGGATAATTCAATGATAGGAGCTGGGTCCAAAGCTGTTGAACCACAAATCGAGCAAGTTTTTGTTAGATACATTAATTCTGATAATGCCGCAGATCTAGAGAGGCGATTAGTTGTTCTTAGAAAATATTCTATTAGAACGATAAGAAATGAAATGAAAGGAATAGATGAGAGTTTTTATATCGCATCTTGTTCTTCCAAAAAAGTAGTTTACAAAGGTATGTTAAGAACTGATCAAGTTCAGAAGTACTTTTTAGATTTACAAAATAGGGAAATGAAAACTGCACTTGCTGTAGTTCACTCTCGTTTTTCTACAAATACTTTCCCGCAATGGAGATTGGCTCAGCCGTTTCGTTATATAGCACACAACGGTGAAATCAATACGATTAAAGGAAATGTAAACTGGATGAAGAGTAAGCAGGTTTTACTTGAATCAACTGAGTTTACTCTAGAGGAGATCGATTGGATGATGCCTATATGTGATATTAAAAGGTCTGATTCTTCTAACCTTGATAATGTTGTTGAGTTGTTAACTTTGGGGGGGCGTTCATTACCAGAAGTAATGATGATGTTAATTCCTGAAGCTTGGCAAAATAATAAGCAGATGAGGGAAGAAAAACGTGCTTTTTATGAGTATTACTCTTCAATTATGGAGCCATGGGATGGTCCAGCATCTATCTCTTTTACAGATGGAGAAATTGTTGGTGCTACACTGGATAGAAACGGTTTGCGTCCTTCAAGATATTGTGTTTTAGAAGATGGTACTGTTATAATGGCATCTGAAGCAGGATCTTTAGTTGTTGATGAAGCTAAAATAATTGAGAAAGGTAGATTGCAACCAGGGAAATTATTTGTTGTTGATTTAAACAAAGGGAAGATAATTTCTGATGATCAATTGAAGGATGATATTTGTTCTCGTAAACCTTATGGAAGATGGATTAAGGAGAATAAATTAGCCTTAAAAGATATCGCTCGTCCAAGAGAAAAGTCTAAAATTCCCAATGTAGGAGAAGAATTATTGCAGAAGCAAATTGCATTTGGTTTTACGAAAGAAGATTTATCTCAAATCTTAGAACCAATGTCTAAGGAGGGTAAAGAACCATTAGGTTCTATGGGAGCTGATACACCATTGGCTATCCTTTCTCAGCAATCGCAACATGTATCAAATTATTTCAAGCAGTTATTTGCTCAGGTTTCTAATCCTCCGATTGATCCAATTCGTGAAGCAGTCATTATGTCTTTGTTTACGAATTTGGGAGGGCAAAAAAATATATTGACTGAAACTGCAGAGCATTGTCGCCAAATTCATTTGGATACACCAGTTTTATCTAATGGGCAATTGGATAAGTTGAAAGCATTGGATGATGGGTCATTCAAGTCTTATACAATCAATACAACTTTTAGTGCGAAAAACAGAAATGGTTCTTTAGAAAGAGCAATTGATGAAATTTGTGCAAATGCTGAACGTGCAACCTTAATGGGATGTAATGTTTTAATTGTATCCAACAAAAAAGTGGATGAACATAATGCGCCAATACCTTCTTTGTTGTCAGTTGGAGCGATTCATACCTCATTAACTAAAAAAGGATTAAGATCAAGAACTTCTATTGTGGTAGAAGGAGGAGACGTAATTGAAACACATCATTACGCTACTTTAATTGGATTCGGAGCAAATGCAGTAAATGCATATATGGCTGGGGATACAATTAGAAGTATATATAAAGAAGACTTAGAGGCTGGTCGCGTTAACATTAAAAAAGTATTGTCTCAATATTCAAAAGCAATTTGTGGAGGTCTATTAAAGATTTTCTCGAAGATGGGAATATCTACAGTACAATCTTATCAAGGAGCACAGATTTTTGAAGCTTTAGGTATATCTAGTGAAGTAATTGATAAATGTTTTAAAGGAACAGTAAGTAGAATTGAAGGAATGACTTTCGATGACCTTGCTAAGGAAACAATTATTAAGCATGAACGCGCATTTACAAATTGGAATGCTGATAAGCATTTATATGCTGGAGGGTATTATCAATGGAAAAGAAAAGGGGAAGCGCATTTATTCAACCCAACTACGATTCATTTATTACAGAAGTCTTCGAAGAATAATGATTACGTAGAATATAAGAAATACGCGAAGGCGATTAATAATCAATACGAGAAGCACATTACTTTACGTAGTTTGTTGGATTTTACTAAAACTACTCCAGTTGCATTGAATGAAGTTGAGTCTAAAGAATCTATTTTGAAGCGTTTCGCTACAGGAGCAATGTCTTTTGGTTCTATTTCTCATGAAGCGCATAGTACTTTAGCAATAGCAATGAATAGAATAGGTGCTAAATCAAATTCTGGAGAAGGAGGAGAAGATGAGATTAGATTTGCGAAGAAAGCTAATGGAGACTGGGAAAGATCAGCTATTAAGCAAATTGCTTCTGGTCGTTTTGGAGTTACCTCAAATTACCTTACCAATGCAGATGAACTACAAATAAAGGTAGCTCAAGGTGCAAAGCCAGGTGAAGGAGGACAGCTTCCAGGGCATAAGGTTGATGATTGGATTGGTAGGGTAAGGCATAGTACTCCAGGAGTAGGATTGATTTCCCCTCCCCCTCATCATGATATATACTCTATTGAGGATTTGGCACAATTAATTTACGATTTAAAGAATTCTAATAGAAAAGCCAGAATTAATGTGAAATTAGTTTCTGAAGCGGGAGTTGGAACAATTGCATCTGGAGTTGCAAAAGCAAAGGGCGATGTAGTATTAATAGCAGGTTATGATGGAGGTACAGGAGCATCTCCTTTATCGTCAGTTCGCCATGCAGGTTTGCCTTGGGAACTTGGTTTAGCGGAAACACATCAAACTTTAGTAATCAACGATTTAAGATCTAGAATTACGGTTCAGGCTGATGGACAGCTAAGAACAGGTAGAGATGTAGCAATCGCTGCGCTATTGGGAGCAGAAGAATGGGGAGTTGCAACAGCTGCATTAATTGTAGAAGGTTGTATAATGATGAGGAAATGTCATTTAAATACTTGTCCAGTTGGAATTGCAACTCAAAATAAAGATTTAAGAGCCTTGTTTTCAGGAGATGCTGATCATGTTGTGAATTTCTTCAACCATTTGGCCGAAGATTTAAGAGAAAACATGGCTGAATTAGGATTCAGAACTATTAATGAAATGATCGGTAGAACTGATGTTTTAAAAGTTTCTGAAAAACTAGAGCATTGGAAATTAAAGAACATTGACCTTTCTCCATTATTGTACCGACCAAGTCAGTCTGATAATGTAGGTGTTTACAAAACTCAAGAGCAAGATCATGATATTTATGATATTCTAGACAGAAAATTTATTGAATTAGCAAAACCTGCTTTAACAAGCGGAACAGCAGTAAAAATGGAATTCGGTATTATAAATACTGACCGTTCTGTTGGAGCGATGCTTTCGAATGAAATATCTAAAGTTTATGGAAGTGAAGGTTTACCTGATGATACAATTCATATCAAACTGAAAGGTTCTTGTGGACAATCATTCTCGGTTTTTTCAACTAAAGGAGTTAAGTTCGAGGTTGAAGGAGAGGCAAATGATTACTTTGGAAAAGGTCTTTCTGGTGGCTCACTTGTAATTTATCCACCGAAAGTTGCAGTATATGAGGCGAAGGATAATATGATTGTAGGAAATGTAGCTTTTTATGGAGCTACTTCAGGGAAATCATTTATAAACGGTATGGCAGGAGAGCGTTTTTGTGTAAGGAACTCAGGAGTTACTGCAGTTGTTGAAGGAATTGGAGATCACGGTTGCGAATATATGACTGGTGGACGTGTGGTTATTTTAGGTGAGACAGGTAGGAACTTTGGGGCAGGGATGTCTGGTGGATATGCCTTTATTTGGGATAAAAAAAGAACATTTAGAGCAAACTTTAATCCTGAACTAAGCGATATTGATCCATTAAATAAAGCTGATAAAGCTGAATTAAAGGGATTAATACAAGAGCATTTCGATAATACTTCATCAGCAGTTGCTAAAGTAATATTGAATAATTGGGAAGCACAAGTGAAGCACTTCAAAAAAGTAATGCCAAGAGACTTTAAAAGAGTGTTGCTAGAAAAATCTGTAAAAGCTAAACAAGTTTTAGCTTAAGTAAAACGAATTATAATAACTCCCTTTTTCTAGGGAACAAAATATAAAAAGATGGGGCAAGCAGATGGATTTTTAAAGTTTGATAGAGATTTACCTAAAAAGGAATCTGTAGAGGATAGATTGCAAAACTATGAAGAGTTTTACAAACCTTTTTCTGATAAGGAAACTAACGAACAAGCTGCTAGATGCATGAACTGTGGAGTTCCATTTTGTCATAGTGGATGTCCTTTAGGAAACGTAATTCCTGAATTTAACGATGCTGTTTACAGAAAGGAGTGGAAGGAAGCATACGATATTCTTTCCACTACAAATAACTTCCCTGAATTTACTGGAAGGATTTGTCCTGCCCCTTGTGAAGGAGCTTGTGTGTTAGGTATCAATAAGCCACCTGTGGCTATTGAGCATATTGAAAAAACAATTATTGAAGAAGCGTACGAGCAAGGATGGGTAAAACCTAACTTGAAAATTAGTAGATCAGGTAAAACGGTTGCTGTTGTAGGTTCTGGGCCTGCTGGATTAGCAGCTGCTGATCAATTAAATAAGGCGGGACATCATGTTACTGTGTTTGAGAGAGCTCAAAAACCAGGAGGTTTATTAAGATTTGGAATTCCAGATTTTAAATTAGACAAGTCTGTTGTAGAGCGAAGAATAGCTGTAATGATTGAAGAAGGGATCGCATTTAAATGCGGTGTTAACGTAGGTAAAGATATTACATCAGCCCAATTAAAATTAGATTTTGATGCGATTGTACTTTCTGGAGGAGCAACAAATCCAAGAGATGTGCCAATGGCTGGAAGAGAGTTAAAAGGTGTTCATTTTGCAATGGATTTTTTATCTCAAAATAACGCTAGAGTTTCGGATTTGAATACTGAAACGCACAAAGGACAAACAATTAAGGATTTAATGGCAACAGGGAAAAATGTTGTTGTAATTGGAGGAGGTGATACTGGTTCGGATTGTGTGGGAACTTCAAATAGACATGGGGCTACCTCTGTTACCCAGTTTGAAATTAATTTGAAACCAACTGTCGAAAGAACTGATAAAAATCCATGGCCTGAATATCCATTTACTTTAAAAACATCCTCTTCTCACGAAGAAGGATGCGATAGAGAGTGGAGTGTTCTCACAAAGGAATTTATCGGCGATGAAAATGGAAATGTAAAATCATTGAAAATAGCAGATATAGAATGGGTAACTAAGGAAGATGGTTCTAAATCATTTAAAGAAGTTGAGGGAAGTGAAAAGGAAATCCCTTGTGATCTAGCGCTTCTTGCAATTGGTTTTGTGGGTCCAGATCAACCATTAATTGATAATTTCGGAATTCAAACTACTCCACGATCTAATGCTAAGGCTAATCTAAAGGATTTTAAAACTTCTGTAGAAGGCGTTTTTGCAGCTGGAGATATTCGTAGGGGTCAGTCTTTAGTAGTATGGGCAATATCAGAAGGAAGAGAATGTGCTAGAAGTGTAGATATATTCTTAATGGGGTCATCCAATTTGGAAAGTAAAGATGAATCTATGCTTGCTATCTAGAAAATAATATGTAAATTTGTAATGTACAAGCGGGAGTAGCTCAGTTGATTAGAGCGTCAGCCTTCCAAGCTGAGGGTCGTGGGTTTGAGTCCCATCTCCCGCTCATAAAAAGCCGAAGAATTTATTCTTCGGCTTTTTTGTTTTTAATCCTAAAGTAATTCGTAACTAAGTCTAAGATTATCTGTTTTGTTCTTGCAACCCTTTTTTAGACATATGCATCTTTAGTTTAGTGGCGAAAAGCATATATTAAATTACTATCGGGGAAAGAATTAGTAGCAGGCTGTATTGACAACGATTGCGGTTGTCAAAAAGAACTCTATAGGCGCCACTGAACAGCGATGATGGGAATTGGAATTCCTTTAAATAATCATATTGACTTAAGATTGGGCGCAGCTTACAATTATCAGGTTTTCTATTGGTGCAGGATTTCATAAAACACGAAAGGCCTGTTTGGTTACTATAAATATTATTTTCCTGCAGTGATTTCTTG
>MDTF01008705.1_pt1 | contig 27947 bp, 27 predicted proteins | sample 811191 | NCBI WGS metagenome assembly MDTF01 (sample SAMN05326649, study PRJNA326480) | marine metagenome | isolation source: seawater | place: Southern Ocean | collected 2011 | reverse complement strand
GTTGCTGCGCAAAGAAAAAAATGGCAAATATGTGGGTATAGATTTTAAAAGATTTACTAATTTTCATATTAATTTAAATTAAAAATAACATAGTAAAATGAAAAATAAAAATAAAACAATATGGTCAAAAAGACTTAAGGGTAAAAACTCTAAGTCTTTCCAAAGAATAGGCTCTTCTATTAATGTAGATAAGAGACTTTATAAGGAAGATATCTTTGCATCAATTGTGCATACTCAAATGCTCATTAAACAAAAAATCATTCCCTCTAAAGAAGGAAAAAAAATTATCGTAGGTTTAAATAAAATAAAGCACTTAATTGAAAGAAAAAAATTTAACTTTCAGGAAAAATTCGAGGATATTCATTTAAATATAGAAAAAAAATTATTTGAAATTATAGGGCCTGCTGCAGGGTACATGCACACGGCTAGATCAAGAAACGATCAAGTTGTAACAGATTTTAAATTATGGATCCTAAAATCAACTAAAGATATCATAAAAGATATTTCTAATTTAATGAAATTATTAATTAAAAAAGCAGAAAAAAATACTGAAACTGTAATGCCTGGATTTACTCATTTAAAAAATGCACAACCTGTTTCATTTGCACACTATCTTTTAGCTTATTATGAAATGTTAAAGAGAGATAAAAAAAGATTTAAAAATAGTTTAGATCTCCTCAACGAATCTCCTTTGGGGTCAGCAGCATTGTCTGGAACTTCATATAAGATAGATAGAAATTATACTTCAAAAAAACTTGGTTTTAAAAAACCAACAGATAATTCAATAGATGCTGTTTCTGATAGGGACTTTGCAATTGATTTTTTATATGTATCCGCTGTATGTGCAATGCATTTATCGAGACTGGCGGAAGATTTTATAATTATGAATTCTGATGCTTATAAACTAATAGAATTTAATGATAATGTTTTAACTGGTTCTTCAATTATGCCACAAAAAAAAAATCCCGATCCCGCAGAACTTATCAGAGGTAGAGTGGGTATAAATTATGGAAAACTAAATTCTATTTTGACAATAATGAAAGGTTTGCCTATGTCTTATTTTAAAGATCTACAAGATGATAAGGCTTTGGTTTTTGATGGTTACGATACTTTAAAAGATACTTTATCTATGACCTCAGAATTAATAGACAATTTAAATCCTTCTAAAAAAAATATGCTCAAAATGGCAAATAAAGGTTTCACTACAGCAACTGATTTTGCCGATTATTTGGTTAAAGAAAAAAAATTGACTTTTAGAGAATCATATGGAATTTCATCAAGATTAGTAAATTATGCAGAAAAAAATAATAAAACTTTGGATGAAATTTCATTGAATGAACTCAAAAAATTTCACAAAAATTTAGATAAAAGCGTTTTAAAAATATTTGATGTTAAAAATTCAATGAATTCCAAAACTTCTCACGGTGGTACGGCTACAATTAATACTATAAGAATGATAAAGAAATATAAAAAAGAAACTAAATGAAAACAATTTTTTTACTAATTATAAGCGCATTGTTACTAGTAAGTTGTGGAAAAAAATCTGATCCCGAATATCAAGCAAATATTAAAAAATTAACTATAATTGTTAAATAAAAGCATGTCTCACTTTAAGTATAAAGGAAAAAATTTATATGTAGAAAGAACTTTAATATCAAAAATCATAAGAAAAAATAAAACACCATTTTACCTTTATTCCACTAAACAAATAAAAGATAATTATTTAAATTTTTCAAAAATATTTAAAAACGTTGAGCCTCTTATTTGTTTTGCTACCAAAGCTAATACGAATTTAACTATTCTGAAAATGCTAGCAAAACTTGGATCTGGTGCTGACGTTGTTTCAGCTGGAGAGCTTTTAAAAGCTATAAAAGCTGGAATTAAACCCAATAAAATCGTTTTTTCTGGTGTTGGCAAAACTGAAGAGGAGCTAAAGATAGCTATAAGTAAAAAAATATTATTGATTAATGTAGAATCAGAAAGTGAAGCTAAACTAATAAATAAAATCGCAAAAAAATCTAATAAGATCATTTCTATTGGATTTAGACTAAATCCAAACGTTGATGCCAAAACACATAAAAAAATTTCTACAGGAAAAGCTGAAAATAAGTTTGGATTATCGATAAAAAGTTTTTCTCAGTTTTATAAAAATATGGGAGATTTAAAAAATATTAAAATTGAAGCAATAAGTGTTCATATAGGAAGTCAGATATTATCTGACATACCATATAAAAAGACTTTAGACGTTCTTTTAAAGCTTATTAATAATCTTAAAATAAAAATTAAGTATGTTGATCTAGGAGGTGGTTTTGGAATTAGCTACAATAAAAATGAAAAAAAAATTAATTTAAAAAATTATTCTAAACTCGTTTATAAATTTAAAAATAAGTTAAATTGCAACATTATTTTTGAACCAGGAAGATCTATTGTTGGAAATACTGGAGTTTTAATAAGCAAGGTTCAATATATTAAAAGTGGACAAAATAAAAACTTTATCATCTTAGATGCAGGCATGAACGATTTTATGAGGCCAGCGTTATACGACGCTAAACATGATATAATACCTATAAATAAAAATAACTTCAGATCGACAGACATTATAGAATTTGTAGGTCCAATTTGTGAGTCAACATGCAAATTTATAAAATACAAAAATTTTCAAAAAATATTTGAAAATGATTTTGTTGCTATAACTAATACTGGTGCTTATGGTTCATCTTTATCTTCAAACTACAATACAAAACCTTTAATTGCAGAAATTTTAGTAAGTAATAATAAATTTAAAGTTATAAAAAAGAAACAAGATTTAATGAAATTAATTAATTCTTGATGCAATTTTTGAAGTCATTATGTTTTAATATACTTTTGTACTTTGGCATTATTCTAGTTTTTATTTTAGCTATCCCTACTTTGGTATTACCAAATAAATTTACCTTATACTTTGGAAAATTTTTGGCACACTATGTTATTTGGATACTAAGAGTAATTATGAACACTAAAGTAATTTTTCATGGCTTAGAAAATTTGAAAAAGATAGATAAATTTTTTTTAGCTTCTGCGCATCAGTCAATGTTTGAAACTTTTGCACTTCAAGCACCTCTTAATTACCCAGTATTTATTTTAAAAAAAGAACTTTTAAAGATACCTTTATTTGGTTGGTATTTAAAAAAAATAGGATCTATTGATATTGTAAGAGAAACAACTACTAGGGAAAATCTTAATTTTTTTGATAAAATTAAAACCACAATCAATAAAAATAACAGACCTCTTCTAATATTTCCACAAGGCACGAGAGTTAAATTTGGTGAGAGATCTCCTTTTAAAAAGGGTGTTGGAAGAATTTACGATTCTCTAAATTTACCATGCATACCAATAGCTTTAAATTCTGGAAAAGTTTGGCCGAAAAATAGCTTTATGAAATATAAAGGAGATATACATGTTTCTTTTTTAAAACCTATTATGCCTGGTAAAGGTAAAAATGAATTTATTAGAGAAATAGAAGATAAAATTTATAGTGAAAATGAAAAATATTATTAGTCTTTTTTTCTCCCAAAATCTGCTTTTTTAGTATCTTGACCAGCTTTAATTATCTCTTTTCTCACTTCTTTTGTTTCTAAAAATATTTTAATTAACTTATCACCGTTTTTTTCTTTAATTGCTTTTTTCATTTCTTCTAGGTTAATAGAGAAATTATCTAGAATTTTTATAATATTCTCGCTGTTATCTAAGAATATGTCTCTCCACATAATTGGGTCTGATGCGGCTATTCTTGTAAAATCTCTTAACCCTCCAGCGCTATACTGTATTACATCTTTTTTAAATTCGTCTTTATTATTAATTGCTGTTCTTACTAAATTATAAGCAATGGCATGAGGTAAGTGACTAGTAATTGACAAAATATGATCGTGCTCTTCGATCGTCATAGTTTTCACTTTGCTTCCCAATTGTTCCCAAAAAAGTTTTAATTTTTTAATATCTTCTTTTTTAGCTTTAGCTGAAGGTGAGATAATACACCACCTGTCTTCAAAAAGTTCTGCAAAACCTGCTTGTGGTCCGCTATCTTCTGTTCCTGCTATGGGGTGAGATGCGATCCAAGATATATCTTTTAAATTTAAATCTTCAATTATTTTATTTATTTCTTTCTTGGCTGAACCAACATCAGTTAAAACAGCATTTTTTTTAAACTTTATTTTTTCAGATGAAAAAATATCTATATATGCTCCAAGAGGCACAGCTAAAATAATTAGATCCGCATCTTTAACAGAATGGTTTAAATTGTCACTAAAATGAATAGGTAAATTTTTTTTTTTTAAAAATGAAATTACATCTTTGGATTTATCGTAGATAGTTACATTATTAGATAATTTTTTTTTATCTATAGCTCTTATAATTGATGATCCGATTAGGCCACAACCAATTATAGTTATATTATTAAACATTTAGGATTCTTTTTAATTTTAAAATAAAAATTTTATTTTCATTTGCTTTTCCGATTGTCACTCTCAAAGAATTTTGAATTCCATAAGAATTCATTTTTCTAACCAAAATTCCAGATTTTGCTAATTCTTGAAATACTTTTAAAGAATTAACTTTTAATTTATTAAAATTAATCAGTAGAAAATTAGCACTTCCTTCATTAGTTTCAATTTTCATTTCTTTAAATTTCTTAAACATAATTGCACGCCATTTATTAATATGCTTAATTTCTTTTTTTAACCAAACAGTATCAAATATAGATGCAGAAGCAGCTGACAAGGCTGGTTGATTAATATTGAAAGGAGGTTTAATTTGATTTAAATTTTCTATGATATATTTTGAAGCATACCCCCAACCTATTCTTAAACCTGCTAAACCATAAATTTTGGAAAAAGTTCTTGTCACAATTACATTTTTACTTTTAGAGAATAAACTTAAACCTGATTTGTATTCATTTTTTTTAACATATTCAAAATATGCGTCATCTATCACAAGTAAAATATCACTTCTAAGTTTTTTTCTTAAGGTTAAAATATTTTTTTTACCGATATATGTTCCAGTTGGATTATTAGGGTTCGCAAGAAAAACGATTTTAGTTTTTCTTGTAACACAAGATAAAATACTTGAAACAGAGACAGTAAAATTATTTTCTTTTGAATTTACAACTTTAGCTTCGTTCATTTTACTATATATTCTATAAACAATAAAACTGTATTTGGAAACAATCACTTCATCATTTTTACTTAAATATCTTTTACAAATTAGTTCAAAGATTTGATCAGATCCTGATCCAAGTATTATTCTAGTGGGGTCTAATTTAAATTTTTGAGCTAAGTTATTTCTTAAAGAAATGCCCTCAGAGTCTGGGTATCTCTTAAAACTTTTAGAGATTTTATTATATTCTTTCACAGCTTTAGGGCTTGGTCCTAAGGCTGACTCGTTTGCTGATAACTTAACCTTAGCAAATTTTTTTCTAAATATGCTTAATCCAGCTATATATTTTTCTGTCTTTATTTTTTTTACCTTTGGTAACTTCATAGTTATTTTATTTAATATATAAAAAGCTTGCTCATTACTATATTTGAATTTTACATATAAAATTGACAAGTTTGTGACTATTTAGTACATATAGATAGCGCTGATTTAACCAAATTGCGGGCGCTACAAATAAATTTCGCTAAATAGGGTTTACCCGGTTTAGCTTAATTTTTTATATGAACTATAAAACTGAAAATATTAAGCAGCTAATTGTAAAAAAAGCACTCAAGTTAGACTGTGGTCTAACAATTGATAATTTTCCTTTAGCTTATGAAACTTATGGTGAGCTTAATGAAAATACAGATAATGCTATTTTAGTATTTCATGCATTAACTGGGGATCAATTCGCAAGTGGAAATAACCCTATAACGAAAAGAGAAGGCTGGTGGGATACGGCGGTCGGTCCGGGTAAAGCCATTGATACTAATAAATATTTTGTGATTTGTGCAAATGTACTAGGCGGTTGCATGGGGACATTTGGCCCAAAAGAAATTGACAAAAAAACTAATGAACCATATGGCTTAAATTTTCCGGTTATAACCATAAAAGATATGGTCAAAGCTCAAGAGGCTTTGCTGGATCACTTTAAGATAGAAAAACTTTTATGTGCGCTTGGTGGCTCAATGGGTGGGATGCAAGTTTTGCAATTCTGTGCTTCTTTTCCTAATCGCACTTTTTCATCAATACCTATTGCTTGCAGCTCAAGTCATAGCGCGCAAAACATTGCATTAAATGAATTAGCAAGGCAAGCTATAATGGCAGATCCTGAGTGGAACAAAGGAAATTATGGAATAACTAAAAATATACCAAAAAATGGTTTAGCAGTTGCGCGAATGGCTGGGCACATTAGCTACCTTTCTGAAAGTGGCCTTCAAGAGAGATTTGGAAGAAAGTTACAAGAAAAAGCTGACTATGAATTTAATTTTAATGCAGATTTTCAAGTTGAGAGTTATTTAAGACATCAAGGATATTCATTTGTTGATAGATTTGACGCAAACTCGTATCTTTTTTTAACAAGAGCTATGGACTATTTTGATTTATCAAAACAATACAAAAATGGTTTAACCGAAGCTTTTAAAAATCAAACAACCAAATTCCTAGTTATATCTTTTTCTTCAGACTGGTTGTATCCTACAAAACAATCTAAAGAAATTGTAATTGCATTAAATGCCTCTGGGGCCAATGTTGCGTTTGCCGAAATAAAAACTGATAAAGGACACGACTCATTTCTTGTGAATGAACCTAAATTTTTAACTACAATTAAAAATTTTATAGATTCAAGTTATGAAGCTCATAAAAAATGAAGAGAGAATTTGAAATAATATCAGACTTACTACCGAATAATTCTAAAGTTTTAGATGTTGGTTGTGGAGATGGAACTTTAATGAAGTTTTTATCAAAAGAAAAAAATATTGATGTAAGGGGTCTTGAGTTAAATGAGAAAAATGTAGAAACATGTATATCAAAAGGTCTGTCTGTTATTGAGGGTAATGCCGAAAATGAACTTGGGCAATTTCCGGATAAATCTTTTGATTACGTAATTTTAAGTCAAACTCTTCAGGCGTTTTACAGTCCTGTTACTGTTTTAGAACATTTGTTAAGAATAGGAAAGGCATCAATAGTTTCCGTACCAAACTTCGGACATTGGAAAGTCAGGACTAGCTTACTTTTTTTTGGTAGAATGCCTGTAACAAAATCTCTTCCTTACAAATGGTACGATACTCCAAATTTACATATGTGTACAATAAAAGACTTTTATGAACTATGTAAAATTAGAAATATTAATATGAAAAAAATTGTAGGTATTAACAATGATAAAACTTCTTTGATTCATAACAATAATATTCGACTAAAAAATTTTTTTTCTGAAGTAGGTATTTTTTTAATTAGCTGATGTTAACTATTAATACAATCCCATGCTTAAATGATAATTATAGTTATATAATTCATGATGATGTTAAAAGTTTAACTGGAGTTGTTGATCCATCAGAGTTTGATCCTATTGATAAATTTATTAAAAATAAATATGATAAACTTGATTATATATTTAATACCCATCATCACAATGATCATATAGGAGGTAACGCTGAATTAAAAAAAAAATATAAATCTAAAATTGTAGCCTCAGCACTAGACGAAGCCAGAATACCTTATATTGATATTGCTCTTAAAGAAGAAAGAATTTTTAAGTTTGGAAATGTTTTTTTTAAAATACTTTTTTTACCCGGTCATACAAGTGGACATATTGCATTTTACGCGGCTAAAGAAAAAATAATTTTTACTGGTGATACTCTATTTTCACTCGGTTGTGGAAGAATTTTTGAAGGAACTTACAAACAAATGTTTAATTCTATTAATAAAATAAAAAATTTACCGTTAGATACAAAAATATACTGTGGTCATGAATATACTAAAAATAATTTAGACTTCTGTTTGAAGTATGAAAACAAAAATAAGGCTTTACTTAAAAAATTAACTTGGGTTAATGAAAGAATAAATAGTCATTTACCAACAGTACCTGTTACATTACGGGACGAGCTAGAAACAAATATATTTTTAAGATGCGAAAATATAGCCCTAAAAAACTCACTTCAAATGAGTGAGGCGTCAGATGAAGATATTTTTAGGAAATTGCGTGATTTAAAGGATAATTTTTAACTTCATAAATCTTGACTTGATCATCTTTCAAGTTATATTGCCTTAAATTTAAAGGAACACAACTTATGTCATTTGCAATAATTGAAACAGGTGGAAAACAATACAAGGTATCAGCCAGTAAAATTTTAGAAGTTGAAAAACTTGGAGTTGAAAAAGGTAAAACTATTCAATTTAAGAATGTGCTTTTGATTAACGACGACAAAAACACTGAAGTGGGCGATCCTATTATTAAAGGTGCAATAGTCGAAGCTCAAATTTTAGATAACGTCAAGGATAGAACGATTTTGATATTTCATAAAAGAAGAAGAAAAAATTCAAGAAAAAAAAATGGTCATAGACAAAGACATTCAAAAATTCAAATTACTAAAATCTTAGCTAAAGACGGAAAAATAATTGCAGAAGCAAAAATAGAGAAAGTAATTAATGAAGAAAAAATAGAGAAAAAAATTAAAATTATAAAAAAGACGACAAAGAAAACGAAAGCTAAATAAAAATATTTTATGGCGACAAAAAAAGCAGGAGGATCATCCCGTAACGGCCGAGACAGCAAAGGTAGACGTTTAGGTGTAAAGAAGTACGGTGACCAAATAGTAATACCTGGAAATATTATAGTTAGACAAAGAGGAACCAAGATTCATCCTGGTGAAAATGTAGGTATGGGGAAAGACCATTCAATTTTTTCTTTGGTGAAAGGTAAGGTTAAATTCAAGAAAGCTAAATTAAATAGAACATTTGTTTCTGTAATCCCTAATTAAGCAAGTAAATAACTTAAGTTATTTTAATATCCATAATGAAATTTTTAGATCAAGCAAAAATCTATATTAAAGCTGGAAATGGTGGTTCAGGTTCAGCGAGTTTTAGGAGAGAGAAATTTATAGAATATGGTGGTCCTGATGGTGGTGATGGTGGAAGCGGAGGATCAGTTATTTTTGAATCGGAAAGAAATTTAAATACACTAATTGATTTTAGGTATTCACAACATTTTAAAGCAGAAGAGGGCAAAGGTGGTAGTAAAAGAAATAGAACTGGCGCTAGTGGTAAAGATTTAATTATTAAAGTTCCCGTTGGCACTCAGATATATGAAGAGGATAACAACACACTTGTCTATGACTTTATTAAAAATAAAGAAAGATATCTTATAGCCTCCGGGGGGAATGGTGGCTTGGGAAATGTAAGATTTAAAAGCTCAACCAACCGTGCTCCCAAAAAAAAAACTAAGGGTAAAATTGGTGAAGAATTTTGGATATGGCTTCAGCTTAAAGTTATTGCAGATATTGGAATTATTGGTTTACCAAATGCGGGTAAATCTAGTTTACTGGCATCTATTACAAAAGCAAAACCGAAAATTGCCAGCTATCCATTTACTACACTAAATCCAAATTTAGGCGTTTCTTTTTATGATGATAAAGAAGTTATTTTAGCTGATATTCCAGGTTTAGTTGAAGGGGCACATAAAGGCGTGGGCTTAGGTGATAAATTTTTAAGACATATCGAAAGATGTAAAGTCTTGCTTCATTTAATTGATTTATCAGAAAATGATGTGCTTGATAATTATTTAAAAATTAGAAATGAACTATCAAAATATGATGATATTCTTAATAAAAAAAAGGAGATTATATTTTTTAATAAGTCAGATTTATTAGAAAAAAAAGACATAGATTTAAAATTAAAAAAGTTTAAAAGTAAAATAAAGAGTAAATTTGAAATTATTTCAGTTTTTTCATTAAAAGATTTAATAAAAATAAAAAAAATATTACTTAAAAATGTTACTAAATAATTCAAGAAAAATAGTTATCAAACTAGGTTCATCGACTATAGTTGATAAAAAAGGTAATTTTAGAAAAAAATGGCTTTTAAGTTTAATAAAAGATATTAAAAAATTTAAAAACAAAAAAGATATTGTGATCGTTTCTTCAGGAGCAATAGCTTTAGGTCAAAACTATCTAAAAGTAAAAAATAAAAAAATTAAAGTAGAGATGAGTCAAGCAATAGCTGCTATTGGTCAAATTCACCTTATAGATCAATTTAAAATATTGTTTGAAAAAAATAATATTAAAATAGGCCAGATATTGATCACACCAGACGATACAGAACAAAGAAGGCGGGCTTTAAATGCAAGAAGAACATTTGAAAATTTGTTTGTTCTTGGGGCGGTACCGATAGTAAATGAAAATGATACAACCGCTACATCGGAGATAAAATATGGAGATAATGATAGGTTGGCAGCTAGGGTTTCACAGATTATTGGTGCGGATACCTTGATCATTTTTTCAGATGTTGACGGTCTTTATGAAGATTCAAGCAATAGAAAAAATTTAATTAAAGAAGTAAAAAAACTAGACAGTAAGATCTACTCTTTAGCAGACAAAAAAATTAATTCTTTAGGTTCCGGAGGAATGATTACTAAGCTTGATGCTGCAAAAATCTGCATGAACTCTGGATGTCGTATGATAATTGCAAACGGCCAACACTTAAATCCTTTAAAAAAATTAATTGAAAGTAAAAATTATACTTGTTTTGTTCCTAAAATATCAACTTTAGATGCAAGAAAAAAATGGATAGTTAGCTCCATAAATTCATCTGCAAAAATATATATCGATAAAGGTGCTGCCAAAGCTTTAAATAATGGAAAGAGTTTGTTGGCGGCTGGAGTGTCTAGTGTAGAAGGAAGTTTTAAAAAAGGTGAGAATGTTTTAGTTGTTGATAATAATAAAAATGATTTAGCAAGAGGACTTTCGTCCTTTTCATCTGATGAAATCAATAAAATTAAAGGCCTTCAAAGCAATCAAATAGAAATTATTCTCGGTTATGCGAGTAAATCTGAGGTAATCCACAAAAATGATATGGTAAAATTATAATATGAAATATTTAGATCAGATAGGTAAAAATGCAAAAAAAGCTTTTGATAAATTGAACAAAATTGATCACAAAAAAATTAATAAGGTTCTGGAAAGCTATAATAGGTCCCTCTTATCAAATAAAAAGCTGATCATTAAAGAAAATAATAAAGATATAAAAAGTGCAAAAAGAAAGAACTTAATTGATAGACTTATATTGGATGAAAAAAAAATTGATGGAATACGTAGTTCCATTAATGATATTATTAAATTTAAAAACCCTATTCATAGAACTTTAGCTCAGTGGAAAAGACCCAGCGGTTTAAACATTAAAAAAGTAACCACTCCAATAGGAGTTATAGGCGTTATTTACGAAAGTAGACCCAATGTTACTGCAGATGTTGCCGCTCTATGTTTTAAGTCTAGCAATTGCGCAATATTAAAAGGAGGTTCGGATGCCTATAATTCTAATAAAATACTAGCTGATATTTTCAGAAGTTCATTATCTAAAAATAATATAGATAAAAACTCAGTTCAATTTATACAAAGCAAAGATAGAAAAGTAGTAGATTACCTTTTATCTAAAATGACAAACTATGTGGATGTTATAGTTCCCAGAGGCGGCAAAGGTTTGGTGGAAAAAGTTCAAAAATTTTCAAAGGTTCATGTTATTGGTCATTTGGAAGGGCTTTGTCATATTTACGTGGATAACGACTCTAGTGTCAGTATGGCTTCTAAAATTGTACATAATTCTAAAATGAGAAGGACCAGTATATGCGGGGCTGTTGAAACTGTTTTGATTAATGATAAATCTATTAAGACTCATGCCGTGCCAATAATTAATCAATTAATTTCTTCTGGATGCTCAGTCTTAGTTGATAGAAAGATAAATAAGTATTTTCGTAATAAGCTTAAATTAGCAAAGGAAATAGATTGGAAAACAGAATACTTAGATGCAAAAATATCTATAAAGTCAGTCTCAGGTGTTAATGAAGCTATTGCTCATATTCTTAAATATGGAACGATGCACACCGACAGCATTATTACAAATAATTCAAAGACAGCAAAAATATTTCTAGAAGGCGTTAATAGTGCAATAGCCATGCATAATGTCTCCACACAATTTGCAGATGGTGGAGAATTTGGATTTGGCGGTGAGATTGGAATATCCACAAATAAATTGCCCCCTAGAGGTCCAGTAGGAATAGATCAGCTAACTTCTTATAAATATGTAGTACTTGGTAAGGGAATTATCAGGTCATAAATTTGAATGATAAAAATAAGTAATAGTGCTATAGGCGTATTTGGAGGTAGTTTTGACCCTCCGCATAAAGGTCATGTTAAAATTAGCTCATTTATTATAAAAAAATTAAAACTTAGAAAATTACATTGGATTGTAACCGAAAAAAATCCATTTAAAAAAAAAACATTTTTTACCTTAAACGAACGCATAAAAAAATGTAAAGAAATCTCAAAAAATAAAAAAACAATTAAAGTTCAATTTTTAGAAAAATTGACAAAATCTAGTCGAACTATCGATATTTTAAAATATATAAGTAGAAAAAATAAAAATTCTGGTATTTACCTAATTGTTGGATCGGATAATTTGTTACACTTTCATAAATGGAAAAGCTGGAAAAAAATATTAAAAATTTGTAAATTAGTTGTTTTTTCAAGAAAAAATTATGAAAAAAAGGCTGCAAAATCTGTGTTAATGAAATATCTTAATAAAGAACAATTTATATACATAAAAAATTGTAAAATAGATATTTCTTCTTCTCAATTGAGGAAAATTTATCTAAAATAAATTATATTAATGGAAATAGTAAAAATCAAAAAATTTATTGAAAAAACACTAGATGACAATAAAGCCAATAATATTATTGCAATAGATTTAAAAAAAAAATCATATATAGCAGATTATATGATTATTGCTTCTGGTACTTCATCTAGACATCTTCAAGCACTATCTGAAATACTAGTTTCAGAATTAAAAAAAACAGGTATAACAGATTGTAGAATTGAGGGAAGTGAAAGTAATGACTGGAAATTAGTTGATGCAATTGATATTATAATTCATTTATTTAATCCAACAAAAAGAGAGTTTTACGACCTTGAAAAGATGTGGTCTGAACCACTACCAAAAGAAAAACTGTCAATATGAATAAATTTATCCTTTACTTTTTAATTTTTGTTTTTTTTTCCTACGGAAATAGTTTTGCAAAAAATTCCAGCAAACTTTATGAAAAAATTGATTTGTTTAGCGAGGTTCTAGAAAAAATTAAAAAAGAATATGTGGATGAAGTTGATCAGGCGGATGTAATTGACTCAGCTATAAATGGAGTTCTTCAATCATTGGACCCCTACTCGGCTTACATGAGTCCTGAAACTTTTAAAAATATGCAAACTGAGACCAAGGGAGAATTTGGAGGTTTAGGCATTGAAATTAGTATGGAGACAGGCGTTGTAAAAGTTATTGCACCAATAGCTGATACACCTGCTGATAAGGCTGGAATGAAATCGGGAGACTTTATTGTTAAAATTGGTGATACACAAGTTCAAGGAAAAACTTTAAGAGACGCGGTAAAATTAATGCGTGGTCCTGTGGGAACTAGTGCTAAACTTACTGTAAGAAGAAAAGGTGTAAAGAAAGCAATTGAATTTAATATTAAAAGAGAAATTATAGAAGTTAAGTCAGTCGAAGCAAAAATATTAGGTAAAACCAAACAAATTGGTTACTTAAGATTGAAATCTTTTAATGAGAATAGTGACGAACAATTTATAAAAAAAATAAAAAACTTTGAAAAAGAAAATAACCCAATTGCTTATATTGTAGATCTTAGAAATAATCCTGGTGGCTTATTAAATCAAGCTATTAGCATAACAGACTTTTTTCTAGATGACGGAGAAATTGTTTCCACTAAAGGAAGAGAAGCTATCGAAACTAGAAAGTTTTTTGCTCGTAAAGGCGACGTAATTAAAGGCAAGCCAATTATTGTTTTGATCAACAATGGATCAGCTTCGGCTTCTGAAATATTTGCTGGAGCCTTAAAAGATCATAAGCGCGCTATTATTTTAGGAGAAAATACATATGGAAAAGGATCTGTACAATCCATAATTCCTTTGAGAAATGGAGGTGGAATGAGGTTAACTATTTCTAAATACTACTTACCATCGGGAAAATCTATTTCAAAAGTAGGCGTTAAACCAGACATATTTGTAGAGGAAAACGGAGATAGCTTCAGGATTAATACCGATACTGACAATCAGCTTGAATACGCTGTAGAATTATTACAATCTTAAAATGCAGAATGAGAAACTGCCATTAAGAATAGGGGTTGGAATAGTGGTTCTTAATTCAAAGAACGAAGTACTGGTTGCTAAAAGAAAAGATAATCCAATAGATAAATGGCAAATGCCTCAAGGAGGCGTTGAAGCAGGTGAAGACTTCACGGCCTCTATGTATAGAGAGTTGTTAGAAGAAACTAGCATCACAAGTATTAAGATAATAAAAGAATTTGACTACTGGCTTGAATATTTATTGCCGGATAATCTAGTTGGTATAATTTGGAAAGGTAAGTACAGAGGTCAAAAACAAAAATGGTTTATTGTAAGATTCATAGGTAACGAAAATGAAATTAATATTAATACAAAAAATCCTGAGTTTATTGAATGGAAATGGCTTAAAATTAAAGAGTTAACAAATGTTGTTGTTAGCTTCAAAAAATCAGTTTATGAAAAAATATTAATAGAGCTAGAAAAAATTACTGACTAAGCTCTTTAAGAGTACTTATTTTATAAGATAATATATATTTTTCTTTGTCATTAATTGAATCTTTATTAATTTGAATTTTTGATTCATCCAACATTTTATTTATTTCGTCGCTAGAAAAATCTTTTTTATTTTTGATTGTCGAAGATAAAATTAATAAATTGTTTTTATAAAACTCAACTACTCCGTCTTCAGCATAAAATTTTTCCCTTCCATCAACTGTTTCTAACTCAATAAAACCAGGACGCAAAAATGTAATTATTGAAATATGGTCTTTCAATATTGTCATTAGTCCTTCGAAGGCTGGAATAGTAACTTGTTTAACTTCAAAATTAACTAGGGTTTTATCTGGGCTAATTATCTCTAAATTAAAAATCTCATTCATTATGCTGCTGTTTCTTTTGCTATTTTTTCTGCTTTTTCAACAGCTTCTTCAATGGTTCCCACCATATAAAAGGCTGCTTCTGGAAGATGATCGTATTCACCCTTACAAATTGCATCAAAACCCTTGATTGTGGATTCTAGGTCAACTAATTTTCCTGGCGATCCCGTGAATACTTCTGCTACAAAAAAAGGTTGTGATAAAAATCTTTGTATTCTTCTAGCTCTAGCTACTGTAAGCTTGTCTTCTTCTGACAGTTCATCCATACCTAAAATAGCAATAATATCTTGCAGAGATTTATAAGCTTGAAGTATTTGTTGAACATCTCTTGCGACTTTATAATGTTCTTCTCCAACAACTCTTGGGTCAAGGATTCTTGATGTAGAATCTAATGGATCAACAGCTGGATAAATTCCTAACTCTGCTATTTGTCTTGAAAGCACAGTCGTTGCATCCAGGTGAGCAAATGAAGTTGCTGGAGCAGGATCTGTCAAATCATCTGCAGGAACGTATATAGCTTGTACAGAAGTTATTGAGCCTTTTGCAGTTGATGTAATTCTTTCTTGTAAATTTCCCATGTCTGTAGCTAATGTAGGTTGATAACCAACTGCTGATGGAATTCTTCCCAATAAGGCTGAGACCTCAGAGCCAGCCTGTGTAAATCTAAAAATGTTATCAATAAAAAAAAGTACGTCTTGGCCTTCTTTATCTCTAAAATATTCTGCAACTGTCAAACCTGTAAGCGCTACTCTAGCTCTTGCTCCTGGAGGTTCATTCATTTGTCCATACACTAGAGCTGCTTTCGATCCTTTTCCGTCTGTTTTTATAACACCGGATTCTATCATTTCATGATAAAGGTCGTTTCCTTCTCTAGTTCTTTCTCCCACACCCGCAAAAACTGAAAATCCGCCGTGAGCTTTTGCAATATTGTTTATTAACTCCATAATTGTTACTGTTTTCCCAACGCCCGCACCTCCAAATAATCCTATTTTTCCTCCTTTTACGTATGGTGCTAATAAATCAACAACTTTTATTCCAGTCACTAACATTTCAGTTTCGGTCGATTGTTCGGTAAATTTTGGAGCCTCTCTATGTATGGGCCACTTTTCTTTAGTTTTAACCTCACCTTTTTCATCAATCGGTTCACCAATAACATTCATAATTCTTCCAAGCGTTTCTGGTCCTACAGGAACACTAATAGGAGCATTAGTATTCATGACTTCATCCCCTCTTTTAAGACCTTCAGTAGAATCCATTGCAATAGTTCTAACACTACCTTCACCCAAGTGCTGAGCAACCTCTAAGATTACTTTATTTCCTTTATTGTCTACTTCCAATGCTGTGTAGATTTCTGGAAGTTCTCCTTCAAATGTAACGTCTATTACCGCTCCGATAAGTTGTGTAATTTTTCCTGTTTTTTTCATAATTATAAACTTTCTGCTCCTGATATTATTTCTATTAATTCTTTAGTAATCGATGCTTGCCTACTTCTATTGTAATTAACTGTAAGTTTATCAACTAATTCACCTGCATTTCTAGTCGCATTATCCATAGCTGTCATTCGTGAACCTTGTTCACTTGCTGCATTTTCTAAAAATGCCTTAAATACTTGTGTGGCAATATTTTTAGGAAGTAGATCTTCAAGAATTTCGTCTTCTTCAGGTTCAAATTCATAAAAATTATTTTCATTTTTCTCTGATTTTTCTGATTTTTCAGTAGGAATTATTTGTTGAGCTTGAGGAATCTGTGTCATAACATTCTTAAAGTTATTATAAAAAATAATACATTTATCAAATTCATTTTTTTCAAATAAATCTAGAATAATCTTTCCGACTTCATTCGCTTCTTTAAATGATATTTTTTTTATATTTTTAAAGCTTAATTTATTAATAATATATTTTTGGTAATTTCTCTTAAGCTGATCAAATCCTTTTGAACCAACAGTAATTATTTTTAAAATTTTTTCTTCTTTTATATATTTATTGAAATGATTTTTAGCTAATTTACAAATATTTGAGTTAAAGCCACCACACAATCCTTTGTCTGCAGTCATAACAACACATAAGTAAGTTTTATCATTGCCAGTTCCAACTAATAATTTTGGAGCATTTGCTGGATCACTTATAGAATTGGTTAAATTTAAAATTATATTCTGCATTTTTTCACTATATGGCCTGCCTTTTTCTGCGTTATTCTGCGCTTTCTTAAGTTTTGCTGCCGCAACCATTTTCATAGCTTTGGTAATTTTTTGTGTGGATTTTACACTTACAATTCTTTTTTTTAAATCATCTAAGCTTGGCATTATTTTTTATTCTTTTTAAATTCTTCTATGACCTGAATTAAAGACTCTTCGATATTTTTTTCTAATTTTCCTGTAGATTGAACTGATTCTATAATTTCGTTTTGTTCATTTTTAATCTTTTCAATAATTCCAGTTTCAAAAGATTTAATATCTTTTAACTCGACATCATCCAAATATCCTCTAACACCTGTAAATACTGATATAACTTGTTCAGCCACAGTCATAGGCGAATATTGGTATTGTTTAAGCAGTTCAGTTAGCTTTGCTCCACGGTTTAACAATTGCTGAGTTGAAGCATCCAAGTCAGAACCGAACTGAGCGAATGCAGCCATTTCTCTATATTGAGCAAGTTCAAGTTTTATTGACCCTGCTACTTTTTTCATTGCTTTAGTTTGTGCTGCCGACCCTACTCTAGAAACTGATAATCCAACGTTTACAGCTGGACGTATACCTTGGTTAAATAATTCTGTTTCCAAAAATATTTGTCCGTCTGTAATAGAAATTACATTTGTTGGTATATAGGCAGAAACGTCTCCTGCTTGAGTTTCAATTATAGGTAAAGCAGTTAAAGATCCACCTCCGTTAGCGTCACTTAATTTTGCTGCTCTTTCTAATAATCGACTATGTAAATAAAATACGTCTCCAGGATATGCCTCACGTCCAGGAGGTCTTCTCAAAAGTAAAGACATTTGCCTATAAGCAACCGCTTGTTTTGAAAGATCGTCATAAATAATTAATGCATGCATTCCGTTGTCTCTAAAATATTCTCCAATAGTACAGCCAGTATAAGGTGCCAGAAACTGAAGTGGGGCTGCATCTGACGCTGTAGCAGAAACAACTGTTGTATACTTCATAGCACCTGCATCATCTAATGTTTTAACTATTTGTGCAACGGTTGATCTTTTTTGGCCTATCGCAACATAAATGCAATATAATTTTTTCTTTTCGTCATCAGATTCATTTATTGATTTTTGATTTATTATTGCATCAATAGCAACGGCTGTCTTACCTGTCTGTCTGTCTCCAATAATTAATTCTCGTTGACCTCTTCCTATTGGTATTAAAGTGTCAATTGCTTTTAAACCTGTCTGCATAGGTTCGCTTACAGATTGTCGTGGGATTATTCCTGGTGCTTTAACTTCAACTCTTTGTCTTTTAACTTTATCTCCTAAACTTCCTTTTCCATCAATAGGATTGCCGAGTCCGTCTACTACACGTCCCAATAATTCTTTTCCGACAGGAGCGTCAACAATTGAGCCTGTTCTTTTCACAGTGCTACCTTCTTTGATTTTTCTATCGTCTCCAAAAATTACAACACCGACGTTATCGCTCTCGAGATTTAAAGCCATACCTTTTGACCCATCATCAAACTCTACCATCTCACCAGCCTCAACGTTATCGAGACCGTAAATTCTAGCAATACCATCACCAACCGATAAAACTTTTCCTATTTCGGATATTTCGGCTTTTTCACCAAAATTTTTTATTTGTTCTTTTAATAATTTTGTTATTTCTGACGGATTTATTTGCATATTATTTCTCCAACATTACTTGTTCATATTTTTTCAATTTATTTTTAAGCGACGTATCAATCATCAAACTACCAATTTGCATTTTGAAACCTCCAATTAATTCATTATCAACTTTATAATCAAAATTTATATTTGATCCGATTTCTTTAGATAACTCCACACTTATATTCTTAAACTCCTGATCAGATAAATCTTTTGATGAAATTAATTGAGCGCTCATCTCACCTCTTTTAAGTGCCGAGAGTTTTAAATAACTTTTTAAAATTTTATTTAAAAAATATATTCTTCTTTTAACAACTAAAAGTGATAAAAAATTTTTAAAAGTTTTTGAAAATTTAAGTAAATCTGATATGTGTTTTATAACATCTAATTGGATTGAAAAAGTTTGTGTTGGATTTTTTACAAAATTTTCAAAATCAGAATTTTTATTATATATATCAAGCAAATTTGAAATATTTTCTTCAGTTTGATCAAGTTTTTTTTCTTCTTGGGCTACCTCGAAAAGTGCACGAGCGTATCTTTCAGCAGTTTCTGATGAAAAAGATTTATTTGAACTCATTTATTTATTATGTTTTTTTGTGGTTAATAGTCTTTAAAATACTGAGATCTCGTACCATAAGAGTTTATGCTCTTCAAGGTGGTATGCTTGTATTAAGTAAAGTTTATTGGGTCAACATCAACCGTAAGTTTTATTTTTTTTGATATATTTAGGTTTTTTAATAATAGAGCCAATTTTTTTTGAATATAATTATCTTTTTTTGATCTTAATAAAAGTCTTGTTCTATACATTTTTTTTACTCTAAAAATTGGAGAGTCAACCGGACCTAAGATTTCCAGGTCTCTAATTAAAGATAGTTTTTTTTTAATCTCTTGAGCACCTCTTAAACTTATATCACTAGAATTAGCAGAAATAATTAATGAAACCAATCTACAGAAAGGTGGCAATCTATTTTTTTTCCTTAAAATTAATTCATTAACTAAAAACTTCTCAGGGTCATTTTTTATAATATCTTTTAAAGTTTTATCTGTAGGCATCATTGTTTGGTAAATGATTAACGAATCTTTTGAAAATCTTCCTGCTCTTCCACTTAATTGATTGTAGAGTTGTATATTTTTTTCTGTAGTTCTTAAATCATAGCCCTTACCGGAAAAATCAGCATCGACTACGACAATACAATTTAATTTTACAAAGTTAAATCCTTTAGAGATCATTTGAGTTCCAACTATTATATTAATCTCATTATTTTCAATTTGTTTAATAATATTTTGATTTTTTTTTTTTAAAAAGTCACTTGAAAATATTTTTATATTTTTATTAGGAAATTTTATTTTTAATTCATCGTATATTTTTTCTACACCTGGTCCATACATATTAAAATCACAGAAGCCTTTTGTTTCTGAACAATTTTTTTCTTTTTTTATTTTAAATCCACAATGATGACACATAAGTTTATTAATTGATTTATGATATGTTAAATAAATTGAGCAATCCGGGCAGGCATGTTTAAATCCACAATTTTTACAAATCATAAATGGAGCATAACCTCTTCTATTTAAAAAAAATAAAACTTGTTCTTTTTTTTCTAAATAACGATTAACCAAATTTATAGTTTCGTTTGATATAAACTCATTTTTAGCTAACTTTGAAAAATTTAAATTAACTATTTTAGTTTCAGGTAACGGTGACTTACTAAATCTGCTTGTTAATTTTGTTATGTTATATTTTTTATTTTTTATATTATTAAAAGTTTCCAAGGAAGGAATTGATGTAATCAGGTTTATAGGAATGTCTTCAAATGAAGCTCTCGAAATAGCCATGTCTCGTGCATTATAAATTATACCTCCGTCCTGTTTGTAAGAAGCGTCATGTTCTTCATCTACTATTATTATTCCAAGTTCCTTAAAGGGCAATAACAATGAAGATCTTGCTCCGATGACTATTTTAATTTCATTATTGATTATTCCTTTCCAGATAATTCTTTTATTTTTTATTGTAATTTTAGAGTGCCAAATCGCAGGTTCAAACCCAAAATAATCTATAAATCTATTTTTAAACTGATTTGTTAAAAAAATTTCAGGCAATAAAACCAGGGCTTGTTTATTTTTATCTATTATCTCTTTTATTCTTTCAAAATATACGAGTGTTTTTCCAGAACCTGTAATACCTTGCAAAACAGATACATTAAAATTTGCTCCAAATTTTCTAAGGTTATTTAAAGATTTCTTCTGTTCAACATTTAAAAAATATTTAATTGCTTTATTATTATTTTGAATCTCTTTTTTTTTGTCAATTTTCAGTATATTTTCATTATTACCTAGGCACATTTTTAATACCATTCCTTTGGGGGTAAGATTATATTTAGAAAACCAGTTAATAAATTTAATTAATTTTTTATCAATTGAAAAATTATCTATTTTTTTTTCAATATTTTTTATTTTAAAATTCTTAGAGGCTATTTGTATTTCATCCCACACTACCCCTACCTCTTTCTTTTTTCCAAAAGGCACAATAACGATATCTCCAGGCTTCAATAATCCTACTTTTTTAGAAGTATATGTAAATGGGTAATCAAATATTTTAGGTAATAATACTGGTAATTTCATTATTGAATTTTAATTGATATTATATCAATTAAAAATGAATTGGTCTTTTATCAACAGCTAGGGCCGCTTCTTTAATTGCCTCGGTGTGTGTTGGATGAGCATGGCATGTTCTTGCTATATCCTCTGCACTGGCTCCAAATTCCATAGCAAGTGCCATTTCTGCTATCATATCACCACAATGAGGGCCAATAATATGAACTCCTAAAACTTTGTCTGTTTTAGAATCTGCTAACATTTTTACAAATCCATCTGTTTCATTATTAACTTTTGCTCTAGAGTTTGCCAAAAAAGGAAATTTTCCAACCTTGTAATCTATATTTTCATTTTTTAACTGCTCTTCTGTTTTACCTACTGTAGCTACCTCAGGAGAAGTATAAACTACGCCAGGTATAACATCGTAATTAACGTGACCTGCTTGTCCTGCTATAATTTCTGCAACTGCTATGCCTTCTTCTTCAGCTTTATGTGCAAGCATCGGACCTTTAATAACATCACCTATTGCGTAAATATTTTTTATAGAAGTCTGTAATTTTTCATTTACTTCTATTCTTCCTTTATCATCTTTTTTAATACCAACCTTTGATAAATTAAGGCCTTCTGTATATGGTTTTCTTCCTACAGAAACTAAAACTTTATCACATTCTACTTTTTCTCTTGCCGCTGTTGTATTGTTTGTGTAATCAACAACAACTTTATTTTTTATGTTGGTAACTTTTGTTACTTTGTTGTTTAATTTAAATTGTAATCCTTGTTTAGTTAAAATTTTTTTAAATTCATTTGAAATTTCTCTATCCATTCCGGGAGTTATAAAATCCAAGTACTCAACTACAGTAACTTTAGATCCTAGTCTTGACCAAACCGAACCCATTTCAAGTCCAATGTAGCCTCCACCAATAACGATAAGATCTTTTGGTACCTCAGAAAAAGATAGGGCCCCTGTCGAAGATACTATATTTTTTTCATCTATTTCAATTCCTGGTAATGATGTGGGTGAAGAGCCAGTAGCTATAACAATATTTTTTGCGGTGTAAGAGTGTCTTTTTTCATTCTCATAAACTACTACATTGTTTTCAGAAAATAAAACACCCTTTCCTTTAATATAAGTTACTTTATTTTTTTTAAATAAAAATTCGACACCTTTGGTTAAAACTTGTACCGATTTATCTTTGTTAGCCATCATTTTTTTTACGTTCAGTTTTATATCGCTAATTTCTATTCCTTGATTATTAAAATCTTTTTTAGCTTTACGATAATTTTCTGATAGATTTAATAGGCTTTTTGAGGGAATACATCCTATATTTAGGCATGTTCCACCTAAGGTTCCTCTTGATTCAACGCAAGCTGTCTTAAGACCTAGTTGAGCAGCTCTAATAGCGCACACATAACCTCCAGGCCCACCTCCGATTATAATGACATCAAAATTGTTTTCCATTTTATAAGTTTAAAAATAGTCTCTTAGGTTGTTCTAAACTTTCTTTAATAGTTTTTAAAAAAGAAACCGCTTCTTTTCCGTCAATAATTCTATGGTCATATGAAAGCGCCAAATACATTATAGGCCTTATAGTCACGGTTCCGTCTATAACTACTGGCCTTTGAATAATATTGTGCATTCCTAATACAGCTGATTGAGGAGGGTTTAGGATAGGCGTCGAAAGCATTGAGCCATAAATACCGCCATTAGTGATAGTGAATGTTCCCCCTTGTAAATCTTCAATAGTTATCTTTCCATCTCTTGCTTTTTTCCCCAAATCATTAATATTTTTTTCTATGTCAGCAAAAGACATTTCGTCAGTATTAGTTAAAACTGGAACGACAAGGCCTCTATCGGTTCCAACAGCAATACTTATATTGTAATAGTTTTTATAAACTATTTCCTCACCTTGAATTTCTGCATTGATTACTGGATAGTTTTTTAAACCTAATACACAAGCTTTAACGAAAAACGACATAAATCCTAATTTAACAGAATATTTTTCTTGAAATTCTTCTTTGTAATTATTTCTCATGTTTATCACTTCATACATATCAACTTCATTAAATGTGGTTAACATAGCTGCATTTTCTTGTGCTTCTTTTAATCTTTTTGCGATTGTTAATCGAAGTCTTGTCATTTTAATTCTTTCTTCAGGCCCGTGAGATTTTTTTCTTTCAGAAAAATTGGGTTTGATTCCCATTAAAGTCATTAGATCTTCTTTTAAAACCACTCCATTTTTACCAGAACCTTTTACTTCTGCTAAATTTATTTTTGACTCAACTGCTATTTTTCTTGCTGCCGGTGAAAGAGTTGGAGATGAATCATTATTTTTAAGATTTTTATTTATTTCGTGCAAGATTAGTGGTTGTTCCTCTACGTTTTTATTTTCTATAATCTGTTCATCTTGCAAGATTAAAGGTTTTTCTTTTTCTTCAATTTTTTTTAATTCTTTTTCAATTGGCGGTGGAGAATATTTTTTTATTTCTTTGACATTTTCGTCGTCCTTTGTTGCTTCTCCGATTGATCCAAGCAAAGATCCAACATTAATTGTCTCACCTTCTTTTACAGAAATAGATTCTAGTTTTCCACTTGACGGTGCGGGCACTTCAACATTTACTTTATCAGTTTCAAGTTCAACTACTGGCTCATCCATTACAACATCATCACCTTCGTTCTTAAGCCATTTAGACACGGTTGCCTCTGTAACTGACTCTCCTAATGATGGTACTATTATTTTATCTGACATTAATTAAATTTTCCAACTACCTTTTCTAATATTTCTTTTTGTTGTGCAAGATGTTTATTTAGATTTCCAGTCGCAGTAGAAGCTGAAGGCTTTCTTCCTATGTATTTTGCCTTATCTCTTTTTGATTGAGTTATTTCTAAGGTTCTTTCTATGTAATTTCTAACAGTATTCCAAGCTCCCATATTCTGGGGTTCTTCTTGGCACCATATAAAATCAGCATTTTTATATCTCTTTAGTTCTTTTGCTAATGGTTTAGCTGGAAAAGGATAAAGTTGCTCTAAGCGTATAAAAACAATTTTGCTATTTTTAGTTTTTTCTCTAGCGTCTAATAAGTCAAAATATATTTTTCCCGAACACATAATGACCTTCTTAATTTTACTATCTTTTTCAAGTTTTATAAAGCTGCTATTCTTTAGATAAGCATGATCTCCTAAAACTCTATGAAATGTATTTTTCATTGTTAAGTCTTCTAGAGTGGACGTGCAGTTTTTATGCCTTAATAAAGATTTAGGTGTCATAATAATTAATGGCTTTCTAAAATCTCGATGCATTTGTCTTCTTAGAACATGAAAATAATTAGCAGGCGTTGTACAATTAACTACTTGTATATTTTCACCCGCACAAAGTTGTAAAAATCTTTCTAATCTTGCAGATGAGTGTTCGGGTCCTTGACCTTCATAACCATGTGGTAGTAACATTGTTATTCCACTTGATCTACCCCATTTAGCCTCTGAAGAGGTAATAAATTGATCAATTATTATTTGTGCGCCATTGGCAAAGTCTCCAAATTGAGCTTCCCATAAAACTAAAGTTTCTGGTTCAGATAGAGAATAGCCAAATTCAAATCCTAAAACAGCAAGTTCTGATAACAAGCTATCAATTATTTCATATTTTTTTTGATTTTTTGAAATATTATTTAATGGTACGTATCTTTTATTAGTTATTTGATCTCTTAAAACTGAATGTCTTTGACTAAAAGTTCCTCTCCCAGAATCTTGTCCCGACAACCTTACAGAAAATCCTTCATCCAATAATGATCCAAAAGCAAGCATCTCGGCTGTAGACCAATCTATTGGCTTGTTTTCTGTAAATACTTTTTTTTTGTTGTCAAATATTTTTTTTAATGTTTTGTGTATTACAAAATTACTTGGAATATTGGTAATTTTTTTTCCTATTTCAATAATTCTATCTTTATTAAAACCACTTACACCTCGTTTATCTTTACCTAATTCAGGTTTAAATCGCGACCACGTACCTGCATACCACTTTAAATCAGATTTATAATTTTTTGATGCACTAAATTCATTTTCTAAATGTTTTTTAAATTTAATTTTTTGATCTTTTATATTTTCTAAAGTAAATAAACCTTCTTTTGATATTTTTTTAGCATAGATATCTAATGTGGTTGGCTGTTCTTTTATTTTTTTGTACATCAAAGGTTGAGTAAAAGATGGTTCATCTCCTTCGTTGTGACCAAACCTTCTATAACAAACTATATCTACAACAATATCCCTATTAAACTTTTGCCTAAATTCTGTAGCTATTTTTGCACAATGTACTACTGCTTCGGGGTTATCTCCGTTTACATGTAATATTGGTGCTTGAGCTGTCTTCGCTACATCGGACGGATAGGGTGAAGATCGGGCAAACCTTGGGGCCGTTGTAAAACCAATTTGATTGTTGACTATTATATGAATTGTTCCACCAATATTATGGCCTGGTAAACCTGACATCGCGAAACATTCGGCCACGACACCTTGTCCTGCAAATGCAGCATCTCCATGCATTAATACTGGTATAACTTTTTTTCTTTCCCGATCTTTATGAAAAAATTGTTTAGCTCTAACTTGACCTAAAACCACTGGATTAACTGCTTCAAGATGTGAAGGATTATCGGTTAGACTAATATGAACTTTATTTCCATCGAATTCTCTATCAGATGATGCACCTAAATGATATTTTACATCTCCTTCGAAATCTTTTCTTGAAGCAACGTGTTTGCCAAAAAATTCACTAAAAATAGCTTTGTAAGATTTTCCCATTACATTTGCTAAAACATTTAATCTACCTCTGTGGGGCATTCCAATTTTAATTTCTTTTGCACCTAGATTCCCACCTCGTTTAATTATTTGTTCTAAAGCTGGTATTAATGACTCACCTCCATCCAAACCGAATCTTTTTGTTCCTACAAATTTTACATGTAAATATTTTTCAAATCCCTCAGCCTCAATTATTTTATTTAAAATTGCTTTCTTGCCATTGTCTGTAAAATAGACACCTTTTTCTTTTCCTTCAACCCTGTCTCTAATCCAGGTTTTTTCTTCAGGATCCCCCATATGCATAAACTCATAACCAATATTTGAACAATAGGTTTTTTTTAAAATATGCAATATTTCTTTTAGAGTTGCCTCTTCTTGACCCAGAACTCCATCTAAGAATATTTTTCTATTGTAATCTAACTCTTTAAAACCATAAGTCTCCGGCATTAATTCAGGATGATCATTTCTAGTTTGAAGTTGTAATGGATCTAAATTAGCTATTAAATGACCTCTTACTCTGTAAGCTCTTATTAACATTATTGCTCTTACAGAATCTTTTGTAGATTGCTCTATAGGAGTTATGTTTTGATTCTGTACTTTAATTATCTCTTTTTCTAGAATAATTTTTTTTCTTTTTTTTTGGGGTGCCCAGCTTGGACCTAATAAACTTTTTGAAATAATTTCTTGATTATCTTTTAATCCATCAAAAAATAGTTTCCAACTTTTTGGCAATCTATCTGGATTAGAAAGATATTCCTCATAGTATGCTTCTATAAATGAGGAATTGTTTCCTGCTAAAAATGATGTTTTTTTATATGTGTTATTATCTTTTGTAGAAGACATTCTGATATTTTATTTTAACATAAATTATTAAAAATCAATCATTAAGTTTGTTATAAAGTGTCTTACCAATGTCAGCTGGCGATTTTGCGATAGTAATTCCTGCGGATTGCATAAGCTCGATTTTGTCCTCCGCTCCTCCTTTGCCCCCTGAAATTATTGCTCCAGCGTGCCCCATTCTTCTTCCCGGTGGGGCTGTTAGTCCAGCTATAAATCCAACCATTGGTTTTTTAATCTTAGATTTCTTTAAAAATTCTGCGGCTTCCTCTTCAGCGCTTCCCCCTATTTCACCTATCATAACGATCGATTCTGTCTCTTCATCCTTTAAAAAAAGATCTAAACAATCAATAAAATTTGTGCCGTTTATGGGGTCACCTCCAATACCAATGCACGTTGATTGACCCATACCATTAGCAGTTGTTTGAGCTACAGCTTCATAAGTCAAAGTTCCAGATCTTGAAACAATACCCACCGAACCTTTTTTATGTATGTTCCCAGGCATTATTCCTATTTTACATTCATTTGGAGTAATTATTCCAGGGCAGTTTGGTCCAATAAGTCTACTTTTACTTTTGGATAATTCTCTTTTAACTCTAATCATGTCAATGACCGGTATTCCCTCTGTGATGCAAACTATCAAGTCTATTTTGGCATTTATAGCTTCAATAATTGCTTCTGCTGCAAATTTTGGTGGAACATAGATCATAGTTGCGTTTGCATTAGTATTATTTTTTGCTTCTTCCACTG
>MDTF01001736.1_pt1 | contig 27948 bp, 22 predicted proteins | sample 811191 | NCBI WGS metagenome assembly MDTF01 (sample SAMN05326649, study PRJNA326480) | marine metagenome | isolation source: seawater | place: Southern Ocean | collected 2011 | reverse complement strand
AGATTCCTGATTAAAATCGCTTCATTATATCTTTAATTGACCATTATAGAGCTTTGGCAGTGCGAAGTGCATCACAGAAATTAATAAACCTTATTGTTATTGTGGAACCTCTATATTTTTAGTTTGGCATACTTGTGGATATAAAAAAAATAGCAATAAAAATAGTCGCGAAAGTAGAAATATTTTTAGACGCATTGCTATTTCGTGTTCCCTCTCGCACAGCGCTGTTGGGGATAGATATTTCATCGTCTGCGATAAAGTTGGTCGAGCTCTATAGCAAACCCGAGGGTGGATATGAGGTTACAGCATATGCCGTTGCTCCTCTACCTGAGGGCGCTGTTAGAGATCATGAGATACTTGTTGAAGCCTCCGTATCAAACGCAATAACAGCGCTGGTGCAGCAGTCAGGGAGCACCTGCTCAGACGTTGCGGTTGCGGTTGCGGGGTCTTCTGTTCTCAATACAATTATTAGCGTGCCTGCCGGGCTAACGCCTCTTGAAATGGAGAGTCGGGTTCAGACTGATGTAGAGCCTATGCTGCCCTTTGAGCTAGAAAACACATGTCTTGATTTTATCATCCTAGGACAAAACCCGACCTTACTTGATGAGCTTTTAATTCAGGTGGTTGCCTGTCCAGAACAAGAGATTGAGCTTCGAAAACTTGTGGTGCAGGGCGCCGGTTTAGATCTGCGGGTAGTGGACGTCGAGAGTTTCGCTCTCGGGCGTGCCTATGATCTTCTAGTAGGTGACACTAAGAAAGAGGATGGGAAAGCTCACGCGGTAATCGATATAGGTGCATCTCAAATTACTTTTGCAGTAGTAAGCGAAAAGTCAATCATCTACTCGACGGAAACGGCGTTTGGAGGTAAGCAGTTAACGGAAGAAATTCAGCAACACTACAACCTGAGTTGGGCTGACGCAGGACGGGCTAAGCGCAAAGGTGGACTGGCCGATGATTACGCCGAGGTCATGCTTGAGCCTTTTAAATATTCGCTTATTAAGCACATCGACAAAGCATTAAAAATATTTTATTCATCGAGTGAATCTACCGAAATCAGTAAGCTTGTGCTGTCCGGTGGGGTTTCAAAGCTTAATGGATTAGCCGAAGACCTATCCTCAGCCTTATCGATACCTGCTGAGATTGGAGATGTGTTGAAACATTTGTCTATTAATGACTCCGTTGATATGTATTCTTTCGCTGATGATGGTCCGGCAATGATGTTGGCGTTGGGGTTAGCGTTGAGTGAAAGTAAATGAATAAAACTTTTAACCTCCTTCCTTGGCGTGAGACAGCGAGACAACTGCGTAGGCAGACCATGTTGGTAACTTTGTTAGTGGTGTGCATTGCAGGGGTTGTGGTTGTTGGGCTTGCCTATGTCGTATCGAGTGCACAGTTAGATGAAATAACACGTGAGATTGAGATTATTGAGCAAGAAATTGTCGGCTTGGAAGATAAGGTGGCTGAAATCACGGGATTGGAAGGCAAGAAAATAGACTTAATAGGTAAAAATCGAGTTCTTCAGAACATTCAAGCATCGCGCACTGAAACCGTGCGATTATTTGATGAGTTTGTTGGTGCGGTGCCGATGGGTGTGACGCTAAGAACTCTTGAGAGAAAAGGAAATTCTATTTCAATTTCAGGGGTTGCCGAGTCAAACCGTGATGTCGCTGCTCTTATGAAGAGTTTGGACAAATCCTATCTACTTAAGAATGCCAAGTTAAAAGAAATAGAAGAAAAGGGTTCAGTCAATGGCATAGAAAATATTTTCTACATGCAGGTCGAATTAGATGTTGTTAGAGAATAGGGCAATTGCATAAGGTTACAGGTTGTTGAGGTGATGCCTACTAGAGGGTCTGCTTAACGATCAATGGTAGTTTTAAAATAATTATTTTTCAGTTCGATGTGCAAAGCTAAAAAAGAGGAACTTTTTAATGGATTCTTTCCTGGGTTTTGATTTAAATAAAATTTCACGTAATGGTGATTTTAGTCCGAGTCAAATAGAGAGTTGGACTAATGCCATATTCGGGTTCGTGCTAGCGGCATCTTTTGGATTGATTTTACTTCTAGGTTATTCGTTTTTTGTCCACGATATTATCGAAAAAACCGTAGCTGAAACTACGATCCGTGAAACAAAAATCATGGAGTTTGAGAGTGAATATGAGTTGATTTCCGGGCGGGATAAATATCTGAGTCAGATGTCTGAGCTCGATACCATGTTTGCTGCTCTGGCTGCAAAAATGCCGCCAGAGTCTGAGGTAGCAGAAGTGATCGAGGACATTTCCAAAGTGGCTGCAGATTATGGTTTGTCGACTTCTTCTGTCAGTCCGAAAGCAGAGCTCAAGCAGAACCTTTATGTTGAACTACCGATAAATATTTCAGTAGTAGGGACATATCATTCCTTGGGCGATTTTGTAGCAGGAATTTCTCAGCTTACTAGGCTGGTCACATTGCATAATTTTAGTGTTAATTTGGAGAATAAAGGTTCTTTAGTTATGAAAATGGAGGCAAAGACCTATAAGTTCGTTGGTGAGGTAAGCAATGATGAATAGACTTCTCTGCTGTCTTGTTGTTTTGGCTACATCAGCATGCTCTGATGGAGGTGATTTAGAATTACAGGGCCGCCTTAGTCAAGTTCGAGCACAACCACCTGCGGACGTCGCGCCTATCCCTCGTTTTTCTATCCAACCGATCTATGCTTATAGTTCAAGATTTAAGCGTAGCCCGTTTATTCCAGAGTCCGAATTTAAAGCAAATATTACCGCTGAGCAATCACAAGCCCTCCCTCCAGATTTAGGTCGAGAAAAGCAGCTTTTAGAGTTACAGGAAGTGAGCCTTATCTCAATGGTGGGCCTTGTGCGAAATAAATCTAAGCTTTGGGGTTTAGTAGCTGACCAAACGGGTAAGGTGACTAAAGTTGAATTGGGTAGTTATTTGGGGAAGAACTTTGGTGAGGTGACAGGTATTGATTCGAGTAAAATTACCATTATGGAAAAAATATCGGATAACAAGGGTAGGTGGTTTGCCCGCCAAAGACTTATCTTTATGGAGGAAGTCAAATGAGAGTCAAAGGAAACAGTATGGTTAAGGTCAGTCGTTGGGTTTTTCACTGGGTTATGACTTTTGGGTTATCATTTTTTATCGCTTTGGCCGTATCCTCTCAGGAGCAGGGTTCGATTTCCGATATTGATTTTGACACTAGCGATAAAGATGGGGCGCGTCTTACTGTCAATTACTCAGATGAAGTAGCTGACTTTGATGTCTCTGCCATGCAGAAGAAAATAATGGTGCGATTTAAAAAAACTAACTTGCCACAAAGCTTAGATCGCAGACTAGATGTATCTGGTTTCCCTACGCCGGTAGCCTACATCGATAGTAAGCAAACTAATTCTGATGTGATCTTGACTATTGCTACTAAGGGGCCTTTTGCATACAAAAGCGTAGATAATCCAGGCCAACTGATTCTGGAGGTGTCTGAAAGAACCAACATGCAACCGCAGTTTGAAAAGATCAGCAAAAAAGACTCATATAACGGTGATTTAATTGATCTAAAATTTCAAAATATTAAGGTTCGCGATGTTTTAGAGATAATTGCCGATTTCAAGTCATTAAACTTAGTCGCCAGTGATTCGGTTCAAGGCGAGATTACCCTTAACTTAGATGATGTTCCCTGGGACCAGGCTCTGGATATAATCATGCAATCAAAGGGCTTAGGTAAGCGTATGACAGGAAATATTTTGCTGGTGGCGCCTATAGAGGAAATAGCAGAAAGAGAGCAAAAAGAAGTCGATAGTGCCAAGAAATTGCTATCTTTATCGCCACTTGTAACCTACGTAGCAAGAATTAAATACGCTAAAGCTCAAGACGTATTTAAATTCTTTAGTGGCCGGAATGAAGACCGTGAATCCGGTAGGGGCGGATTCAATGGAGGTGGATCCAGCGGACGCGGAGACAATGGCAGCTCTGATTCGTCCCTATTCTCTGAGCGCGGCTCCGCAACGATGGATAATAGAACCAACACTATTATAATAACGGATATCCAAGAAAAAATTGATGCTTTTAAGATATTGCTAGCCACGATTGACATTCCAGTGCAGCAGGTATTGATCGAGGCTCGCATTGTTAAAGCTACCGCGGACTTTCGAAAGGAGCTCGGCGCTTCTTGGGGGGTTACAGGTAGCAAGGGAGTGAATATGATAACAGGATTGATTACTGACCCTTCAAAGCAAATATCGGGAGTTTTAGCAACAGATCTAGGGCTAGGTAGTCCAACTAGCGGATTTAGCCTCGGCTACTTAACGGACAATTTTCTTATTGATCTTGAGCTAAATGCCCTACAAGCTAGCGGCTTTGGCGAAATAGTATCGCGGCCCAAGGTTCTTACGGCCGATAAAGAAAAAGCGTCGATTAAGTCTGGTGTCGAGATTCCCTATCAAGCCGTAACGACTGCGGAAGGGACTAGTGGGGGGGTGGTAGAGACCCAGTTCAAAGAAGCAGTATTACTGCTGGAGGTTACGCCGCAAATAACACCTGATAATAGAGTTATTATGGACTTGCTGATTAAGCAAGATTCAGTGAGCAGTCTTTCAGTTAACGGAGAGCCAGCGATTGAGATAACTGAGGTCGCGACTCAAGCCCTGGTCGGTAATGGGCAAACATTGGTCTTAGGTGGTATTTTTCAATCTGAAGAACTTAGCGATGTGGGTAAGGTGCCATTTTTGGGGGATTTGCCGGGCATAGGTAGATTGTTCAGAAAAGAAATGCGTACTACTGGCAAACGTGAAATACTTATCTTTATAACCCCTAAGGTAATAGACGATAGTCTCGTGGATAAATGACTGGACAGCATATATTTTTAATAGGCCCGATGGGCGCAGGCAAGTCTACTATAGGTAGGGAGATGGCTGGTGCGTTGGATAGACTTTTTTATGATATCGATAATGAAGTTATAAAGTCTAGCGGGGCTGATATTCAGTGGATATTCGATGTTGAGGGTGAGGAAGGGTTTCGTGAGAGGGAATCTAGGGCGCTTCGGCTGGCGATTGAAGCACCTGTTGGCGCTGTTATAGCTACAGGCGGCGGCATTATTCTGCGTAAGGAAAACCGCGTGGCGATGGCTGGTGCCGGTCAGGTAGTCTATTTATCTGCGACCAAACAGCAACTTTATGAGCGCACTAAGCGGGATAAAGTACGTCCGTTACTGCAAGTTGAAGATCGTAAGGCCGTTATCGACAAGCTATTTGATGAGAGAGATCCTCTTTATCGTGAAGTTGCTAGTCTCATTTTTGCTTCCGGCGGAACTAAAGCCCCCAAGGTAGCTGCGGAGCTTATAAGGACTCTTGCCAGCGATTAATTATTATTGGCCTCTATTTGATATCAAAAGGGCTAAACAAATCTGTAGTTAAAAGGTTAAAATAGAGCGCTTACTTGAAAGAGTGCTTGTCATTATGATTAATTCTGAAAGTCTTGACTCTAAGGCTTCAAAAACTATTACCGTTGATTTAGGGGATAGAAGTTACCCTATAAACATTGGTCCCAAGCAAATCTCTTTGGTTGATCTCAATCAATATATCCAGGGTGGAAAAGTTCTTATCGTCACTAATGAGACGATCGCCCCTCTTTATTTGTCATCTATAACCGCAGTTTTGACCACCAAACAGGTTGACGTGGTAGCCTTGCCTGATGGTGAGCGATTCAAAACTCTCGATAATCTAAACAGTATTTTCACCAAACTGCTTGAGAACAACCATGATCGAAAGACTACGTTAATAGCTTTGGGTGGCGGAGTTGTTGGAGATATGACTGGTTTTGCGGCAGCCTCCTACCAGCGCGGTGTTCCTTTTATTCAAATTCCAACTACCCTGCTAGCCCAAGTAGATTCGTCAGTTGGCGGTAAAACGGCCGTAAATCATCCTTTAGGTAAAAATATGGTGGGTGCATTCCATCAGCCAATAGCGGTAATAATAGACACCGACACTCTTGCTACTTTGCCTGAGAGGCAGTTTTTCGCTGGGATGGCTGAAGTCATTAAGTATGGTTTGATAGCCGATTATTCGTTCTTTGAGTGGCTAGAAGCTAATGCAGAGGCGCTAATGCGGCGCGACAAGTCAGCCTTGAGTATTGCTATTGAGAGATCTTGCATAAACAAAGCTAAAATAGTCAGCGCGGATGAAACAGAGCAAGGTATTAGAGCCATTCTAAATCTTGGTCATACTTTCGGCCATGCCATTGAAACTTTTCAGGCATATCAAGGATGGCTGCATGGCGAAGCCGTGGCGGCGGGTATGGTTATGGCGCTTGATTTGTCGATGAATGCGGGAAGCCTTTCCCAAATTGATGTTGATAGAGGTAAAAAGTTAATCAGTATGTTTTCTTTGCCTGTGGCTCCTCCAGGGGATATGCCTGCAGATGCCTTTATGAGGTTAATGCATCGAGATAAAAAGGTCTTTGATGGACAGTTGAGACTGGTGCTTTTGAGAAGCTTGGGTGATGGTTATGTGAGCCAGGATTTTACTCAGGCATGGATGGATGCCACCCTCGCTAAATTTTGCAATAATTAATTAGTGTGAATCTGAGTGATTTTCTTAGACGTAAAAGCACTAACCAATAACTAATTGTTTAGCAAATAGTCTGTATCAGACAGAAGTTACTCCAAAGGACTATCCTGTCTGACCTGTGATGCTCACCCCTGACCATAATCAGATAGCCAAAATCGAGCTAAAAGAGTAGAATAGTGACCCTTCCGGCGGAAAAGTGCCGTATAAGAGTGCGCCCGAAACTATTGCAGTAATAGCCCCCAACCAAGAATCTGTGCTTATGAATGATGTAAAAAACTTTGGCCTATACGACAGTACTTTTGAAAAAAGTAGCTGCGGAGTGGGTTTTCTTACCAGGAAAGATGGTAAGCAGACTCATGATTTGTTGGTTAAAGGCCACGAAGCTCTGTGCGCGGTCCCCCACCGAGGAGGCATGTCAGCTGAAGGAGTTGGTGACGGAGCGGGTGTATCAATTGACTTGTCAGTTGCATTTTTTAGCAGGATCAACCAAGGCAATTTAGTGCCGGGTGAATTTGGTGTAGGTAATTTTTTCTTGCCTAACGATCAAAGGCAGCATGGCAGAGCTAGGAAACTGGTTGATGACGCCCTCGAAGCAGAGGGTATGGTCACGCTGATTACTCGTAATGTAGAAGTCAACAATTCAGTTTTACGCCCGGCAGCAATTAAGTACCAGCTGCCTATAGCTCAATGGGTATTTGCAGCGCCAGAAGGGATTAGAGGCGCGGCACTAGAAAAAAAGATTCACAAAGCTTTGCTTTCAATAGAGTCTAAAGCTTATCTCGATGAGGATCTTGACGGGATGTACCCACTGTCAATGTCATCTCGGATGCAGGTTCTTAAAGGGCGCTTGAACTCTCACGAGATCATCCCTTATTTTTGTGATCTTAATGATTCAGACCAAAGCATTCACACCCTTTACTTTCACACTCGATTCTCAACTAACACAGATCCGCATCCCTCAATGGCTCAGCCATTTAGATTGATGGCGCACAATGGTGAGTTGAATACAGATAAAAAGAATCGATTGTCCGAGGTGGCTATTGCACGGGCTAAAGAAAACAACATTATTAGGCCGAAAGGGCAGTCAGATAGCTGTCGTTTAGATCAAACATTACACTCACGCGTTGTTGAAGACGGACTAGATTTAGTGACTGCTGTAGTCTCTATGATGCCGCCGGCATGGGAGAACGATACCACCTTATCGTTTTCTGTGCGCTCTATGCTTGAGTACTTTTCATTATACGAAGAAAAAAATGATGGTCCAGCAGCGCTTATTTTTGGTGATGGCTCTATTATCGGAGCTCGCTTAGACCGTCTTGGGTTACGACCACTTAGAACGATAGAAACAGAGTGTTATCTGGCTGTGATGTCTGAAGCTGGACAGGTAGATTTTGGCGATGAAACTGTACTAAGTCGGGGCCGTATTGAGGCTGGTGGCATGCTGTACTACGATCATCAGAAACAGCGTTCTTTTTCTACTTCTGAGGCACTTGAACTTTTGGCTAGTCAGCGAGACTACGCTAACCTTGTGGATCGAGCGCGTATCTTAATCGAGGACCTGCCACCGGTTCCAGAGTCTGAGAAAAAATCCTCATCGCAATATTCTGGTGATTTACCTTTGGCCGGTCGATATGTCAGCTACTCGCAGAATCAGGAATGCTTTCGATTCATGATGGATCCGATGCTTGCAACAGGTACTGAAAAGGTGTCGGCAATGGGTTATGGCAATGCTATTAATGCCTTGTCCGATAATGAAGGCGGTGTTGCTAAATATTTCTCTCAGCGCTTTGCGCAGGTTACTAATCCACCTCTAGATTCAATTCGTGAAGCTGAAGGAATGACTTTACGTGTTGCTTTGGGGACTAAGCCTAATATTGGAGGTAAGGCGGGTAGGCAGATTTTGATCCAATCACCTATCCTCGATCACTCACAGATGTTGAGTATTAGTTCTCAAAATGAGACCCCTGTGGGTCATTTTCCAATGCTCTATGAGCCTGTATTTGGTGACGTGAGTGCAAACGAAAACGCTTTAGTATCTGCTATCGATGGGATTTGTGATTCTGTCGAGGGCTTTGCTAGGGAGCATGGCGGCATAGCTATTATTAGTGATCGTCATGTGTCTCGAGCTAATACGTCGATATCCATGACGCTAATTGTATCCGCTATTAATCAACGGTTAATAGAGTCGGGTCTGCGATTACGGGTCTCTCTGATTATTGAAAGCGGACAAATTTGTTCCTCTCATCACGTTGCTTGTGCTCTGGGTTTTGGCGCATCAGCCGTCTATCCCATGGGACTGCAGATGCGTGCAGAGGAAAAATTTGCTGACAACGTCAGTGGTGCGTATCAAAAATTTACCAAGGCAGCGGAAAAGGCTTTAATGAAGACAATGGGCAAAGTTGGTCTATGCACTGTCGAAAGTTATTCCGGTGGCGAGTTTTTCGAGCCCAACTTTTTAAATACAAATGACCCCGTATTTCAGCGTTACTTTCCCAATATGAAATCTCCTGTGGGTGGTGTAGGTTTCGCTGAAATTGCGCAGGCGGCTGCTGACTGGCATGAGCGTGCTCTTGCCTGCGAAGTTGAAAGCGACATCCCCATGTTAGGATTATTTAAAGAGCGAGCAGAAGGCGCGGGTCATTCTTATGGGGTCACGGCGGTACGAAGTTTTGTTGAGCTCACCGAGGAAGCCATTAGCTTTGATAAAGAGGGCGATGGAGATACTAATGAAGTATTGCGGTTACTGACCCTAAATCGTATGGAGGGCGCTTTCGGTATCAGTGATGAAGGCTACACTAATACTAGCTTTGATCGGCTTAGTCCCACTGAAATTGATAACTTTAATATTACTCCCGGATATAGAGACTTCTCTCGTGATATGGCTGAAGAGAGAGCGCGACGGCCTGCGGCACTTCGCGATGTTCTAGCTTTTCCAGCTGACATCAGTTTTATTTCAGAAGCGAATGATTTTCGTCGCGAGATGATGCTCTTTAATCGTGCGGGGAATAACCATTTCATTATTCGCGGACTTTCATGTGAAGCTCTCGAAGATGATACCTTTGCTTTGCAATTGACTGGACCATTGCCTAATCGAGGAGATCGTTTACAGGCCTTGGCCAAATCCTGTTCGGATCGTTTTGGCGTACATATCGTCGATCATTCAGTCAGTGAAAAAACACTAACTATTGTTGCTGCCGGAGAGGCTAGGCATTATTTTACACGTCTTCGTTCGGCCCCTGAATTAGTTGATCTTATTAATGTCCAGCCGGCGAGCCAGATCACACCGCTATTGGCCTCGGGAGCAATGAGTCATGGTGCATTAGTGGCTACTGCCCACGAAGCAGTTGCTCATGGCACCAACATGGTTGGTGGAATGTCTAACTGCGGAGAGGGTGGAGAGCATATTTCTCGTTACGGGACTATTCGAGCTTCACGCATTAAACAGTTTGCATCAGGACGCTTTGGTGTATGGGCAGGTTATCTTGCAGACCCAATGCTAGAAGAGATTGAAATAAAAATTGGTCAAGGGGCTAAGCCTGGAGAGGGTGGTCAATTACCTGCCCCTAAAGTTAATGTGGAAATAGCCGCTGCGCGCGGTGGTGTTCCGGGGGTAGAACTTATATCGCCGCCACCTCACCATGACACCTACTCGATTGAAGATTTGGCGCAGCTTATTCACGATGCGAAGGCGGCGCGAGTGAGGGTGATCGTAAAACTAGTCTCTTCCGATGGCATAGGTACCATTGCTGTCGGTGTTGCAAAAGCAGGTGCAGACGTCATTAATGTTGCTGGCAGCACCGGTGGTACTGGCGCTGCTTCAGTTACCTCTCTTAAATACACGGGTCGCGCCGCTGAAATAGGGATTGCGGAGGTTCATCAAGCTCTCTGCGCCAATGGGCTGCGCGAGAAGGTGATCTTGCGTTGTTCCGGTGCTCATCAGACTGGATCAGACGTAGTTAAATCGGCTCTCATGGGTGGTGACAGCTTTGAGTTTGGTACCACAGCTCTAATGATGCTGAAGTGCGTTATGGCTAAAAACTGCAATATAAAATGTCCTGCGGGCTTAACTACAAATCCAGAAGTATTTGATGGTGATCCTCGTGCTCTGGGGCAATATTTACTTAATATAGCCCATGAAGTCAGAGAAATACTTGCTCAACTCGGCCTGCGTTCATTGCGCGAGGCTCGAGGACGATGTGATTTTCTCCATTTACTAGATCATCCGTCATCAGTTGGCCAGCTAGATCTACGGGCAATGTTAACTGTTGTTGAAGAATATAAGGTTGATAAGCCTATTTATATGGAGCGAGACTTTGCGGTCGATGATGGCTTTCTTGGTGTGATTCGAGATGCCTTAATTGATAAAAAACAACTATCGATCCAACTGCCGAGTAGTCAGAGGCTTAACAACTGTAACAAAAGTGTTGGCGGTCAACTGGCCATCGACATTGAGCGAATACTCAACCATGAAATTCCTGAGCTTCAATTGCCTGCAGTGCTGGAAGATGGTCGTGGACGGCGATTTCTCCGCAGTGGAACCATACGTATTGCCACTCATGGCACTGCCGGACAGTCCTATGGTGCATTTTGTAATGATGGCATGGTCTTGGCGCATACCGGCACCTGCAATGATGGTGTTGGGAAGTCGGCCTGTGGCGGTGAAATTATCGTCCATGCGCCGCCTGGTGGCAGTGACAAGCCTGGGACTAAAGTTTTAATCGGTAATTTTGCTCTATTTGGGGCGACCGGAGGTCGCATATTTATTGAAGGCCAGGCGGGCGATCGATTCGCCGTGCGCAATTCTGGTGCGACGGCTGTAGTTGAAGGAGTCGGTGATTTTTGCGCAGAATATATGACCAATGGTGCGGTGCTTAATTTAGGTTCATTTTCGAAAGGGTTTGGCAATGGTATGTCAGGTGGTTTCGCCTACCAATACGACCCCTATGGAAAGTTCACCAACAGTATTAGCCACGACTCGGTGTTGTTAGGCTCTTTGGCAGATGCCACAGAGGAAGCTGAAATACATGCTCAGGCTGTGCAGACATTATTGCAATGGCATGTTGATGCGACTGGATCTAAAAAAGCCCTGTGGCTGCTGGAACACTGGTCTGAGGAGCGAGCTAATTTTGCTTATATCACGCCCAAAGCACTCCTGCAGTATCAAGATTATGAGGCGATTTTAGGTGCTAAATCGAGGAAAGAGCTTTTGGAAGAGCTTGCTGTTGCTCTTGCTGCATTCCAGGTTAATAAATTAAAGCGCGCATGGCGGTCGGGTGAGCCCGTGATAAAGGGCGAGGTACCGGATATAGAGTTAGCTAGTAGCGATATGTATGAGCTGCTTAATACTTACTCGGTATTAGATACGGCGCAAAAAATATCATTGAAACGGTTGCCAAATGTGACCTCTATAGAGCATCCAGATGCAATCAAGGCGACTCGCAACCTGATTTTAACAGAGGATTTCTCTCTCATGAATGGGTTATTGAGACATGCGCGAGAGGCTATTTCCGCGTATAGTGCGGCCGAACTGGCAGCGATGATTGCGGGTAAACGACTCAATGATTTTAAGGAAGCGCTAAGTTTACGTAATATTTTATCAATGGATAGTCCCGCGACCTATGGCTGGATACTGTACCAACAGCAAAAAAATAAAATTGCGCTAGGGCATGTCCCCAGTTTTGAAGAGCTTTTTGCACACAATGCTCTAAATGATATCTTACCCAAAGTGGGTTAAACCTGAGGACTTTTGATGAAGCTCCCCTTTATTCCTGAAGATGCTCCGTTTACCGGCGACCAAAAGTCTTGGTTAGCGGGCTTTCTGGCGGGCATGCAGTCGGCAAAGGCTATGGTCGGGAGTCATGCAGGTGCATTGCTTAAGTCAGGGGCAGCATCTGCGCCCATTCTTAATGTCTTCTATGGCACTCAAACGGGCAACGCGGAGGCTCTGGCAATGGATGCGGCTACCGTAGCTCGAGGCCAAGGTTTTGAGCCAGTAGTGCAGGGCTTGGATGATGTCTCGATAGAAGAATTCTCTGCTATGGAGCGAGTTATTATTGCCATAGCAACTTATGGTGAAGGAGAAATGCCTGATAATACTCAGTTATTTTGGGAGGCGCTCTCCGCGTCTAATATGCCTCAACTACCAGCAATGCAATTTGGAATCCTAGCGTTAGGCGACACGGGTTACGATGAATTTTGCCAAGCGGGCAAGTTGTTAGATGTTCGCCTTGAGCAACTGGGCGCTAAACGTTTGGTTGATCGCATAGACTGTGATATCGACTATGAAGATATGGCTGAGGAGTGGATTAATAGAGTAATTCCCCTTGCTAATGATGGCAGTGCAGTGGCACCTAAAGCAGATGTAATAACAGCGGTAGTCAAATCAATATGGAACCGTAAGAACCCTTTCCCATCGACCCTAACAACCAATAGTCTCTTGTCTGGAAAAACATCGGCTAAAGAGATACGTCACTATGAGTTTGACCTTGCTGACAGTGATCTAAGCTATAAAACGGGTGATGCGCTAAACGTGATGCCAATTAACAATGCGATTTTAGTTTCTTCGCTTTTAGAAAGGTTGAGCATAGCGTCAGACATTGTGCCTGAGGGGCAAACTAAAACAATTGCTGAATTACTGACCTATAGTTACGAAATTTCGACGCCCGCCCGCGATTTTCTGGCGGTCATAGAACGTCAGGCAGAGGATGATATCTTTAGTCATGTGATGAGTAGCGGCGATAAAGAAGCCTTAGCTGATTACCTGTGGGGTAAAGATACTCTTGATCTATTGAATTTAAATTCTAGTATCATTTTTTCACCAGAAGAATTTTTGGCCTTATTGAAGCCACTGCAGCATCGTGCGTATTCTATTTCTTCTAGTCCCAAGCAACACCCAGGTTCTGTACATCTCACTGTTGCTTCGGTGCGCTGGCAAGCGGAAGGTAGAGAGCATCAGGGAATCTGTTCAACGTTTCTGGCCGATCGAATTATAGAAGGTGGTAAAGTAGGCATCTTTGTTTCGCCCAATAAAGCATTTCGTGTTCCCGATAACGACGATGCGCCAATGATTATGATTGGTCCAGGGACGGGAGTTGCACCCTTTAGAGCCTTTTTGGAAGAACGTCAGGTGCGTAATGCAAAAGGTCAGAATTGGTTGTTCTTTGGCGATCAAACTAGAGCTGCAGATTTTATTTATGAAGAACAGTTAAAGGAGATGCAAGATTCTGGTTTGTTAACTCGTCTTGATTTAGCATTTTCTCGGGATCAAAAAGAGAAGATATACGTGCAAACTAGAATGCATGAGCAGGGCGCAGACATTTATAAGTGGCTTGAGCAGGGTGCTTATTTTTATGTGTGCGGAGATGCTACGCGTATGGCTAAAGATGTAGATCAGGCGCTATGTGATCTGATTTCTGAACATGGTGATCTTACCTCTGATAAAGCTGGAGAGTACGTAAACAACCTAAAACGTGAAAAGCGCTATCTGCGCGATGTATATTAGGGCTAATCAATCAACCTATTTAAATAATTTATGATGCAGCTAAAAAATGATCGCTTTTTAAAAGCTTTATTCCGCCAACCTGTTGATAAGACGCCTGTGTGGATGATGCGTCAGGCTGGCCGTTATTTACCTGAGTACAGAAAGGTTAGAGCACAGGCTGGCGATTTTATGAGCCTGTGTAAAAATACTGAACTGGCCTGCGAGGTAACCTTGCAACCTCTAGAGCGGTTTGAATTAGACGCCGCCATCTTATTTTCGGATATTTTGACTATTCCAGATGCGATGGGATTAGGTTTATATTTTGAAGAAGGAGAGGGGCCAAAATTTCGTAAGCCAGTTAGAACTGAAGCTGATGTAGATCAGCTAAAGGTAATAAATACCGCCAGCGATCTGAGTTACGTGACTGATGCTATAGCCATGATTCGACGCGAGTTGAATGGCCGTGTGCCCTTGATTGGCTTTTCTGGAAGCCCTTGGACATTGGCCACCTATATGATCGAAGGCCAGAGCAGTCGTGATTTTGCTCGTGCCAAAACTATGCTTTACACCCAGCCTGAAGTGCTGCACCAACTGCTAGAAAAACTCGCTCTTTCCGTGATTGACTATCTGAATGCCCAGATTCGTGCGGGAGCCCAAGTGGTACAGATCTTTGATACCTGGGGAGGCGCGCTAGGTCATGATGCCTATCTAGAGTTTTCACTTGCTTACATGAATAAAATTGTTGATGGCCTAATCAAACATGCCGATGGCCGTGATGTGCCTGTGATATTGTTTACCAAAGGTGGTGGTCATTGGTTAGAGGCAATGGCTAGTTCTGGCTGCCACTGTCTCGGGTTAGATTGGACGGTTGACATAGGCTCGGCCAAAAACCGCGTCGGCAGTAAGGTATCTCTCCAAGGCAATATGGATCCAGCGGTATTAAGAGCCGATAAACAAACAATTGAAAGCCAAGTCCAGACTATTTTACAGTCCTTTGGCTCTGGTAATGGCCACATATTTAATCTTGGCCACGGCATTACTCCAGATATTGACCCGGCCAAAGTGAAAATATTCATCGACGCGGTACATCGCTTTTCTGAGGATTGATATAGCCGGACCTTAAGTTCTTAGCTAGGGTTAATCAAGAATGGCAATACTCTGGCCCATAAGCACAGGTGACTGCGGCAATAGTGCATCTAATCCGCTTACAGCATCCTTTCCAAATAACAACACAATGGTTGAGCCGAATTTAAATCGACCAATTTCATCGCCTTTAGCATAGATTAATGCTTGATCGGAGAGGTCATGTTCTCGGACTGCGCCGGGCCCTGGCTGCTCAAATCCACCCCAAATAGTTTCAATACCCGCCACTAACATAGCACCAACAAAGATCACTGAAAACTGACCCGCCAGGTCAGACTCAAACTCACAGACTAAGCGCTCATTTCGAGCAAACAACCCGCTCAAACTCTGTGCTGTCTGGTCATTTACTGAAAATAATTCTCCTGGGATGTAGCGTGTACGCAATAATTTTCCGCTGATAGGCATGTGTACGCGATGATAGTCTTTAGGTGAAAGGTAAATAGTGGCGAAACTGCCATCGTGGTAGTGATTGGCCTCCGCTGAGTTTCCTAATATGCGGCCGACCGAGTAATCGATACCTTTGGCTTGTAGTATTTTATTTTTGCTAATATTTCCTGCCTGACTCACCACACCGTCTGCTGGACAAACAACACTATCGTTATCAGCATGGATAGGCCTCGCCGCATCTCTTAACGCTCGCGTAAAAAAAGCATTGAAACTATCATAATCATCAAGATTATCACTTTTTGCTTCTTGCATATTGATATTAAAAGCAGCGATGGCACACTTTATTAGGATGTTTTTTAGCCACGGGCGTTTTGACTCTGCTACCCTACCTATCATTCGAGAGAGAGCATGCTTGGGCAAGATGCGTTGTGCGGCAACAAAAATATCTGCGCGGTGACTCATAATCTAGATTCTCATTTTTAGGCAGGTAGATTCAAAGTGGGTATTGGGCCGTTATGGGCCATACTCAACTGGTGTGTGGTCGAGATTACCCCATTCGGCCCATGATCCACCATAGCCGGCTATATTATTATAACCAAGAATTCGGGCTACCATATAGGTAAAGCCGGAACGATGATGTTGTTGGCAGTGTGTGGCAATACGCTTATCTTTGGTTAGGCCCAAGCTATCTAAAACGTTTTGCGCATCTTTGTGAATACGCAAATTCGCTTGGGGGTCCATTAGGTCGGTCCACTCAAGATTAATTGCGCCGGGAATATGGCCACCTCGCGTAGCATTAACAATATCACCTGAGTACTCCGCTGGATTCCTAGCATCCCAAATAGCGAAATCGCTAGAGTCAAGAGAGGATAAAATTTCAGCTGCGGTGATTGAAGCCTCTGGATGGGCGAAATCATCGCCGATATCAGCTTTAACGCTATTGGGGTCGTTTGGTGAACTCTCAGTAGGAAATCCTTCTTTTATCCAGGCTACAGCTCCCCCATTTAAATAAGACCAATTGTGCAATCCAACTAAATCCATTATCCAAGTAAATCTCCCCGCCCAACCACCGCCCTCATCATCATAGACAACGACCTGCTTTGCCGCATTAATGCCGAGGTGGCTAATCAGCGACTTTATCTCACTAAAACTCGGACATTTACCCATGGCTGGTGGTGTGGTGGACATCAGGGCATTAGAAGACAGGTGCACAGCGCCCGGCACATGCTTAATGGCATACAGCGAAACGTTACACAGATCGATAATAATTAAGCGTTCATCACCCAGCAGAGACTCTAGCTCTTGGGGTTCGATTAGGCGGGGTATTGGGCCAATCATTTAAGGTCCTTTGGGCTGATAGATACCGCTGTGAAGATGCGGGCTTTAGCAAATATTAAAATCTAGTGGATTGTTGAGACAAAATAATCTGACGATAGTTGTGCAATCGAGTCATCAGTACTTTTTTGTCCGCGACTGCGGCCAAAAGACAACAGCCAATTTCTTTATCATGCTTGCAGTCTCGAAACTTGCAGTAGCCAAGATATGGGCGGAAATCAATAAACCCATTGATGACTTTTTCTTGACTCAGGTGAGTCAAGGCAAATTCTCTAATGCCTGGAGAGTCGATTAAAACACCGCCACCGGCAAGGTGAAAAAGTTTAGAAATCGTTGTAGTGTGAGTACCTTTTTCCTTGCCCACCGATAGAGGGCCAACTGGCATATTAGCTTGCGGTTGCAGAAGATTAATCAATGAAGATTTGCCCACACCAGATTGACCTACAAATATTGCAGTTTGACCGGCTAAGTAGTCTTGCAGGGCGTCAATACCATGGCCAGTTTTGGACGACACCTGAATAATATCATAGCCAATAAAGGTGTAGTCATCGATCAGCTGCTGAATATCCTTAAAATCACTTTCATGTAACATATCGGTCTTATTAAGAACCAGCAATGGTTTTATACCATGAGCCTCGGATGCCACCAAATAACGATCCAGTAAATTACTAAATGCGGTAGGTTTCGGTGCAAATACGATGGCTATTAAATTCACATTAGCTGCCACTGGGCGTAATTTTCCATAAATGTCTGGGCGAACCAATTCAGTCTCCCTTGGTTGCCTAGCCACTACCACGCCATGAGGCTCCGCAAAGCGCCATATCACCTTGTCTCCAGTGACAAGACTATCTAAGTTAGCTCGCATGTGACAGCGTATGACCTGTCCTTTCAGGGGGTCTTCGGCGGCTTCAATGTTCACTTGAGAACCAAAATTGGTCACCACCGTACCAAGAGTCTCGGGACCAAGTTTGGTAAGGTTTCCAATATCTTCCTCAGCAATTGAATTCTTGCTGATGGCACGCTCGCGGCGGCGAGATTGAATCGACTGAATACGACCTTTTTGACGATCACTGAGTCTACGCTTACTCATGGGGTGTAAGATGGCTACTCATAGATAACAGTGTCCTAGGTAACATGTAGCCATTTCTGGCGTTATGGGGTGTAAGGATATAGCATTAGCGCCGTAAGTAACATTTTCCTTGCATCATAACTAGACTGATCGATACTAAAGGTCAAAAACAGGTACCTAAATGAAAAAAATTGACCCCCTTAATCTCATCTGGATTGATTTGGAGATGACAGGGCTAGATCCTCTAGTCGACCGAATTATTGAAATTGCGACGGTAATTACTGACTCACAGCTAAACCTATTAGCCGAGGGTCCTTCTATAGTAATTAAGCAAAGTGATTCCCTACTAGATGGAATGGACGAGTGGAATACTTCGCAGCATGGTGGCTCAGGATTGACTGAAAGGGTGCGCAATAGCCAAATTAGCGAAATTGAGGCTATGTCTGCAACCATCGAATTTTTAAGTGGCTGGGTGGAGCCGGGTCAGTCGCCTATGTGCGGCAATTCAATTGGTCAAGATCGACGCTTCTTAGTCCGTTATATGCCGGAGTTAGCTTCCTTTTTCCATTACCGTAATCTGGACGTCAGTACACTTAAAGAGTTAGTCGTGCGATGGCGACCCGATTTAGAGGGTGGATTTTCCAAAAAAGGCAGTCATTTGGCCATGGATGACATCTATGATTCGATCGGCGAACTCGCCTACTATCGGGAAGTTTTTATTCGGGCTTAAGTTTTTCTTGTTGTTGCCTTATTGCCCATTTAACATGCTCTCGCACAAGAGCTGAGGGATGGTCTGCCTTGGCTTCGAGTTGGTGGAGGATTTCTTCTGATCCTTTTGCATTACCCAATCCTATAGCAAGATTTCGTAGCCAACGTTCATGACCAATACGGCGAATAGGTGAGCCTTGGGTATTGTCGAGGAATTCCTCTGGTTCCCAATTGAACAAAGTCACCATAGAGGGGGAGTCTAGATTATGCCGCGGTGTAAAATCGTCTTCCTTGGTAGGCGTGGCAAAACGATTCCAAGGACAGCTAATTTGACAGTCATCGCAGCCAAATACTCTATTTCCCATCAGCGGCCTCAACTCTTCTGGAATAGCCTCTTTATGCTCAATCGTGAGGTAGGAAATACAGCGCCTAGCATCTAAGACATAGGGTTCAGGAAAAGCATCGGTTGGGCATACTGTGATACATGCTTTACATTTTCCGCATTGGTTGCGTTGCTTTTGCGAATCGACCGGTAATTTCAATGAAGTATATATCTCGCCAAGAAAAAACCATGATCCCGCATCCTCATTAAGCAATAGAGTGTTTTTACCGATCCAGCCTAATCCAGCCTGCTCAGCAATCGGTTTCTCCATTACCGGAGCACTGTCGACAAAAGGGCGTTGTGATAGCTGGTGTTCTGGTAGATCATCCTTAATCTTCTTTATCAAAGTGGCGAGTCGGTTACGAATAACCTTGTGATAGTCTCGCCCCAAAGCATACCGAGAAATATAGGCCTTGTTATCGTCTTTTAAAACAGCGATCATTTTGTCGTCGGCAAGATAGTCCATGCGTACAGAGATAACACGAACAGTGCGATCAACTAACTTTTCTACCACATAGCGTTTATCGCCATGTTCGGACATCCAGTCCATGGAGCCATGAAACCCTTTTTCTAACCACTGATGCAGTCTATCGGATGCCAGACTTAAATCTGGTTCGACGATAGAAACCTGTTGAAAACCCAAGGTGGCACCCCAAGCCTTAATTTTTTTGGCTAAATTCTCGAGTTTCTCTGCCTCAATATTCATTTCTTGCATGGTTTCGGGGCCATTCTGCCTTATAATTAACCTAATTTTACTGGGATATCTGCTCCATGTCGCACACTCTTCTTCAAGATGCCTTATTTAATACCCAAACAGTTCGAGAATTAGATCGGTTGGCCGTCAAAAATGCGGGTATACCTAGCTTTAATCTGATGCAAAAAGCGGGTGCTGTTGCCTTTGCTGAGTTGCTTGAAACCTTCGGTGAACCAAGCTTTTTACACATCTTCTGCGGGGCGGGTAATAATGGTGGTGACGGATACATTATTGCCGCGTTAGCTGCAAAGCAAAATATCCCCGCAACCATTTATGAGGTGGGCAATACTGCAGCAATTTCAGGCGATGCCAATCTCGCAAAACAATTGTGCATCGAGGCTAATGTAAGTTTACAGGAGCTCAAAATTGACTGCGATCTATCCCAGGGTGTGATTGTTGATAGTTTGCTGGGTACCGGCTTTAAAGGCTCTCTTCGAGCTGATTTTGCCGAAGCTATTGAGGTGATTAATTGTTCCTTTCTTCCAGTAGTGTCTATTGATATTCCCTCAGGATTAAATGCTGACACAGGTGCGGTTGAAGATATAGCGGTGAAGGCTGATTTGACCGTAACATTTATTGGGGCTAAGCAAGGTTTATTTACTGGACGCGGGCCAGCCGTGAGCGGCGAGATCGTCTATGATTCGCTGGATATACCAGAATCTATCTTACAAAAAATTGCACCCTCAGCAGAACTAATGGATCTGTCTGATCTCCTTGAATACCTACCTGAGCCAGAGGCAGATGTGCATAAAAGCCAACGAGGCCATTGCATGGTTATAGGCGGCGACCTGTGCTTTGGCGGAGCCGCCATAATGTCTGCTGAGGCTAGTTTAACCACGGGTTCTGGATTGACTAGTTTAGTTACTCGGGCCGAACATATCACGGCAAGTTTGGCGCGACAACCCGAGATAATGGCCTGTGCCGTCGCATCAGGTCAGCAACTAGAGCCATTGCTTGAACGACCAACGGTACTAGTAATCGGCCCAGGATTGGGACGGTCTTCTTGGTCGGAACAGTTGATGCAAAAAGCTTTGGCGAGCGATCTACCGATGGTTGTTGATGCGGATGGCTTAAATATAATATCGGAAGGCCGTGTTGTGACTAACCTTCAGAATATAAACTGGATTATGACTCCGCACCCCGGGGAGGCGGCGAGATTGTTAGATATTCCTGTTGCTGAAATTGAAGCGGACCGATTTTCTGCGGTTCGACGACTCCAAGAGAAATACAATGCTGTTGTGATCCTCAAAGGCGCTGGGACTCTTGTGTCAGCACAAAATGGACAGCCTATAAAAGTATGCCCTTATGGTAATTCTGGAATGGCTACTGGTGGTATGGGTGATATTTTAAGTGGTGTAATTGGTAGTCTGATAGCCCAAGGTGTCGATCTGCAAACTGCAGCAGAATTAGGTTGCTGTTTACATTCAGCTGCTGCTGATATGGCGGTGCAGGAAAAAGGTTACAAGGGTTTGGTTGCGACAGACATCCTTCCATATTTAACCGACGCTATGAATCAATGGGGTCAGGAGCTTTTGTGAACAGTCAAATGGTTACGATTACGAACTTTGATATTGTTGGCGAGGAGGCCATGGTCGCCTTTGGCCGTCAGCTCTCCAAAAGTTTGCCGTGGCCATTGATTATTACGCTGCAGGGTGACCTAGGCGTTGGAAAAACAACTCTCAGTCGTGGAGTGCTTCAGGGTTTGGGGCACAAAGGAGCGGTAAAAAGTCCAACGTATACTTTAGTTGAGCCTTATACACTAGACATCGGTATGGTTTATCATTTTGATTTGTATCGTCTGGTAGACGCTGAAGAACTCGACTATATGGGTTTTACGGATTATTTAGAAGACGCGGCGCTCTGTTTGATAGAATGGCCAGAACGCGGCGAGGGGTTTTTACCTACGGCAGATGTTAGTATTAGCATCATGCATGAGAATGATGGACGCCGTGTTACTGTACAGGCTTATTCTGCCAATGGTGAAAAACTAGTGACGCAAATCCTCAAAGGCATTAGCGCATAGTTACATTAATATAATAAGAGCACTGCATTCATTGAAAGTAAGCGGCCACAAAAAATTAAGGACATCGATGGTTGGTTTGCCTTGCTGGGCTGCCGGTATTATGCTTTTGATGTCTACCTATGTAGTAGGAGCGGACATAGACTCTGTGCGCTTGTGGCAGGCCCCTGATTATACCCGTCTGGTGATTGATTTAAGCGAGGCAGCTGAACATCAACTGATTATCCTCAAAAACCCCAATCGGCTCGTTATTGATTTGACAGATGTAGACCTGAAAACTACTTTCAAAACCCTTGATCTAAGTACAACGCCAATTGCGAGTATTCGTCATGCAGTGCGTAACAAAAGCGACTTTCGAATCGTTCTAGACCTAAATAGTAGTGTCAACCCGAAAAGTTTTACCCTTAAAGCCAATGAAAAATATGGCAATCGATTGGTGGTTGACCTGTATGGCAAGAAGCAAGCGGTTAGCAAAACGGTTGATAAGATATTAGAGCGCAAAAATCGAAAAATCACCATCGCCATTGATGCAGGTCATGGCGGAGAAGATCCCGGCGCCCTGGGGCCAAAAAAGATCCAAGAGAAAATCGTTGCATTACAAATTGCTAAGAAAATTGAAAAGCTTTTTGATCAAAATATTCATTTTGACGGGGTTTTAGTTCGTAATGGTGACTACTATGTTGGGCACCGAAAACGCATGGCTATTGCCCACCAGAGTGGCGCAGACTTTTTTATCTCGGTGCATGCAGATGCATTTACACAGTCATCCGTAAATGGTGCCTCTGTCTACGCTCTGTCAACTAAGGGTGCCACCAGTGAGGCCGCTAGATATTTAGCGTCTAAGGAGAATAGAGCTGATCTTATCGGCGGTGCCAGCACCTTAAGCTTAGATGACAAAGATGATGTTCTTGCAGGAGTTTTACTTGATCTTTCGATGAATGAAACCTTACGTCGAAGTCTTGAGGCTGGCAAGTTCGTCTTAAATAATATGGGCAGGGTGACTAAATTACATAAGAAGCGGGTAGAGCAAGCCTCGTTTTTGGTACATAAATCTCCTGACATCCCTTCCTTGCTAGTTGAAACGGGGTTCATCTCTAATCCTCGAGAGGCGAGGCTGCTGAGTAATGCGGATCATCAGAAAAAAATAGCACAGGCAATATTTGACGGGCTAGTCGACTATTACTCTCTTAGGCCACCAGTGGGAACCTCCTTGGCGGGGAGTCATGATAAGCAAAAAAGGACCTACGTTATTGCTCGAGGCGATACTCTTGGCGAGATAGCTCAGCGTTACGATACCTCAGTGAGTAAAATATTAAGATACAATAATCTGACGTCTAGCTCGATTCGGGTTGGACAAAAGATCTCTATTCCACCAAGCTAAAGTGAGCTCCAACATTAAATATTATTCTAAGGTTTGCAATCATGCCTAGTATTCATATCCTCAGTCCGCAGCTGGCAAATCAAATTGCCGCAGGCGAAGTTGTCGAGCGTCCAGCCTCGGTTCTCAAAGAGCTCTGCGAGAACAGTCTAGATGCAGGGGCTCAGCGAATCGATGTGGAGGTTGAACAGGGGGGGGTTAAGTTAATTAAGGTGCGGGATGATGGCTGTGGTATTTCTGAGGCTGATTTGCCTCTGGCCCTAAGCCGACATGCCACCAGTAAAATTACCAATTTAGATGACCTAGAGGCGGTTTCGACTCTAGGATTTCGCGGTGAAGCTTTGGCCAGTATAGCTTCAGTGTCGCGATTAGCCCTCACTTCAAATACCGGTGATAGCAAAGGCTGGAAAGCAATCTCGGAAGGTAGAGATATGAAGGTAGAGCTGCAACCAGCAGCTCATCCGACGGGATCGAGTGTTGAGGTGAGGGATCTATTTTTTAATACGCCAGCGAGACGTAAATTTCTGCGTACCGAAGGCACTGAATATAAACGCATCTATGACGGTATCAAAAAATTAGCGCTCAGCAGAATGGACGTGGCATTTAGTTTACGCCATAACCAAAAAGTACAGTTTAATTTACGGCCCGCTGCAAATCATGCTGAACAAGAAAAACGTGTTGCTGATATCTGTGGGCCGTTATTTATGGAGCAGGCGCTTTACATTGATAATGATCGCACTGGTATCCGGTTATGGGGTTGGATTGGGCTACCCACTTTCTCTCGAAGCCAGCCGGATCTGCAGTATTTCTTTGTTAATGGTCGCTCTATTCGTGACAAGGTTGTTTCGCACGCGGTACGTCAGGCTTATCAGGACGTTCTCTACCATGGTCGTCATCCAGCCTATGTGTTGTTTTTAGAGATCCTACCTTCGGATGTTGATGTCAATGTACATCCCACTAAGCATGAGGTGCGCTTTCGTGAGAGTGGCTCTATCCATAGCTTTGTATCCAGTACATTACAAAAAGCTCTAGCAAGCGATCGGCCCCAAGATCATTTGGAGGCGGGTGCAGGAGACCCCGCAGCTGGAATGGTAGGTTTGAGGCAAGAAGATCCTCTAGCCAATCAATCTTTACAGTCATCGTTGTCATTGCTGGGTACTCCATCTGGCGGTTATCAGCAAACATGGCAGAGCTCGCAGTCGAGATTCAATAGCGTTAATACGCCCTTAAGTAACTATCAGAGTCTTTATTCTGCGCAGGGCGAGGACGGCACCGAGGGTGAACAAGAGGTCCCTCCATTAGGATTTGCCATTGCTCAGTTGAAAGGTATTTTTATCCTTGCAGAGAACAGTCATGGGCTAATTGTTGTTGATATGCACGCTGCCCATGAGCGAATTACATATGAACAAATGAAACAGGCTTTCGATGATCAAAGCTTAGCGGCGCAGCCCTTGTTGGTGCCAGAAAGTCTAGCTTTAAGCCAGCGAGAGGCTGATATTGTCGAGGCCCATTATGAGTTATTCCAGCAGCTTGGTTTCAGTGTTGAGAGAGTCGGACTGGAAAGTGTCATCGTAAGGGAAATACCAGCTATCTTGCGAGGATCGAAAGTTGAAGGCTTATTGCGAGATGTGATCTCTGACTTGTTAGAGCATGGAACCTCAGAGCGTATTAGAGATCATATCAATGAGATTCTTTCCACTATGGCCTGTCATGGTTCGGTGCGAGCCAATCGGAAGCTCAGCATTCCTGAGATGAATGGTTTACTGCGTGATATGGAAATAACTGAACGCAGTGGGCAATGCAACCACGGACGACCAACGTGGTCTCAATTAACACTGGATCAACTAGATAAGCTATTTTTACGCGGCCAATAGGTAATCTCGTCATGTCAGTATCATCGTTACCTCCAGCAATTTTCTTAATGGGCCCAACGGCTTCAGGGAAAACGGACATAGCGATAGCCCTTCGTGAGCACCTACCTATTGATATTATTAGTGTCGATTCTGCCCAAGTTTATCGTCAAATGGACATCGGTAGTGCAAAACCTGACCGTGAGACGCTCAAACAACATCCACACCGGCTTATCGATATTAGAGATCCTGTTGAGGCCTACAGCGCCGGGGATTTCCTTAAAGATGCTAAGGTGCAAATGGCTGAGATCACCGCGACAGGACGTATACCGCTGCTTGTGGGCGGCACCATGCTTTATTTTAAAGTATTGTTTGAAGGTCTTGCCGATCTCCCTCCGGCGAATCAAGTCATTCGTGATGAGCTGCAAGGGCGAGCCGAAAAGTCTGGCTGGCCTAGCCTGCACGAAGAGCTAAAGCTTATTGACCCAACGGTGGCTGCCCGATTACATCCAAATCATTCGCAAAGAATTCAACGAGCTCTTGAAGTGTACCTGATTACAGGGTCACCTCTATCAGAGCTGCTATCCTTATCAAAAGGTACGGGTATCGAGGATGAATATCAGGTAACCCAGTTAGCGCTAATAAGTAACAATCGCTCTTTATTGCATGAGCGCATTGCCCAGCGTTTTCACCTTATGATGGAGCAGGGCTTTGAGTCAGAGGTTAAGGCGCTTTATCAACGCGGTGATCTCGCCGCTACCTCAACTGCCATGAGATCGGCGGGTTATCGGCAGCTTTGGGATTACTGCGATGGCCTGCTAAGCATTGAAGAAGCGATAGAAAAGGGCATTATAGCCAGTCGGCAGTTAGCCAAGCGACAGATAACCTGGTTGCGCAATTGGCCAAATGCACGAGAAATTCTTGTTGATAATGGTGAGAGTTATCATAGTTGCATAAATATATGTAATCAAAGCTTGAAAATACTAAGAGAGCCCCCCATATTGTAATAGTAGGAAGCAATAAAGAAAGCTTCTAAAAGCGGCCGCAATCCCGCTTACACTTTTGCTGCGATCCATGCAGCCTATATTGAATAGTCAATAAGGAGAAATCTCCATGTCAAAAGGGCATAATCTGCAAGACCCTTTTCTTAACGTGTTAAGAAAAGAACGAGTTCCAGTGTCAATATTCTTAGTTAACGGTATTAAGCTTCAAGGACAGGTTGAGTCATTTGATCAGTTTGTTGTCCTGTTAAAAAATACTGTCAGCCAAATGGTCTACAAGCACGCAATTTCTACCATTGTCCCCTCTCGTGTCGTTCGACTGCCAAGTAGCGGCGCGGACCAAGATGACGGTGAAGAGTATGGCGAGGACCAATTCTAGCCGGTGGCATTATTTTTCGAACGACCAGAGTCTGGCGAAAAAGCGGTACTTGTACATATCAAGCTTAATAGTGAATCTGAACCTGAAGATCCTAGAGAATTTGAAGAGCTAGTGCTTTCTGCTGGCGGCGATCCTGTGGAGTTTATTACTGGCTCCAGAAAATCGCCCAGCGCCAAGACTTTTATAGGCACAGGTAAGCTCGATGAGATCAATGCGACGGTAAAGAGTGTCGATGCCGAATTGGTGATATTTAATCATAATCTGTCGCCGAGTCAGGAGCGTAATTTAGAAGCCGTTTTGCAGTGCAGGGTTTTGGACAGAACAGGGCTTATTCTAGATATTTTTGCTCAGCGTGCGCGAACTCATGAAGGTAAGTTACAGGTCGAGCTTGCGCAACTTCAACATCTTTCATCGCGCCTGGTTCGAGGTTGGACCCACCTTGATCGTGAAAAGGGCGGCATTGGTATGCGTGGGCCTGGTGAAACGCAGCTTGAGTCTGATCGCCGGATGGTCAGAGATCGTATTAAATTAATCAAACAGCGTCTCGAAAAAGTTCGCAAACAGCGAGATCAGGGTCGAAGAGGGCGTCAGCGCTCTGAAATACCCACCATTTCTCTGGTCGGTTATACGAACGCAGGTAAATCGACGCTTTTTAATAAACTAACTAATGCTGATGTGTTCGTTGCAGATCAATTGTTTGCAACACTAGATCCGACAATGCGCAGGCTGGATATCGCCGATATCGGTACGGTTATTTTTGCTGACACGGTTGGTTTTATTAGTCATTTACCTCACCGTTTGGTGGATGCGTTTAGAGCAACCTTGGAAGAGGCTGTATCGGCTGATCTGTTGCTTCATGTTATCGATGCCGCCGCAGAAGATCGTGCCACTAATATAGTACGTGTTGACGAGGTGCTAAAAGAAATTGAGGCTGACAAAATCCCATCATTGATGGTCTACAATAAAGGTGACTTGCTAGATGATTTTTCATCTAGAATTGATCGTGACGCTGATGGTATGCCTATTGCAGTTTGGGTTTCCGCGCTGACCGGCGATGGTCTGGACTTATTGCTCCAGGCGATAGCCGAAAGATTGCCCTGCAAGATAGTGCATGAGCATCTGCAACTGCAGCCTAGTCAGGGAGCATTTCGGGCCGCATTGTATCGCCATAAGGCAGTTTTGAATGAAAGCGCTGGTGAACTAGGTATTATAAATTTGGAAATTCAGCTGGCTGAGAATGACTTTTTCCGTATTTTGAAAGCTGCGGGGTTGAAAAAGCATGATTTGGTCACATTATAAGCGTCTGATGTTAAAATAAACTGCATCTAGTCGTACATTAGAGCCGTAGGGCTCTATAATCGTTGTCTTTAATTAGACATTAAATTTAACTTGGAGAATATTATGGCCTGGAATGAACCGGGTGGTGGAAAAGACCCTTGGGGTGGTAACAGAAACGATCAAGGTCCACCGGATATTGATGAAGCCCTGAAAAAATTAAAAGAAAAATT
>MDTF01016556.1_pt1 | contig 27959 bp, 24 predicted proteins | sample 811191 | NCBI WGS metagenome assembly MDTF01 (sample SAMN05326649, study PRJNA326480) | marine metagenome | isolation source: seawater | place: Southern Ocean | collected 2011 | reverse complement strand
TGAATATGGTGAAGGACTGGAGTGTCTCAGCTGATGAAATGTGCCGCAGTGATGGAAAACACTTTAAGGTTATCGGTGTCGATGTGACAATAAGCAATCGCGAAGTTGTATCGTGGCAGCAGCCTATGATTCAACCCACTCAGCCTGGCATATTTGCGTTCGTTTGTAAGAAAATTAATGGTGTGATTCACTTCATCGTTCAGGCGAAGCTGGAGTGTGGGAATAGCGATATCATTGAGCTGGCACCGACGGTACAATGCCACAGTGGTGATTTGCGTGCGACCGTTAGTCAATCGGTGCCTTTTCTTGCGTATGTGATGAAGGCTCCTGAGGGGCATATCCTGTTCGATACGCTGCAATCCGAAGAAGGTGGCCGCTTTTATCGTGAGCAAAATAGAAATGTGATTGTTATGGCAGATGACACATTCCCCAACCAACTTCCTGAGCAATATATTTGGATGACTTTAAATCAGCTGACCTTTTTTAATAGATTTAATAATTATCTCAATATTCAGGCGCGTAACCTCATTTCGGCGATCTCTTTCACATGAAAAGTAGTCCTATCATAAACATCGGGGTGTTGGGAACGGCATCTATAGCGTTACGCTCAGTAATTCCGGCAATTAATTCACTCCCCAATTATTTCAGACTCGCCGGGATTGCTAGTAGAGACAGGTCCAAAGCGGAATCAATCTCATTGTCTTATGCATGCAAAGCTTATGGCTCCTATGAAAGCTTGTTGACTGACCCATCCATCGATGCAATCTATATTCCACTGCCAAATGCTTTGCATTATCCATTCATTAAGATGGCCTTAGAAAATGGGAAGCACGTTTTAGTTGAGAAATCTCTTGGCTGCACCTTGGCTGAAGTAGAGGAAATGGTTGAAGTCGCTAAGGCAAAAAAACTTGTATTACTCGAAAACTTTCAATTTCGCTTTCATTCGCAACTGTCAACCGTATTACAGCTAGTAAAAGATGGGAATATTGGTGATCTTCGATCAATAAAGGTGGCATTCGGTTTCCCGCCGTTTTCAGATCCTGACAACATTCGATACAGCGCCGAATTGGGTGGTGGGGCGTTGCTTGATGCTGGGGCATATGCGGTCAAAATTGCACCGTATTTTCTGGGTGACGATATCTTTTTGGCCCACGCCTCAATGGCCAATGACCCGAATAGGGGCGTGGATATTTGGGGTGGTGGTGTTTTGCAACAGCGCGACGGGCCCCTGCATTGCCACTTTGCTTATGGTTTTGACCATCACTACCAGTGTTCCCTTGAATTATGGGGGAGTAGAGGGATGCTCAGGACTAACCGAATCTTTACAGCACCTCCTGGATTTCATCCCAAGTTGTTTATTGAAACACAGGATGGCACGGAAGAACGTGTTCTTCCGTCCGATGATCACTTCAAAAATATGGTGAAACACTTTTATTCCCTGATTACCAATGCGAAGCCGGTTATGTTGGAATATGAACAGAATCTTCAACAGGCGAGATTAATTAATGACTTTAAATCATATGCTCAAAGAAAATAATCCAATTTATGTCACCATGCCTTCATTGGCACCTCTTGAAGAGTACACGGAAATTCTTCAGGGAGTGTGGCAAAGTGGGATACTTACCCATAATGGTCCATTAGTAAACAGATTAGAGGGTCAATTAAAATCGAAATTATGTTTAGACCATCTTAAGCTTGTATCAAATGGGACCATAGCTTTGCAGATGGCGATTAAAGCACTGGATTTAAAAGGAGAAATTGTTACAACTGCGTTTACCTGGATTGCTACAGTTAGCGCTATCAAGTGGGAGGGATGTACACCAGTTTTTGTAGATATTGACCCAGACACTTTGAATATTGATCCGACCAAAATTGAGGCGATGATTACCAAGAATACAGTCGCTATAATGCCTGTACACGTCTTTGGTAATCCGTGCGATGTTGAGGCGATTGAAAATATTGCACAAAAACATGGTTTAAAGGTAATTTATGATGCAGCACATGCCATTGGATCTACTTGGCAAGAAGAGAGTATATTACGGTGGGGCGACATAAATGCCATTAGTTTGCACGCTACTAAATTGTTGAACACAGGAGAGGGGGGAGCTTGTATTACATCAAGCGAGCACTTAGCCAAGCGATTGGAGCGAATTCGTTTTTTTGGCCACAATGATGAAAAAGCTATTGTTGAAGACGGATTTAACGGAAAACTTACAGAAGTACATGCAGCTTTGGGTTTGGCTAATTTTAAATACTACGATGAAGTCTTATTAGACCGTAAGCGCAAATATGAACTATACAAAGAAAGTCTAACCGAAATGTCAAAAATTAGGTTCCAGGTAGTTAAGCATGGAGAATCTAATTATAGTTATTTTTCTATCATCCTTGATTCAGAAAATCTATTGTTAAAAGTAGAGAAGGAATTGAATAGCCACAATATCTTTCCCAGAAGATATTTTTATCCTTCAGTAAACATGTTGAACAATGTAGTGGAGTACTCTTCATGTCCGGTATCAGAGGATTTATCAAAGCGAATTCTTTGTCTGCCACTGTATTGGTCTTTGGAAACGGAACAAGTGAGGAGAATTGCCGAAATAATTAGGAAGGTTCTGTAGTGTCGTTGTAGCTGTATGATAGGTAAATATGTTAAATCAAAAAGTTTGTGTTCTAGTTGGATGTATGGTTGATGAAATACAATTATTATTCGAGTTTAGAGTACAAAATAAATGTACTTACAATTTTAGGCCATATAATGTTTTTAACAAAAAAACAAATTGACAAGATAGGATTTAAGTCAATTGGAGATGATGTTTTAATATCTGATAAAGCCTCAATATATAATCCATCAGATATAGAAATTGGGTCTAATGTAAGAGTTGATGATTTTTGTATTATCAGTGCAGGGAATGGAGGAATTAAGATTGGTAGTAATATTCATATTGCAATTTTTTCCTCATTGATTGGTGTTGCAAAAATTACGCTTTCTGATTTTTGCAACTTATCTTCTCGTGTTGCTATTTATTCCAGCAGCGATGATTATTCTGGTGAATCCCTTACTAATCCGACAATACCCGATAAATATAAAAAAGTTACTCAAGATGACGTTTTTTTAGGACGGCATGTAATAATTGGAAGTGGAAGCGTTATTTTACCTGGTATTGTACTGAACGAAGGTGTCGCAATTGGTGCACTGAGTTTGGTTACAAAATCCTGTGAGGCATTCGGGATTTATGCTGGTGCTCCTGCAAAGCGAATCAAGGAACGTAGCCGAAAATTATTAGAACTTGAGCTGGAATTTTTAAAAAGTAAATCGCTTCATCTATAAACATTGTATTTGTCCGAAATCATACTTTTTTAAATAAAGAATAATTTTCAGCATCAAGCGGCCATATTTTACCTGTAAATGTTGAATCGCAAATGAGTCTTAAGCAAAGGTATTTCCAACTTATTTCAGAAGTAATGGCGTATTTTGGTGATAATTTTGCCGAAAGAGACTGGGATCAATTTATGAATCTAAAGCGAGCAGAATGATGTATAAAAAAATTTCATTATCAGGATTGTTAAAAAGAAATCCAGAGGTAGCTTTCGGCTATAACTTTGACAAATGCAGTATGAAAAAATGGCTCAAGATAATGGACAAGTTTCCGCCAGGACAAGTCCTTGATCTAGGCGCAATAAAATGAGAATTCCAGTAAAGATGCTTGGTCAATCAGGATGTCGGTTGGAGTTTCCGGGAGCAATTGTATACGTTGACCCTTATCTTTCAAATTCCGTCAAGCTATTAGACTCCTCTGATTTGGACAGACTAGTTCCTATTGCAATCGAGCCACATAAAGTAACCGATGCAGATATCGTACTCATTACGCATGAGCATATCGACCGCTGTGACCCAGACGCCTTGCCGCAGATTGCCTTGGCATCGCCGCAAGCTCAATTTGTTGGACCTGCGCCAGTCATTGCGAAGTTAATGCAATGGGGTATATCAGGTGATCGCCTGATTTTGGCTTCGGAAAGTTGGCATAGCCTGACTGCTGATTTGCAAGTACATGCTATTCCAGCTGCGCATCCTGAAATCCAACGCGATGTAGATGGAAATTTGACAGCCGTTGGTTATCTACTGGACTACTCAGGGAAAAAGCTTTACCTCGCTGGTGACACATTTGCACGACAGGATATTCTTGACATTTTGAACCAACTAGGTCCTGTGGAAGTCGCATTTCTCCCGGTCAATGAACACAATTTTTTTCGTGGTCGACTCGGTATTATTGGCAACATGTCCGTGCGTGAGGCTTTTCAGTTTGCTACCGAGATTGGAGCGAAGCAGGTAGTTGCCTTGCATTGGGACATGTTTGCCATCAATTCGGTAGATCCTGACGAAATTCGCCTCATTCACCAGAGGACTAAGCAAGATTTTGAGCTGCTCATTAGCCCAACGCATCTAAACTTTGGAGGCGTGCGTGCCACTATCGTTATTCGTACTCTTAACGAGGCCAGATATTTAGATGAACTCCTTGACTCGATTACCAATCAAGAAACTGATGGATTATGTTTTGAGGTTGTTTTGGTTGATTCTGGCTCGTCAGACGATACCGTGGGAATCGCCCAACGCCATGGGTGTCGCATTTTACATATCAACCGAGAGGAATTTTCCTTTGGACGCTCCCTCAATCTGGGGTGCGATGCGGCCTTAGGAGATATCTTAGTCATTACGAGTGGTCATTGTATTCCTTGTGATAAATTATGGTTGCAGATGTTATGTCGTCCTCTGCTCGATGGAAAAGCTGGTTACGTCTATGGTCGGCAAGTTGGCGGGACACAGACGCAATATAGCGAGCATCGGATATTTGGCCAATATTTCCAAGAGCATAGTAAAATTCCGCAGGTCGGTTATTACTGCAATAACGCTAATTCGGCGCTTCTGAAATCGGTTTGGTCGAAGTATCGATTCGATGAGGACCTGACAGGATTAGAAGATATGGAACTCGCCCAACGCTTAGTTAAGGACGGTGGAGAAATAGGTTATGTTGCAGAGGCTGGTGTATATCATCACCATGCGGAATCATGGTCGCAAGTGCGCCGTAGGTTTGAGCGTGAAGCAATAGCCTTGCAAAGGATCATGCCGCAGATACACGTCAGCTTGCTCGACACTATTCGTTACACCATCTCAAGTATCTTGAAGGATTGGCGAACTTCTCGTAATTTGACGCCGAAAGTGAAGTTCCTGGACATAGTCAGATATCGATGGAGTCAGTATTTTGGCGTCTACAATGGCAACCACCAGCACAGGAAACTTTCAAATGTGGAGAAAGAAAAGTATTTTTTCCCTGACTAAAAGGACAGAAGTCAAATGTTAAACCCTCGTATTGTTGTTTTACTCCCGATGAAGGCAAATAGTGAACGCGTTAAGGGTAAGAATTTTCGTGAGTTCTGCGGCAAGCCTTTATTTCGCTGGATTCTAGATGCCTTACTTAAAGTAGAGGAAATCGATGAAATTGTTATTAACACTGATGCCCGTCAGATCCTTGCTGAAAATGGATTGACTGATACTGACCGCATTACTATTCGCGATCGCAGGCCGGAAATTTGCGGTGACTTGGTTTCAATGAATCTGGTTCTGGCCGACGACGTGTCCAACGTACCGGCTGACATTTACTTGATGACTCACACCACAAACCCGCTAATGAGTGCCGATACTATCCGAAAGGCGCTCGCCACCTTTCAGGAAGCCAAAGCCGCCGGTAAGGTTGACTCGTTATTTACAGTGGATAAGGTGCAATCCCGCTTCTATCGCGCCGACTGTAGTCCGGTGAATCACGACCCAGATAACCTCATACCCACTCAGGATCTTGACCCCTGGTTCGAAGAAAACTCCAACCTTTACATCTTCACCCATGATGGTTTCACCAAAACTAAAGCACGCATTGGTAAGCAGCCGATGATGTACGAAAGCCCTCTCTTGGAATCCATCGACATTGACATCCCAGCCGACTGGGATTTCGCTCTGGTGGCTGCTCGTTTCCTGTTAGAAAAACAAGGAAGTAATTAATGAAAATCTTAGTAACTTGCCCTCCCATGTTGGGCATGATTGATACCTTCCGTTCTACATTCGAAAGACATGGTGTGCAACTAACTGCGCCAAAGGTGGTTCAAATCTTGACCGTTGAAGAGCTCAAAGAAATCGTACCACAGCACGACGGTTGGATTATTGGCGACGACCCTGCTACGCTGGAGGTGTTCACTGCCGGCAAGGCCGGTCGACTCAAGGCCGCTGTCAAGTGGGGCATTGGTGTTGATAACGTCGACTTCGCGGCATGTAAAGAGCTCAATATCCCGATTACCAACACCCCCAACATGTTTGGTGGTGAAGTAGCCGACATAGCGGTAGGTTATGTCATCGCCTTAGCTAGGGAAACCTTTCAGATCAATGATGGAGTGCGTGCCGGCCAATGGCCTAAGCCTCGCGGCATGTCCCTGTCAGGCAAAACCATCGCCCTTGTGGGCATGGGTGACGTAGGCCGCAACGTGGCCAAACGGCTTATCGCGGCAGGGATGCACATCATTGGGTATGACCCTGGTGCCAATATCTTATCCGATTTACCATCCGTGCAACGGGCCGTTTGGCCAAACCGGATCGAGGAGGCCGACTTCATAGTCGTTACCTGCTCACTAACACCCAGCAGTCGGCATATGGTCAATGCTGATGTGCTCGCTAAGTCCAAGGTAGGAGTGCGTGTCATTAACGTCGGCCGCGGCCCGGTTGTCGATGAACTGGCGCTGATATCAGCCCTTGAGGCTGGCAAGGTCTACTCGGCCGCCCTAGATGTCTTCGAAATCGAACCCTTGCCATTGGAAAGTCCTCTTCGCGCTCATCCGCGCTGCATCTTCGGCTCTCACAATGCATCGAATACCGCTGATGCTGTAGTGCGCACCAGCGAAATTGCTATCCACAAACTCATGGAGTTCTTGGGTGTCCAGTAAATTGAAAACCTGCTTGATTACAGGGGCGGCTGGCGGTATCGGCCACGCCTTAGTTAAGGCATTTGCTGAGGCTGGATATAAGGTCATCGCCATAGATAAGGTTCCAAGACCCGTAGACTTGAAATGCCAAGCGTATCTACAAGCCGACTTAGGAATGTTTGCCCAGAACGAAGTTTATGCAGCGGAGGTGTTGGAAGACATCGGCAATGAATTGGCGCAAAAGCAGTTGCACGCGTTAATTAATAATGCTGCGATACAAATATTAGGCGGTGTAGACACACTTACTAGGTGCGCATGGCAATCCACACTAGATGTGAATTTATTAGCCCCATTTCTTTTAACCCAGGCACTAGCAAATGAACTGGAGACTGGCCGAGGTAGCGTAATCAATATCGGCAGCATTCATGCCCGGCTGACTAAAAGAGATTTCGTTGCCTATGCAACCAGCAAAGCAGCTCTGGCAGGTATGACGCGTGCTCTAGCAGTAGATATAGGAAATAGGTTCAGGATTAACGCAATAGAACCGGCAGCTGTTGAGACAGAAATGTTGATTGAGGGGTTTTTGCAACAATCAGAATCGTATGCCAAGTTAATGGAATACCATCCAATTCAACGAATTGGACAAGCAGGTGAAATTGCATCTGCTGCGCTCTGGTTGGCATCTGATAAGTGTTGTTTTATTCACGGTGAATGCATTCGAATTGATGGTGGAATTTCAAGTAGACTTCATGATCCAACATGACATTTAACTACAAATTGAGCAAGTATTGGAAATTGTATGAGACTACTTTTTGGTATACACCCAGAGTGGTTCGGCTGGTTTTCTCCAGAGGGTGTAAGGCACGTTCGTGCGTACGCGATTAAAACGCTTATAAGATAGTTAGGAAGACATGGATTTGAAATTTACAACATTGAAGGCAGTTTCGTCCCGTATGTGCCGCGAGTGCGCTGGAGTAAATGCTGACTGCCTGAATTGAGAATCGATGGGTACTTGTTCTCAAAGTTGTCAAAAAGTAAAATTAAGTAAGCCTAAAAGAATAGATTTTGAGGAGGTGTTTAGATTTTGAATTATAGTAACGTAATATCAGAAGTTTACAGAGAGTTTCCTAATAGCTTCGGTGCGCTTGCAAGTCCGACACTTAGCAAGCAAGAAACTGTCACGTCGCTTCACGAAACAATTCAATCAGGAATTAAGAATGGGATTCTTGCTCCATCAATTCCTTGGCGTAGTATTGCTGAGTTTGGGCCGCGCTTGCTATTGATGTTCATGCGCGTTGCATATGCTTCCATGCGCTTTAGAATTCGACAATTACCTGAAGAGGCGGTCGTATTCAGAACGTGGCTTGTACCCCGCAGTTTTAAAGGGGAGGTTCTGGTGGACGACTATTTTCGCCAATTGCCCGATGACTTAGCAGTACATGAAAATATAGTAACCAGCTTCTCTTCGACTGATTTTGGCCTGCTCAAACGTGCTGGCAGGGCGCAACGGAGTAGCAGTCAGATCATATCCTACGGACTACTTAGTGTATGTGATGTACTAGCTCTATTTTGGGACTACGTAACAACCGCGTGGGTGAAAGCTCGGCAGCGATACGTGCTGGGTAGTACGGACATAACAGCATTCATTAACCATTCATTGCTTCTTGACTATCTCCTGTTGCGTTCTTTTGAAGCTTATGCTGAAAAGTACAAATGCCGAAAATTAGTTCAATATAAAATCAAAGCTTTTGTGTATGTATTTGAAAATCAGTCGCTGGAAAAGGGGTGTTGCGATACTTTGCGCCGGCATGATATTCAAATCATAGGCTACCAAAGTAGTGGGTTTTCACCTATTTTTCTTAATTTTTTCCCGACAGAAGTGGATTCTCGTCAGCATCCCATGCCTGATACTTTATTAACTGTTGGTGATGATTTCCGCAAATATCTTTTAGAACATGGTCATTTTTCTATTCCCGTTGAGACCTATGCGGCGCTCAGGTTTTCTTATCCTGTAAGTGGCGACAGATACATAGTTTTAAACCCAAATCCAGAGATACTGCGTCGCATACTTTACGCTTTTCCAGTCCATATGACCCAATATACTGATACGTTGAAAGATCTCATCTCGGTGTTTCAGAATAGCGGGATTTTGGTTGAGCTTAAGCTGCATCCGCTATATCAGCTAAGCGATATGAAGGGCACTTCCGTACTACCTGATAATTTCAGTATTGTGACTGACGTTTGTATGGAAACATTGAGGGAGCGGTACGACTGCGTGCTGTTCAATGACAATTCTTTTGGAATCGAGGCTCTAATGAAAGGAGTAAAGTCGTATCAGTTTAGTCGAGATGGAAGCTTTACCGATGATCGGTTCATGTACTTTAACATGTGGAAGGTCGACTATCAGCTCGACGATCTCCATCATCTGAAAAACGCTATTCTGTCGAAAGCTTACAACAAAGCCTTTGATGTGGAAGCAGTCGCTGATTATGTTAACAGAATGTACCATCCTTACAGTCCAGAGAGTGCTGATCGGTTTTACGAGATCTTGAATCCAGGTTCATTGGTTGGAGAATGTTCCTCATGAGTTCCCAACATATGTCCATACCTTATTTTTCTGTGGTGATTCCAACTTTTAACCGGGCTGACAAGCTTGCAGTAACGGTGCAGTCTGTTCTTGACCAGTCATTTAAGGATTTTGAATTATTAGTGATGGACGATGGGTCGACAGATCATACGAGGACAGTAGTGAGTAGTTTCTCTGATCCACGCGTAAAGTATGACCTCGAGGTTAACTCTGGAGGGCCAGCAACTCCAAGGAATCGAGGTATAGAGGCAGCGGCAGCTCCTTGGATTTGCTTTTTGGATGCAGATGATATTTGGTACCCAAATCGGTTATCAGAGCTTGCGCAGGCAATCGCTCAAAATCTCGAAAGCGATGTATTTTGTCACGATGAAGTGCTGCACATGGTAGGAGCCAAGGAAAAAACACGATTAAGGTACGGCCCTTTCGAAGAAGATTTTTATCGCGTCATGCTCACCCAGGGGAATCGGCTTTCGACATCGGCCGTTACTGTGCGAGCTGATTTTTTGAATCGACATAAGCTTCGATTTAATCAGGCCAAGGACTATGTCATCGTTGAAGATTATGATCTATGGCTTCGCTTGGCTAACGAGGGGGCACGTTTCACTTTTATATCAATACCCCTAGGTGAATACATTATTGAAAATGACAATATCTCTCTTGCCACGGGAAAGGCTCGTTATAATGAACAAGGCCTTTTGAAGGATCATGTATATCTCATTCAGCAATTTGAACCCGATAAAGACAAGTTATGGCGCCAGATCCGTTTGCGTCTTGATATTGAAGTGGGTCGTGAACTTTTGGGGCAAGGGAGTATCGTTAGCGGGTTACGCATGTTGTCGGGAGCAGTTATTGCACAACCTTTGCAGACGCTAAAAATACTTGCAACCAAGTTTCATTACAAGCTTATAATGGCCCGCCTCAGCTAGGTTGGACCGGTTTATGGTCTAGATGTTAAACGCTCCAGATGGTGTTTTACACACCATTTTTTTCGTAATATTATAATTAATAGGTTGTATACCCAATGAACAGAATACTCGTCACCGGCGGCGCTGGTTGCTTAGCTTTGCGCCTATGCGCGGATCTTTTCTTCACTGATAGCCATCTGTTGTTCATGTCGCGGCCTACAGATAATTCCAAGCAGTGCCAGTACGATATTTCACTGGCCACTATTAAATTTAGAGTTTTTCACTGATGCCCAGTATAACCCAGGCGCCATTACCAGATTTACTTCACTTACCGTTTAGCACCGTTCCTACAGATGATGCCTTATCGTCAGCCTGGATAGGGACGGGTGAGGTAGCGCACTGGTTTTCCCGTTCTGCGTGGTCCATTGCCATCGTCGCTCGTTGGCGTCAGCGCGCTACCGGAAACAAAACTGTCACTATCTGGGTGCCAGATTTTTTCTGCAACGAGTCGTTGGCATTGCTTCGAAAAATGAGTGCGCGGCTAGTGTTTTATCCCGTCGATGAGCGTGGACATCCCGATGCAGAGATGTTTCCTGCAGTTACTAAAGACAACTGGCCTGATCTATTTCTACTGGTACACTATTTTGGCGAACCAGCACCCTGTGATGGGGCCGCGGCGTTTTGCAAAGCCCATGGCGCCTGGATGGTGGAGGACGCCGCCCATGTGTTGACGCCGATAACCGGTGTGGGCGAGGCTGGGGACTGTGTGCTCTATAGCCCGCATAAACACCTGAGTATTCCCGATGGGGCGATATTGGTGGTCCGTAAGGATGGCCCTGCAGCGCTGGCGGCTGAGATAGGTGGGTTGAAATTACTAGATGAGGTCGTGCGCGACACGCTTCGTGATGGCGACGAGTTCTATCAGCCAATTGTGGTGTGGCTGGTCAAGAGGTTGCTACAAAGACTGGGTATTAGAATTAAGCAAAAACTACCCGCATTCGCCTCCGCTGTGCAGGCAGCCTCTACGGTTGACGATCCGCCGGGAATGAGTGCCGTGGCTAAACGTCTGCTTGGCCGAGAACTTTCCAGTTTGCCCGAGTATGCAGAGCACCGTGTGAACTGCGCGGCCGAGTGGACGCGTGTGATCCATGGCATTTTCCCCGCAGAGATGTGCGAGGTAATACCTACCCGCGAGGCTCCGTATCTCGCCTGCGTGAGTGCCGTGGATCAGGCAACCGCCGAATTTCTTTACGCCCGCTTTCATGAGGCCGGCATACCCGTGTCTACCTGGCCTGATCTGCCGCCGGAGGTGACTGATGCGACGGGTCATGCGCTTGCAAACCGGCTACGTCATACGCGCCTCTACCTTCCCGTGCATCAATCTGTGTCGGAAGAGCAGATCATGGCCTGCGGTCAGCGATTGCGTGATGCGAGTTTGTCAGGTTGGTGTTTACGTCAGATCGACTCTAAGAAGGAGTGGGATAGCCTATGGTTAGGCTGCCAACGTAAAAGTCTGCCGCAGACCTGGGAGTATGGTTCGGCCAAGGCTATGGCCGAGGGCTGGCAGGTGCAACGATTTGTTGTGCTCGATGATGATGATCTTCCTACCGCTCTATTTCAAGTCTTGGTCAAAGGTCTGCCCGGCTTGGGCGGTGTGGCGCGGGTTAACCGCGGGCCCCTGATGCTGCGGGACGAAATCGATGGCTTTAACCATTTATCGCTGCATGCGATCGCAGTGCTGGTGCGGGAGTCCCGGCGACGCCGATGGTGGGTGATGCAGATTGCTCCACTCCTACCTCCCAGCGCAGAGGTAGATAGCGCATTGCGCGGCATGGGCTTGCGAAGACAGTCCATTTGCCCGATGGATTCAGCGTTACTGTCTCTGGAGGGAAGCGATGAAAAGGTGATGATGGGATTTAAGGGCAAGTGGCGCAATTGTCTGCGGAAGGGGCAGAAGCTTGGGGTAACCGTGAAACTTGACAAGGGCGGCCAGGAGAATTTTCAGTGGTTGATCGACTTCTACCAAGCACAGCAACGCGAGAAACGCTTTGATGGTACGTCTGACCGCATGCTTCAGGCGCTGGCCGCCAACCAGAGTCAGTCGTTCAAGTTCAATCTTTATATTGCGCTGGATGATTCGAGTGATAACCAAGACTCGGTGCTGGGTGTACTGGTGACTCTGCAGTTTGACGATGTTTCCGAGTACCTGATTGGCGTTAGCAACGAGAGGGGACGTGCAAATCAGGCCAATTCCGTGTTGTTGTGGGAAGCTGTCCTCGACGCCAAACGAAACGGCTGTCGCTGGCTCGATGTGGGCGGGCTTGCAGATAATACTCCCAAAGGCATCGCCAGTTTCAAGAAGGGATTGAATCCCGAACCTTATGCGTTGGTGGGAGAGTGGAGAAGGTGGCTTTGAAGACAATGACCACGATGAATGTCTCGATGCCAAGGTCAAGGTCAAGACAAAAGACCATCGGTGTCAATGGTATCCTGCGACTCTGCAATGGGGTGGTCGCGTGCCTGATTTTCTCTGGATTCTTTCGAGAGGAGCTTACCGGTCACCCTTATATGGACTGGCTTACCCTCTTTCTGGGACTCGCCTTGTGCCTACAGACTCACATAGTTCTGATGATGGAGCGGCGTAGCCCGGATCCCTTCGTGCTGATCATGACCTATCTGCTCACCGTCTTCTATGCACTGCGCATCTTCACTCTGTTGCTATATCCTGTGCAAGATGTATTTGAACGATTTACCTACGGACCATCTGACTCAAATTACGCTTTGCTCTATATCCTAGCCGTGAACACATTCATTTATGCGGGTTTGTATAATGTAAAGCTAAGAGATGCCGCAGTGATCGAGATCGGTGGCTATCAGCCTGTAAGGCCGAGAATAGGTGTTGCATTATTTATTTTTTCTCTTCTGTTTGCGCAGTTTGGGCAGAGCATCCTACCCGAGGCCGTTGCGCCTTTTATCAATCTAATTTACAACAACTTTCTCACGCCTAACATTGTCCTGATGGTGTTGGCCGCTTATGTTATTGTTTTTCGAAATTGTCTTCCCTCTATTTATTCCAAAATCGTTCTGAGCGGTGCTGTGATGATATTGGTTTTACAAACTCTGGCTTTTAGCCGTAGTGGATTTCTGACCTTCGCCGACAACCTTTTGATCGTCATTCTAGCGCTGTTACCGACCTTACGTCTGCCTCGAAAATATGTATTGATTGGTTTCACCTTGATCCCTTTTCTACTGGCAACAGCCTTTACTATATACGCTCTTTCCACCACCTCTCGCATGTGGAAGGGCGATGAGGGAAGCACATTGACTGAGAAGGTTGAAATACTGCAGGCTTCTAGAGAAATACTCCGCAACGACCCAAGGACTGATTTTTTTATAGGGCGGATTGTTTCCCGGATGGGTTATTTTGATTTCTCCGCCGAAATTATCGCCAACAGTGATGATTATGCTGGTGTATTCACGGTAGGGAGTTATTTTAAGAGTATCGTGGATAATTTATTGACACCGGGGTTTGATGTTTTTGATCAGCCAAAAATATCAAACAGTTTAAAATATGCATATTCAAATAGTCTGGGTGATGCTTCGAAATCAAACGAGACAAATGCTGTAGGTGTCTATCATACCGATCATTTTGGATTGTATGGTGAAATGTATGGTCTTTTTAATTACGCATCATTGCTCGTCGTTTACTTTATTGCGTACCTGCTAAAATCTGCATTTCGATATAAAGGAAAATTAAGTCCGCGCGTTATTGCGCTTAACAGGGTCTTTATTTTATGGATATTTTTTCAGTGGATGAATAGTTTTGGGCTTGACTGGATTTTGATTAATTTAGTCATCGTGGGGGTGTCGTATTACGGCCTGTCAAAGCTTTTTCTGGTACGCATAAAGTCGAATCACAGAGTTGTAGATTCAGCGGAGTTGCTGAGCCCTAATAATTTAAGGAGCCGTAGATGATACTAATTCCCTGTGCTGCATATTCATGGATATTTATGGGGCGGTTTACGATATGAAGACGATCAAGAATAATCTGAAAATTATATTGAATTCCTTTCTCGGTTCCGATGTGGTTTTTAAGTTGTTGCGGCATTTCTATTTGAATCGTTTATTTCCTTATGTTCAAGCTGTAACTTACCATGATACTTCAAATGGTGAATATAATAACTTGAGAAAGCAGTTAGAGTGGTACCAGAAAAATTTTGTGAATTGTAATCTTGCTGATTTGCGAGGCTTATTGACCAATGGTGTTTGGAACTACGATAAACCAGGTTTGATAATTTCGTTTGATGATGGTCTCAGATCTAATTTTGATGTGGCACTGCCGTTGTTGGAAGAATATGGATTTACTGGATGGTTTATGGTTCCAACCGGTTTTGTGGATTTGGACCCTACCAAGCAAGTCGAATTCGCAAAGCGAAATTTGATTGATTTTCACTCAGAATCTTCTTGTGAACGTATTGCTCTTTCTTGGGATGAGTTGCGGGAGATCGAACGGAGGGGGCATGTCGCTACGTGCCATTCAATGAACCACAAAAGGTTGAGTGAAAAATTGACCCAACCAGAACTCGAAATTGAGATCAGGAATGCGAAGCAGCTAATGGAAGTGCGACTAGGCCATGAGGTAGACCTTTTTACATGGGTGGGTGGCGAGGAGTGGGCATACAGCCGGCGAGCTTTTGATCTAATGAAAGAATCTGGCTTTAACTACATTTTCTGTACTAACTGCAAGTGCATAACCGCGAAGCAATCACCGCTTTTCTTGGAAAGATACCACGTTGATCCGGATTACAGTCATAATCAACTCCGGTTTGTTCTCGGAGGGGTCTATGATATTATGTACCTCCAAAAAAGACGTCGAATTTGCGAGAAGACGGAGCTAGCGTAAGTTTTATCCTAGACGCGCCGAGTCTTATTATCCTGGCTGGCTACTCACAAAAATATCCTTATCACAGCCGCCGACGGTTACATAGGCTGCCATGCGGTGTTAGATCCTCGCGATATTTGAAATTGGGTATCTGATGGCCGAGCTTATGACTGAGTTTGAGAATAATAAAAAGCCGGGGAGTCGAAGCGCATTTTTATTAACCTTCTTAATTGGCATGATGCACAATTAAAAAATGATAGATGGAGTAAAAAATGATAGTTGGTATTGATGCTTCCCGAAATCGTTCCGGTGGTGCTGAAGCCTACTTAATAGGGATACTTACTGAAGGTGATCCGGTAAAGCATGGTATCAGCGAGATCCACGTTTGGGGTCCACGCCTATTGTTGAACACTATTCCAGATTACCAGTGGTTGGTAAAGCATAGCCCGCCCGAATTGGAGCAGTCACTTATAAAGCAACTCGTATGGCAGGCAATGCAGCAAGCGCGGGAAGCAAAGGCAGTCGGTTGCGATATTCTTTTTACGACGGATGCGAGTACTCTCTGTCGGTTCAAGCCGATGGTCGTACTTAGTCAGGATATGCTTTCTTATGAACCCGGCGTAATGCGACATTTCGGTTTGGGCAAGCAAAGACTGCGCCTTATCTTAATTTTGCTGCTTCAAAACTGGGCGTTTCGATTTGCTGATGGTGTGATTTTTTTGACACACTACGCAGCCACTGTAATTCAGCAATCTTGCGGGACGCTGAAGCGTGTTGCCTACATCCCTCACGGTGTTGGTTCTGATTTTAAGCAAATAAAACAGAGCCAGCCTTGGCCATCAGATGGGAAGCGCGAGATCCGGTGCTTGTATGTGTCTAATGCCGCCATGTACAAACACCAATGGGTAGTTGTTCGTGCGATAGAGTATCTCCGGAAGCGCGGCTATAACTTGACACTCACCTTAATTGGTGGCGGAAGCGGCCGCGCTCAGCGCTTGCTCGATGCGCAAATCGTCGCATCGGATCCAGCACGAGAGTTTGTGCGGCAACTGGATTTCGTACCTCAGAAGGCATTGCCAGAATATCTCGCGCAAGCCGATCTGTTTGTCTTTGCGTCCAGTTGCGAAAACATGCCCATTACGCTTATTGAAGCCATGGCGGTCGGTTTGCCAATAGCATGCTCCAATCGTGGTCCTATGCCGGAAGTGCTAAACGACGGGGGTGTATATTTTGATCCGAAAGATGCCAACTCTGCAGCTGAGGCTATTGAACAGATTATTCAATCATCAGAACTGCGTTTGGGTATCGCCCATCGCGCCAATTTCCTGTCACAGCAATATAACTGGAAGCGCTGTGCCGATGAAACTTTGGCGTTCGTCGCACAAACCTACTTGAGAACTAAAATATGACTCTGCGGCCTTATCAAATCTGCACCCATTGCGTTATGGATACTTCTGATCCCAGTATTATTTTTGATAAGGTTGGGGCTTGTTCTCACTGCAATAACTTTAATTACGCAATAAAACCCTCTTGGAATGCCCAGAAAGGGGATAGTATCGGGTTAAGCAGCATGAGTGATGCAATTAAAGCCCGCAATCATGGAAAGGACTTTGATTGTATTATTGGACTTAGTGGTGGTCTAGATAGCTCATATACTGCATTTGTTGCGGTAGAAAAAATGGGGCTCAGGCCGCTCCTATTTCATGTAGATGCGGGATGGAATACAGATCAAGCGGTTGGTAATATAGAAAAGCTAGTTGATGGTCTGGGCCTTGACCTGTATACCGATGTTGTCAATTGGGAATCAGTAAAACGAATGCAAGTGTCATTCCTGCGTTCGGGAATACCAGATCAAGATTTGGTTCAAGATGCTGCATTTTTTTCAGGGCTGTATAAGTTTGCTAAAAAGCATGGTGTTAAGGATATTCTTACGGGCTCAAATTACTCAACAGAGTGTTGTCGTGAGCCAGAGGAGTGGGGTGGATATCTAGGCATTGATAAGAGTCTCTTTGGTGATATTTGGTCTAAATTTGGCGATGGAAAACCCAATCAAGATTTTCCAATCGTAGATATTATGGTCTATAAACTATGGTATCAAAGGATTTTGGGTATGAAAGTACACTACCCATTAAACTTAGTCCCTTTTGTTAAAACAGAAGCAGAGGATGAGTTGAACAAGCGGTTTGGTTGGCAGAGTTTTCAACACAAACATCATGAGTCACGTTTCACTAGATTTTATGAAGATTATTGGCTTCCAAATCGCTTTGGCTTTCACAAACGTCGGGCGCATTTCTCTAGTTTAATAATGACTAAGCAAATGCAACGAGAGGAAGCGTTGGAGCGTTTATTAAAGCCTGAAATGGATGATCATTTTTTACAACAAGAGTTCCAATATGTCGCACGAAAGTTGGAATTAGATAACCATGAGTTGGAGCATTTTTTGGATCTGCCGAAAAAAACATTTCGAAATTTCAAGAATAAGAGATGGCTCATTCGCAAAGGTGCCTCTGCTATGCGTGTTCTGAACTTAGAGAAACGAAACGTATGATACGAGTTGTGGACTACGGTGTTGGGAATGTCCAGGCCTTCTTAAATCTTTTCAACAGATTGGGGTTGAAGGCCGAGCGGGCGAGTGAGGCCCTTGATCTAATTGATGCTACGCACCTCATACTGCCAGGGGTTGGCCATTTTGACTATGCGATGCGTAGCTTTAATAAATCAGGTCTACGTGCGCCTCTTGAGAAGTTAGTGTTGACCCAAAATAAACCTATTCTCGGCGTTTGTGTCGGAATGCAAATGTTGGCACACAGCTCGGATGAAGGACTGCTGCCTGGGCTTGGATGGATTCCAGGTTCTGTGCATTCATTTAGTGGTAAGTCGGAGAGCGAGTCATTGCCATTGCCCCATATGGGCTGGAATGATTTGAAAATAAATACGCCCAGTATTGTCTTTCCGACTCCCGATATTGAATCCTCCCAGTTCTATTTTTTACATTCGTATTACTTCAGCGCAACGAATAGATCGGATGTGATTGCAACCACTAATTATGGTTTTGACTTTGATGCGGTAGTGCGTCACAAGAATGTGTTCGGGATGCAATGTCATCCAGAAAAAAGCCATCGCTGGGGCGAACAATTTTTACGTGCTTTTACGGAACTCTAATATGCTACGCCCGAGAATTACACCCTGCCTACTTATCCACAATGGTGGCTTAGTCAAAACAATGGGTTTTACAGATCCTAAATATGTTGGTGATCCTATTAATGCCGTGAGAATCTTTAATGAAAAAGAAGCAGACGAGTTAATGGTCCTGGATATTGATGCTACGGTTGACGGTAGCGAACCTGATTTTAAGTTGATCGCGAAACTGGCGGCGGAATGCCGTATGCCGCTGTGTTATGGCGGTGGAATTAGTCATGTTGAGCAGGTTCAGCGTCTTGTCAACATTGGAGTAGAAAAGGTCGCCATCAGCTCTGCGGCGGTTGCCCGTCCAGCGTTAGTAACAGAAATCGCAGATGCTGTGGGCCGTCAATCTGTGACTGTGGTACTGGATGTGCGAAAACGTGTTGGATTGTTATCTACGAAATATGAGATATGTACCCATAATGCTAAAAAGGCCTATAAGGGAGATTTCTTTTCGCTCATCCAAGAACTCCAACAAGCTGGGGCTGGAGAAATTGTAATTAATTCGGTGGATAGAGATGGCATGATGAAGGGGTATGACCTTGATTTAGCGGCGCAGGTAAGATCAGTGGCGGACGTTCCAATCACCTTTTTGGGGGGGGCGGGTTCACTTGAAGATTTATCTGATTTATTTTCTTCAGTAGGGATTGTCGGTGGGGCAGCTGGTAGTTTGTTCGTTTTCAAAGGTAAGTATCGAGCTGTCTTGATCAGTTATCCCACGAGCATCCAGAAGAATACGGTTTTTCATCGCATGACAAAATTATTGCATAAATAGGTATTTATAGTGGGTAAGAAAATTTTAGTAACTGGAGGCACCGGGTTTATTGGTTCTCATACAGCGGTGGAATTGTTAGAGAGTGGCAATGAGGTCGTTATTTACGACAATTTAAGTAATAGCTCCTCTGTCGTAATAGATCGTATCCGATTAATCGCTGAATCTTCCTTGAAGGGTCCTATTTCTCTGACTTTTGTGCGGGGAGACATTCGAGACAGAGAAAAACTCGCTACTCTCTTCGCAAATCATAGTTTTGATTGTGTCATGCACTTCGCTGGCCTGAAGGCGGTAGGGGATAGCGTCAAAATACCTTTAGAATATTATAACAACAACGTAATGGGTACTATATGCCTCTGTGAAGTAATGGCCGAAGCCAATGTGAAAAGCCTCGTTTTCAGTTCTTCAGCTACGGTTTATGGTGAAGAAGCGCAGGTGCCATATCAAGAGTCCATGCCGATAGGAAATACAACTAACCCGTATGGCACCTCCAAAGCAATGATAGAAAAAATACTAACCGACCTGACCATTGCTGACTCGCAATGGGCTGTGGCGTTGCTTCGTTACTTTAATCCTATAGGCGCTCACAAAAGTGGTTTAATTGGGGAAGACCCTAAAGGTGTTCCCAACAACTTGATGCCTTATATTTGTCAGGTGGGGGTAGGAAAGTTAAAGGAATTATCAATTTTTGGAGATGACTATCCAACGCCAGATGGAACGGGAGTTCGTGATTATATTCATGTCGTAGATCTGGCTAAGGGACATTTGAAGGCGCTAGAGAAAATTCAGTTGGTTCAAAAAGCCAGTGAAAAAGGCACATTCATCTGGAACTTAGGCACAGGTTACGGCTCTTCTGTTTTTGAGGTAATAAACGCCTTTGAGCTTGCGAGTGACACTAAAATACCTTATTCAATCAAAAGCAGAAGACCGGGTGATTTGGCAAGTTGCTGGGCCAATGTAGAAAAGTCCCTCAAGGAGCTACACTGGAAGACAGAATATGACCTGCAGGCAATGGTCCAGGATTCTTGGAATTGGCAAAGAAATAATCCACGGGGATATGATTGATGCAAGCCAACTATTTATGTCGATTAGTGATAAGTGGTCCGTAATTTAGAGTTGCTCGGCATTTCGTCGGTATATGAAGCGCCAATTTAAGTAATAGTCTTGCCAAATAAAGAAATGTAAACATTAAAATTAACTAGTGTCCACTAATAAGCGGGTTGCAAAAGTAAGGCTTTGGTAACATTCGCTATTATATTTCTAGCGGGAGTCAGTTTCCCTTTAGATGTTTTACCTGTGCCAATGAAGAGTAGTGCTGGGAATGGAACACTAGGTGTTTTGAATATAAGTACAAAGCAGTTTTAGTGGTATGTGCTATGAGTATCGTTAAAACTTAATTTATGATGGTTCAAAAGAGTAATTAGACGTATGAGAATTGATATGTTTTGTGACAAAGTTTTACTGATTACCGGTGGTACAGGGTCATTTGGTAATGCTATTCTTCGAAGGTTCTTGGATTCTGATTTACGTGAGATACGTATATTCAGCCGAGATGAAAAAAAACAGGATGATATGAGAAAAGCATTCAACAGCCCAAAAATCAAGTTTTATATTGGAGATGTGAGAGACTATCAGTCCGTGTTGAATGTTGTCAGAGGTGTTGACTTTATCTTTCATGCGGCGGCTCTAAAACAAGTGCCGTCCTGTGAGTTTTACCCACTTGAAGCAGTCAAAACAAATGTGCTTGGAACTGAGAATGTGTTAGAAGCAGCAATTTCCAATGGAGTAAAGCGAGTTGTTTGCTTGAGTACGGATAAAGCCGTATATCCAATAAATGCGATGGGTATTTCTAAAGCAATGATGGAAAAAGTTATTGTAGCTAAGTCTCGTAATGTTGATAAAGATAATACTATTATTTGTGCTACTCGATATGGAAATGTTATGGCATCACGTGGTTCCGTGATCCCTTTATTTCTTCGTCAGATATTTTCTAGTACCCCTATTAGTATTACGGATCCCAATATGACTCGATTCATGATGACCTTGGATGACGCAGTAGATCTTGTCCTGCATGCATTTAATAATGGAGCTAATGGCGATATTTTCGTTCAAAAAGCGCCGGCGGCTACTATTAATGTGTTGGTCCAAGCCTTACTAAAAATTACGGGTGAGAAAGATCATACTGTGGACGTTATAGGGACTCGCCACGGTGAGAAACTCTATGAGGTGCTGTGTTCCCGCGAAGAGATGTTTGTTGCACAAGATCAAGATAATTATTTTCGTATCCCATCAGATAATAGGGACTTAAATTACTCCAAATATAATGACGAGGGAGAGAAAGATTTATCTCTAGTAGAGGACTATAATTCACACAATACTCAGCGACTTGATGTTGACTCCATGGTGCAATTGTTACACAAACTTGATTTTATCGGCGATATTGCATCTGGTGAAAAAAAAGTTCCCGAGGGAGTATAAATGAAGATCGTTGTTACTGGATCAAATGGATTTATCGGCAAAAACCTATGCGCTACTCTACGAGAGTATGATCACTATGAAGTTCTCGAGGTTCATCGTGATACGTCTGAGAAAGATTTACAGGCTTATCTTTCTAGTGCGGACTTCTTATTTCACCTCGCGGGCATTAATCGGCCACAAGATATATCGGAATTTGCCACAGGGAACGTTGATTTAACAAAACTCATTGTTGAAACGCTTCGAAATTTTAATCGTAATATTCCAATAGTTTTGAGCTCGTCAACACAAGTAGAGCAGGATAATCTATATGGAAAGAGTAAGTTAGCAGCTGAAGAAGTGATTCAGAACTACTCTGCGAGTACTGGAGCTTTACACTATATTTATCGGCTTCCTAACGTTTTCGGAAAATGGTGTAAGCCGAACTATAATTCTTTCATAGCCACCTTTTGTAATAATATTATGAAAGGTTCTGAAATTTCAATTAATAATCCCCGCACGCCGGTGAGTCTTGTTTACATTGATGATGTGTGCGCGTCGTTGCTAGAACTTTTGGAGGGTAACGTTAAACCAGGATTTAACAAAGTGCCTGTTGAATTTAATACAACTGTGGGTGAAGTCGCTGATATTATCCGGTCGTTCAAGGCTTCTCGCGCCACTTTAATTACCGAGCCTGTCGGTACAGGGCTTACTCGAGCCTTGTACGCCACATATTTAAGTTATACCGATCCTGAAAATTTTAGTTACAGTTTAGTCAGTCACACAGATGAAAGAGGTGTATTTTGTGAGATGTTAAAAACCCACAATTCAGGCCAGTTCTCATTTTTCACAGCTCACCCTGGCGTTACTCGTGGAGGTCATTATCACCATACTAAAGCAGAAAAATTCCTAGTTATTAAAGGTGAAGCAAGATTTGGTTTTAGGCACATCTTAACTGGTGAGAGGTATTCTATTACCACGTCGGGAGATTATCCCGAAATCGTAGACACTGTGCCTGGTTGGAGCCATGATATTTCTAATATGGGCTCCGATGATCTGGTGGTTATGCTTTGGGCTAACGAAATATTTAATCCAGAGAAGCCAGACACAAAGGTGGCAATCGTATGAGAAATCCAAAATTAAAAATTATGACTATTGTCGGCACCCGTCCGGAAATTATCCGCTTATCTCGTGTCCTGTCTAAGTTAGACGAGTATTGTGATCATGTTATGGTGCATACGGGTCAAAATTATGATTATGAGTTAAATCAGATATTCTTTGATGATTTAGGTATTAGAAAACCCGATCATTTTCTAGCTTGTGCCGAGAATACCCAAAGTGCTGCAAACACCATTGGCAATATTATAACCGCGGTAGATAAAGTACTTGTGGAGTGTCAACCTGAGGCATTACTGGTACTGGGTGATACAAATAGTTGCCTATCAGTGATACCGGCAAAGAGAAGGCAAATCCCAATTTTTCATATGGAAGCTGGAAACCGTTGCTTCGACTCAAGAGTTCCCGAAGAAACTAACAGACGTATCGTCGACCATACCGCTGATATTAATCTTACGTACAGCAGTATTGCTCGAGAGTATCTGCTGCGTGAGGGTCTAGCCGCTGACCAGGTGATAAAAACTGGTAGCCCGATGTTTGAAGTATTACATCATTACCTACCACAGATTCGCAAATCTGATGTCCTTTCAACACTGGCCCTTAGAAACGAAGAATATTTTTTGGTAAGTATGCATCGAGAGGAGAACATTGACTCTGACGTTTGTTTAAGTAAGTTAGTGGGAATTTTAAATGTGGTTGCTGAAGTTCACGACTTACCGGTGGTAGTCTCTACACATCCCCGAACCCAGAAGCGTTTAAATATTTCCAATTCTAAACTACATCCAAACATACGGCTAATGAAACCGCTGGGATTCCATGATTACGTAAAACTTCAAATGCATGCTAAGGCTGTGTTGTCAGATAGTGGGACAATAAATGAAGAGTCATCGATACTTAATTTTCCTGCTCTTAACCTACGTGAGGCTCACGAACGGCCGGAGGGTATGGAAGAAGCGGTCGTGATGATGACAGGACTTGATATAGAGAGAGTTCAGCAAGGTCTATCAATTTTAGAGAATCAATTGCGGGGTCAGGATCGAACCTTACGTTTAGTGGCTGACTACACTATGCCAAATGTAAGTGAAAAAGTGGTCCGCATCATCCATAGCTATACGGATTACGTCAACCGAGTAGTGTGGAAGAAATATTAATGCGTATTGCTCTTCTTCCTGACGAGTATTTGCCGTCTGGCACTCGTGTTCATTCCAAGATGTTTCACGAACTTGCGGTTTCCTTGATAAGTAGTGGTCATCAGCCAGTCGTAATAACTCCTGGTAGTCCTTCTCAGTCGTCTAGACTATTGATTGACCATATTGATGGCGTTGAAGTTTGGCGATTTCGGGCTGGCTATACAAGGGGGGTGGGCATGATAAGAAGAGCCCTAAACGAATGGTTATTGCCGTTTCGAGCTTGGAGAGCAATAAAATCTATGCTTGAAGTAGAAGATTTCGATCTATGTATCAATTACGCGCCTACTATTTTTTTTGGCCCTCTTGCGAAACGGCTCAGGCTTAGAGGGACTTATGTATACTTGATAGTGCGAGATATGTTCCCGCAGTGGATCATAGATGAAGGTTTGATCAGAGAGAAATCAGTAGCAGCATATTTTTTTCGGTATTACGAAAAACTAAATTATAAGGCCTCAGACTGTATCGGAGTGCAGTCTCAGGCTAATTTAGATGTTTTTTCTGCGAAATTCCCTGATTGCAATAATATAAAAATTCTAAGGAACTGGTCAGCTACGTCAGTTTTACCATCTGGAAGCTTTAATAAAGAATTTCTCGTGAAGCATAGTCTTGCAGATAAAGTGATTTTTTTCTATGGAGGGAATACAGGTCATGCGCAAGATATGGAGAACATAATGAGGCTGGCCAAAAATATGAATAGTATCAAAGAGGCTCATTTCCTGATCGTTGGGCAAGGAGATGAGTTTGATCTAATCCATGCACTTAAAACTCGGTGGGAGCTTGATAACGTCACTATTTTGCCAGCTGTATCGCAAACTGATTTTAGGAGTATTCTTGCGGTTATCGACATAGGATTGTTCTCTCTTGCACATAACCATACTGCACACAACTTTCCAGGCAAATTGCTAGGGTATATGGTTCAGTCTAAACCAATACTAGGGAGCGTGAATCCGGGGAACGATTTGTCGGCGATAATTGAAAGCTCCAATGCTGGATTTGTCTATATTAATGGCGATGATGAGTTATTGACTAAGGCGGCTATCTTACTTGCTAGCGATTATAATTTGCGAAAGGAGATGGGTGATAATTCTAGAGCCCTACTTTTGCGAGAATTTACGGTGGAATCTGCTGTTTCCAGCATCCTAAATTCAGTCAAACGGCGCTAATAGCGTGAAATTACTTTTGACAGGTCCGACTGGGTTTTCGGCAACTGCTCTCCAAAAAGAACTGAATGATCATATTGTGATACTGACTTTGCGAGGCGATGAAATCGAAAGTTCACCTCGGTTTTTTAGGAAAAACATCTCAAGTACAGAGAATTTTTCAGATTGTTTGAGTAATATTGATGTTGTTATTCATACAGCGGCTAGAGTTCATCAAATTAATAATCTAGTCGAAGATCCACAGAAGGAATTCATGGAGACGAATTGTTTTGGCGCGCTTAATTTAGCCAGACAGGCCACGCTAAATTCATCTGAAGAAATAGATGGCGTATATCATTTTTGTGGAGATTCTGCGTGTTCTTGGTTTGAATTTGCAAAAGAAATTTTTAATCGACTAAATATGTATGACCAAATTTCTATTCCGACCATAAAAGCAATTACAACTGAAGAATACCTCACCCCTGCAAAGCGCCCTAAATTTTCAGTCTTGGATAATCAAAAGATTCAAGAAAAGTTTGATATTTTTTCTTCAGATTGGAAGGTTGGTATAGAATCCGTTATAAAGAAGAATGGTAACGTATCATATATTTAAAATTTATGTTTTGAGGTTGACTTATTTATGAAAAATATTGTTCTGTTAGAATTAAATGAAATAAATTTCGACGCAGTTAGCTTTTATATTGAAAGAGGCGAGTATTTGCCTGGCTTCAAAAAACTTTTTGAAAAAGGTATTACAAATACTGAATCGGAACCTGAATATGAAAACCTTGAACCTTGGATTCAATGGCCATCAGTGCATACAGGGAAAACCTATGATGAGCATAAGGTATTTAGATTGGGTGATTTCGTTAATTCAACTGATGACCAGTTTTTCGAGAAGGTCGAAAAAGCGGGGTTCTCTGTTGGTGCTGTAAGTCCAATGAATGCCTCTAATAAGCTTGATAATGCAGCATATTTTTTACCTGATCCTTGGACACAAACTCCCTGCGATAAAAGTTTTTTTAGCAAAACCATTACTGAAGCACTGGTTCAGGCAGTAAATGATAACTCGCAGTCAAAGCTTACATTTAAAACCATGTTTAACTTAGCATTGGCTTTTATTGCGCTGGTAAAACCAACTCGTTATCTTCCAATGGCAAAATATGCTTTTAATGCTCTAGGTAAGCGATGGCGAAAGGCGTTATTTTTGGATATGTTGTTGTATGAATTCCATAAAACCTTATTTAAAAGAAAAAATCCTAATTTTTCTACATTATTTTTAAATGCGGGTGCGCATATTCAGCATCATTACTTTTTTAATTCACCATATGTTGATTCACCAGAGTTAAAAAACCCTGCTTGGTATATTGGAAAAGAGGATGACCCATTTTTAGAAATGCTTAAAGTATATGACCAAATGTTGGTGGATCTTCTTGAATTACCAAATACGGAAATTATTGTTGCTACGGGACTATCGCAAAAACCCTATGAGCAGTTAAAGTTCTACTACCGCTTAAGAGACCACGCATCGTTCTTGGAAAAGGTCGGCGTAGAATTTATTGATGTGGCACCCAGAATGACTCGAGATTTTCTGGTTTCATTTGATACTGAAGAGCAGGCATTTAAAGCGGAGCAGCAGTTATCAAAAATTCTTGTAAATAATGAAGTTAAGCTATTTGAAGAGATAGATAATAGGGGAAAAGACGTTTTTGTTGTGTTGACCTATCCGTCAGAAATTACAGATAAAACTATGATTGCCTATTCAGGAAAAGAGTCGCAGCTAGGGGATTTAGTAACCTTCGTGGCAATTAAAAATGGAGAACATCAAAGTAAGGGTTTTGCCTATTTTTCTGAGGGCCTATCAGAGCTTGCACCGCCTCAAGGCAGTCATGTATCCCAGATCCATAATACTGTTTTGCAGTTCTTTGGAATTCGCAGTTAACACTTAAAGTTAAAATGCATGCCAGTTTCTTAAATATTTCATGGCAGTCGAATCCGACTGCCATCCACAAATCCTTCTCTGTTAAATCACTTCCCCGAACTTGAATCCTATCAGCAAGAGTTAACTGCCCTTGGTTATTCTGATGCGCAATCAGAGGAGATTATTGAGGCACTGTTAACCGCGAGGCAGGTGGCTGAAGCAAAGCACAACGCCTATAAAGACAGGTTAAATGATGACCGTCTCGCTAATATGACACTTGAGGGGCTGAGAAGCTTATTGGGTGAGTTTGGAGATCCTGGGGCAACGGTTACTTCTACTTAGCGGGCTAGGGTGGCGGCGTTGTTATTCAAGCAAGTGAAAAAAGATAATGACCTTTCGGGTCTGCTGTTTGAGAAGTTTGAAGCGCACCGCAAGCTGATCCGCTATGAGCAACGAGCCTTTAATCAGCTTCGAAAGAAGAGTCAGGGTAAGAAATAACAAAACGAACCCAAAGGCTTTGAGCGAGCTTCTCAGTCCGTCGGGCAGTGAGCCCCAAGACGTGCGAGAGATGGCAGCTTTTTTGCCAGTATGCAAAGGCAAGAGCGGCGAAAGGGTGGGCCTGTATTCCGCCGCACCGCGGACAGCCACAAGCTGATACCCTACCAGCGCAATGGTATATCTCGGTTATCGAGGGCGGTTCGGCAGGACTAGATTAAAAAAGTAACAAAACGAAGCTAAAGTGTTTAGCCTGCGATAAATGCCCTTATCGTAGATTGGGAGTTTAAATCGTTTAAGTTAGATCCCTATGAAAGGCTGCACAGTGTGCGGCCTTTTTTGTTTTCTTCCTACGGTG
>MDTF01012361.1_pt1 | contig 27962 bp, 39 predicted proteins | sample 811191 | NCBI WGS metagenome assembly MDTF01 (sample SAMN05326649, study PRJNA326480) | marine metagenome | isolation source: seawater | place: Southern Ocean | collected 2011 | reverse complement strand
TCGCCCAATGTGGCACGCATTTTTGTTTTTCACACCTGCGGTCGTTTACCTTCTCCCAAGAACCATCTTAGAAGTTGCTCAAAGTTTTGGAAAACACAAAACCGTTGACTTTGTCCTTGTGTTGGTCTTCAATGTGTTTTACATCTTAAATTTAGGACTGTCATATGAAGAGGATTACAAGGGCCCTGTATATGGAAAGACCTTGATGAAGTCAAGTAAGAAAACAAATTCATCAGAGAAGATGAATGTTGCTCATTAAATTTCATGTTGCTTAATCAAGTAAATTCTCAGCAAAAGTGAGGGCTTCTCTGATTCCGTCCGGGTATGATCCTCCGGCAGATGCGAATGCATCTTGGCCGCCTCCGCCTCCTCGAATAAATTTTGCTAAGTCTCTAACGATTTGACCCGCTTTAAGTCCTTTGTCTGCGATGACATCATCACTTACAGCAACTGCGATCACCACCTTGCCATCTTTTTTCGATGCATAAACACCTAAAAAAGGCGCGTGTTCGCTTTTCATTTGGAACGCAAGATCTTTGATTGATTTCGCATCCAGATCCAATTCGCAAGCTACAAAGTTGATTCCAGTTCGAACGACAATCTGGTTTGACATCACAGCTTTCATGTTGGCGACTTCTTTGCGTTTAAGAAGATCAAGTTCCTTCGTCACATTTGCTACCTCAAGGAGTAAGTCATTGACAGACTTAGGTAAATCTTTCGCCCCTTTAAAGCTGTTTCTAATCTGAAGTAAAGATTCTCTATCTGCAATAGAAGCGTTGAGTGCTGAATTTCCAGTAATCGCTTCTATTCTCCTGATGCCAGAAGCTACTGATGTCTCAGTGGTGATCCTAAAGGAACCAATCGACCCTGTGGCAGGTACGTGGATTCCTCCGCAAAGCTCTTTCGAAGTTCCAAAACCAATCATTCTAACTTTTTCAGAATACTTTTCCCCGAACAGCATCAATGCACCTTCAAGCTTTGCTTCGGCAATCGGTAAATCACGTTTCTCATCCAGGGTGATGTTTTGGATTATTTTTGTGTTGACCCTGTCTTCTATTGTTTGGAGTATTTCAGGGCTAATTTTCTCAAAATGAGAGAAATCAAATCTTAAATTATCAGGTCTCACGAGTGATCCCTTTTGTTCAACGTGTTTCCCCAAGACATCTCTGAGTGCCTCGTGAAGAAGATGTGTCACGGAGTGGTTGCGAGCTGATGAAAGTTGTAAGTCTACATTTACTTTTGCTAGAAATGGAATTGACGGATCTTCCGGAAGGCCAGTTAAAGTGTGAACAATGAGTTCGTTTTCTTTCTTGGTGTCTATCACTGCGTATTTGTCAACTTCACTCACTAAAAATCCAGAGTCACCGACTTGCCCCCCTCCTTCAGGGTAGAATGGTGTTGTGTCTAGTACTACTTGAAAATACGTTTCTTTTTTTGACTCAATTTCACGATACCTCACTATGTGGCATTCACATGAGGTACTGTCGTAGCCTATAAATTTGGTTTTTGATGTGGATGGATTGACTTCAACCCAATCTTTTGTCGATACCTTTCCAGCGTTCCGCGACCTTATTTTTTGGGCATTAAGTTCAGAGCGGTAGCCCGCTTCGTCAACATGCATTCCTCCCTCAGAAGCCATTAATGATGTTAGATCAAAGGGGAATCCAAACGTGTCATAAAGTTCAAAGATTGTTTTGCCAGACAAGGTTTCACCCTTGGACATGCTCTTTAGTTGTAGCTGTAAAAGTTCGATGCCTTTTTCAAGAGTTCTCAAAAAGCTTTCCTCTTCCTGTTTTATGACCTGATTGATTAAACTTTTTTGCTTATCAAGTTCGGGAAACGCATCCCCAAGCGATGCAATTAGTGCGGGTACGAGTTTGAAAATAAAAGGTTTGTCAAAGCCAAGAAAAGAATATCCATATCTAATTGCTCGCCTTAGAATTCGGCGGATGACATATCCAGCACCGGTGTTAGATGGAAGTTGGCCATCACAGATACTAAAGGACACGGCCCGAACATGGTCCACAATAACGCGAAACGCAACTGATTCAAGGTCGTTGCCGGCGGTGTATTTCTTGTTGCTGAGTAAGGACAGCTCATTCAACAATGGGCTAAATACATCTGTGTCATAGTTGCTCTTTTTCCCTTGAATTGCCATGACCAACCTTTCAAAACCCATCCCTGTATCGACATGTTTGTTGGGCAGGGGTATTAAATCTCCATTTACTTTGCGGTTGAACTCCATAAATACAAGATTCCAAACCTCGACAACATGTGGGTGATCCATATTCACCAATTCCTTTCCAGGAACTTTCACTTTCTCAGCCTCAGATCTTAGATCGATATGAATTTCTGAACAAGGTCCACAAGGTCCACTTTCTCCCATCTCCCAAAAATTATCTTTTTTAGACGCAAGAATAATTCTTTCTTCATCGATGTAGTTCTTCCAGATGTTCAAAGCCTCGGAGTCGACATCAAGTCCATCTGTTTTATCTCCTTTAAAAACAGTTACGTACAGATCTTCTTTGTTTAATTTGTATTTCTCAGTGAGCAATTCCCAAGCCCATGAGATGGCATCTTCTTTAAAATAATCTCCAAAAGACCAGTTTCCAAGCATCTCAAACATCGTGTGGTGGTATGTGTCAACACCGACCTCTTCTAAATCGTTGTGTTTTCCACTAACCCTAAGACACTTTTGTGTATCCGCAATGCGTTTGTGAACTATGGGGCTGTTTCCAAGAAATAAATCTTTGAACGGATTCATGCCTGCATTCGTAAACATCAAAGTTGGGTCATCCTTTAAAACCATAGGCGATGAGGGAACAATTTCGTGGTTTTTTTCAGCGAAAAAGTCTAAAAACACTTGTCTTATTTGTCGAGATTCCATGAGTCTTATTTGAGTTTGTGAATTTAAGTAATACTCATCTGTCAAAAATACACGAAATTTGCACCTCATGAGCAGGTTTAAAAAATCACTATTCAACCCGGAAACCCTTCAAATAGAGGTTGTTCCGTATTCGGTGGTCGATTATGTATGGTGGTCTTTACGCAACGTCGGCTGGATAGTTCTAGTCGGAACAGGCTCTGTTTTGCTGTTTGACATCGCTTTTGACTCACCTAAAGACAGGGCTCAGGCACGAGAGATAGCCTTTTTAGAAGGTCAAGTGTTAAGTTTCGAAAATGACATTCATGAAATAGAGGGTGTGCTAGAAAACATTGAGGTTAGGGATGATGCCATTTACCGAACCCTATTTGGGACAGATCCATATCCAGAGTACAGAAGAAACCCGGGTATTGGTGGGGCAGATAGAAATAGAGTCCTCAGGGGATATGAACACACAGAAGATGTTGCGAATCTATCAGTCAGAGTTTCTGAGGTACAAAGACGTTTGGTAGCTCAAAGTCGTTCTTTTGACGAAGTGATGGAATTGGCAACCACCCATGAAGAGAGATTGCATTCAATTCCTGCCATTCAGCCCGTAAGAAACGATGATTTGAAAAGAATGGCCAGTGGATGGGGAAATCGTTTTCACCCCATATACAAGGTCATGAAATTTCACTATGGCATGGATTTCTCAGCACCTACTGGTACTGAGATCTTCGCCACCGGAGATGGTGTTGTTGTTAAAGTTCGCAGATCTTATACGGGGTATGGAAGACACATCGTCATTCGTCATGGGTTTGGTTATGAAACGCTTTATGCGCACATGAGTAAGACCTTGGTGTCTAAAGGGCAAAAAGTAAAAAGGGGAGAGACAATCGGTCTTGTAGGTAATACAGGGACTTCAGTAGCTCCTCATTTGCATTATGAAGTGAGTAAGGATGGTAAAAAAGTCAATCCTGCGCATTATTATTTCAATGATCTTTCCCCTGAGCAGTATGAACTTCTATTACAAAATGCTGAAGTAGCTCATCAATCTTTCGATTAATTTCAAGGTATTTGAATTTGGTGTTGCAGAAATTAGTATAAGGTATTATCTTGCTGCCTCTCATGTCATTAAACAAACCCATCCAAAAGCAATACTTCAGCATTTCTGAAGTGGCCAACATGATCGGAGTTAATGCGTCACTTTTGCGTTTTTGGGAGAAAGAGTTTAAGCAGATTAAACCCAAAACGAATGCCCGAGGAAAGAGGTCTTACACCACAAAGGATATAGAAATTGTCAGGTCTGTTTATGTTTTAGTCAAAGAACAAGGGTTCACTCTTGACGGAGCTAGAAAAGCTCTCAAATCAAGAAAAGGGATGGGAGCAGATGTCGCTTCAGAAGCCAGAGCGAAAGCTCATGCTTCCCAAAAGTCCTTGAGTGAGAGTTTAGATGTAAAACCGAAGTTCTCTGAAGCTTCACGGTTGGAAGCTATCAAGCGCCTGAAAAAAGTCAGGTCAGTATTGCTCACCTTTCGGGCTGAGATTAAAGGGTAGCATTTAAGCTGTCTACGATATATTTCTCAATTCCATCTTCTAAAGATGTAAATTCATCAGTGTATCCTGTTGCTCTTAATTTGGTTACATCAGCTTGGGTGAAATATTGATACGTATCTCTGATGTCTTCCGGTGTGTCAATAAAATCGATATTTACAGTCTTGTCCATCGACTTGAAAGTTGCTTTCACAAGGTCTAAAAAGGTTCTGCCTTCACCTGATCCAATGTTGTATAAACCGCTCTGAATCTTTAACCGTCCATGCATTAAATGCATGCATACCTTACAAACATCTTCGACAAAAACAAAATCTCGGGTTTGATGTCCATCCAGATAGTCATTCCTGTGAGATTTGAAAAGCTTCATTTTCCCTGTTTTATTTACCTGTCTGAATGTGTGTAAAACAACAGATGCCATTCTGCTTTTGTGATTTTCATTTGGCCCATAGACATTGAAAAACTTGAGGCCAGCAAAGAAGTAAGGCGCGCGTTCCTGCTGCAGAGCCCATTTGTCAAACTCGTTTTTCGAATCACCATATGGATTAAGTGGCTTTAATTTTTCCACGTATTCATGGGAGTCGCTGTATCCGAGTGTTCCATCGCCATAGGTGGCGGCAGAGCTTGCGTAAATGAGAGCGATGCCGTATTCGACGCACAGTTTCCAAACTTCTTTTGAATAGTTGAGATTTAATTCGTTAAAGACCTCAACGCTGGTCTCTGTTGTATCTGTTCTAGCTCCCAAATGGAAGACAAACTGAACTCCTTTTTCATTTTTTATCAGCCAGTCAGGAAACTCTGCTCTGTCGACCAGTTCAGAGTAAATTAACTCAGAGTAATTCGCACGTTTATCTTTCCTGGAGAAGTCATCTACAAGAACTAAGTCATTGTATTTGTCTTGGTTAAGCCTGTTAACCAAACGGCTTCCAATAAATCCAGCTGCGCCTGTTATGATTATCATGGTGGTAAAGGTATAACCGCTACCTTTGCCGTCAGCTATGTATAATACATCTATGAGTAAAAAATTAGTTTACATCACCCGCAGATCTTGCTTTAATGCCGCTCACAAACTTTGGAATGAGCATTGGAGTAGCGAGAAGAACCATGAAGTTTTCGGCAAGTGTGCGAATGAAAATTGGCATGGGCACAACTTCTATTTGTTTGTCACAGTAAAAGGTTACCCAGATCCAGATACGGGTTATTCTATTAATTTTGGTGAGCTTAAATCTATATTGAAAGAATACGTTGAGGATCCCATTGATCACAAAAATTTGAACTTGGATGTTCCTTGGATGGAGGGTCAATTGACCACAATGGAAAATCTAATTGTCGCTATTTGGGACAGGATCAAGCAACCTATTAAGGAGAGTGGCTGTGAGCTCCACGCTCTTAAATTGTGTGAGTCTGAAAATAATTACGCTGAATATTTCGGAGGCGAATAAATCGAGCATTTGCAATGGCACTTTATAATCGAGTTGAAGAATACGATGAGAAAGCAATCTCAAGTATGTCAGATAAGTACAAATCTATCCTGGGTGATATCGGAGAAGATACCGAGCGAGAAGGACTTTTAAAAACTCCTGAACGTGTTGCCAAAGCTCTTGCGTTTATGACCTCAGGCATGGACTCCGTTCCCTCAGACATTCTTAAATCTGCCATTTTTACAGAGGACAGTGATGAAATGGTCCTGGTTAGAAACATTGAAGTCTTTAGCTTGTGTGAGCATCACATGTTGCCCTTTTTCGGCAAAGCTCATGTGGCGTATATCCCCAATGGAAAAATTGTTGGACTTAGTAAAATTCCACGCATTGTAGACGCATTTGCTCGACGCCTTCAAGTGCAAGAGCGACTAACTGCACAAATCAGAGATTGTATAGGAGATACACTCAACCCCCTTGGTGTTGCCGTCGTCATCGAAGCGCAGCATTTATGTATGCAAATGAGAGGTGTTGAAAAGCAAGGGTGCGTGACCACCACAAGTGCCTTTACCGGAGCGTTTCTGGATGATCCGAAGACAAGAAAAGAATTTATCAGTTTAATAGATAGAAGTTGAATCCCATGAATATCAATCAACCACCAATTCGTTTTGACAACGTTTCAAAATCAACTGCAGAAAGAAGCGATGTAGCAAAAAACTTTGTAGCCAATGTTTTTTCGTGGATGACTATTGGTCTTCTGCTTACCGCTTTCGTTGCATGGTACTCTGCATCAACTGGGCTCTATGTTCAGCTCGTGGGTTCGGGTGGGCTGATGAGTTGGGTTGTTATTCTCGCTCCTTTTGCATTTGTAATTGCGATGAATGCGGGCCTTCAGAAATACAGTGCGACAACACTAACGATGCTGTTTCTTGCTTTTTCAGCAACGATGGGTATTTCGTTGGGGTCAGTTTTTCTGATGTATTCCATAGGATCGATTGCTCAAGTATTCGTCATAACGGCTGGAACATTTGGAGTCATGGCGTTCGCTGGCTATACCACGAGCATGGATCTAAGTAAATTGGGCTCATTGTTATTTATGGCTCTAATTGGTATTGTTATCGCTTCCGTAGTCAACTGGTTTATGCAAAGTGGCATGATGGACTTCATCATTAGCATTGCAGGAGTTTTAGTCTTCACAGGTCTCGTTGCTTATGACACACAAAGAATAAAGCGCATCGGAGCTGGAGTAGAATATGGATCGGCTGGTGCAACCAAGCTTGCGATTCTAGCTGCAGTGTCTCTCTATCTTAATTTCGTGAATTTATTTCTATTTCTGCTGCGTTTGTTAGGAAGCAGAGATTAAAGAACCATCACTTTTTTACCAGCTACGTTCACGTTGTTTACTTCTAGATGAATGAAGTATGCTCCAGGCGGTATTTGGGCAGCATTAAAGAATAGCTTCGTTTCTCCGAAGGGGAGATAACCTTTGTGAATGACTTCTAGTGTGCGGCCCAGTGCATCGCGCAAAACCACGCGTACATCTTGAGCTTTAGACATCATGACGGGTATACATGTTATGGCTGAAGCAGGGTTGGGATACACTTCGGAGAATGTCACGGAGTAATCCGGACCAAGTTCGACCATCCCATCGATGGCAGTTTCCCCAACTCGAAATTTCCACCAACCGAGTGGAGCAGGCATGGGAAGTGTCCCTGTTTTCCCTGAGATAGCTTCCCCATTGATGTAATAGTAAACATAAGTTGCGTCAGGCATAGCGGGGATCTCAGCAGTAAAGTCCTCTCCATTCATGTTGCTAGATTCGACCATTGTAACTTCAGTCCAAGGCCCCGTGGGTGCTGTGGTGTAATATAATTTAGCTTCAGAAATACCGGACCTGTGGCTGAAGTAGGCATCAACAATGTATGCGTCAGTCGTGTTGTCAGTATCTGATAAAGGGAGATGGCTGATTAAAAGTGGATCTTCAACTGCCACGGAGTGTGTGATACAGTGTATCGCACCGCTTAATGAGATGATATCATTGTTGCCATCATCACAATCAATTCCTACGATTTCATATCCTGGCATCGTCTCCTCCCAAATCCTGATTGCCGTTGTGTCGTATTGCTCATAATAAGTAGGCAGGAGTATTTTATTATTGACAAAGACAGCATTGCTATATGTTTCATACCAACCCCCAGTATTTGGATATCCACCTCCCAATTCAGGAGGGCTAGGAATTCGAACAATGTTAAATGGTGTGCCCCATTTGGTTGTAAAATTTGAAAGTATATAATCAATATTCGCATTGATTTGAGGACCATCTGCGATCCCCTCAGGGTATTCAGAAACCATCAGAGTACTCTCATTTAGTAATTTCATATGCATGTCAATGTGGTGAATACCATCATAAGGCAGTGTGGGCATGGTGATCAATGTGTCGATCCCCATGAAAACTTCAAAAATATCTTCAATTTCAGTTGGTGTGTGATTTGGGTAGGTCGTCCACCATGTTGATTCCCCATTGTTTTCATCATGTACAAGCTCAGACTCAAATGCGGTTCCGAATCCATCACTCATGTAGTTCCCTCCTGTGTTCATTAAATCATAGGGTGCAGCCGTTGTGCTATAAACATCAATCCCCAAGTGTTCCCCAAGAGCATCAGAGACAACATCATCCTCTGGTCTGGGTCTGTTGTACATCCAATCAACTAAAATTCTGTCGTCATTCCATGATCCGTAAACAGTGTTCGCGCCATAATCTCGAATCCAAATGGTATTTAACTCTTGTTCTACAACATCGACATTGTCAAGGTCGATGGAACCTCCGCACGAATTTCCAAGTAAATAGTTGATTGTAGAACTCGGATTTTCAGTAAAAACAATCACACGGCATTCGCTGATGGAGGCTGCCACAATTTGTTTTAAAATGCACGGATACCCTTGCCATGCTATTGTGAGGGCTTCAATTTCTTCCCATTCAGCAGCTGCTCTGAGGTTTGTGTAAGGTGGGGGAGTTTCGATTCCTCGACTTAGAACGGTTGACACACCTTTGCTTTCTATGAGCGTTCTCTCCTCTATACCAACAGCATTCGCCCAAACTTTACTTACTTCTTGCGCCCCGACTTCCCCAATGGTCATGCACAGAATAAGTACGATAAAACCCTTGTTCATGTAGTTGTAAATCATAGATTTTGGTTTTTTTCTCTTAAGATCTTATTGATAACAGCAGCGGAGAGTTTGTGGGTTCCATTTGGTTTGTGGCTCGTGACATTGTGTCCCCATTGTTTCAGCATATCGACCTCTTTTTCATGAACATCTAAAGATCCATACTCGTCGTCTATAGGTCTTATGAGGTGAATTTCACTGATCCGCTTGTCTAGATTTGGCTCCTCTTGATTCCATTCTGTGGGCAATGTTCCAGAAGCAAAAATCACTTTATCCACTTTCATTCCATGATTTAACCACCTCGCTGCAGTTGCCACTCCTTGAGAGAAACCAATTAATGTTACAGAAACAGAATCTTCAATATTGAGGCTGGTCCACCATTTGTTTAAATATGAGAGGTGATCATGAATTTCACTTGCTCGATCATCGCTGGTCATCCATGAAGCACCAATTTTTCCATCAAACCCATTAACATAAAATCGACTGAGTCCTTCGGGCGCACAAATTGACCTTCCTCCCCCTTCTAATTCTCGAATTCCATTCAGCATATAAGCTGGGTGCTGGCCATATCCGTGCAGAACAACAATAACTTCGCAGGCCTCACTGGGGTTTTCACCAGTATGAAACCACCGCGCTTTTTTTGTAATTTCTATTGGGTGTTCCGAAATGTTTTCAGGAAGAGGATATTTTAATTTGGGATCCATAGGTATGCCTAATAATTTATTTCTAACAAAGTCGTCTCGAATGCTGGGCAAAACACAGAATCTACCACCTCAATGTCTTCTTCATATGACTGATTAATGAAAAGATAGGGCATCCATTTGTCTCCAGGAAGAGAGCAATTTATTTCATCATTTACATTTGCTCCTTCAAAGACAAACCAGTCATTGCCACAATTTGTGAGTTGGCCATAATCTCCAAGCATTCTGATTCTGGCTTTGTCATTTTTAAACGAAGGGGAGGTGTTGATGATTTTGATTTTTAATTGCGCCTTCGGCGTTGCAATTAAGTCTACATGAACGGGCATGTTAGGTGTGAACGCCTCAGGGTCGATGTTTTGAACGATACTAAACCAACCTTCTGAGTCTATTTCAACTTGATACTCCAATGCATTTTTTCTTGGGAAGCTGATAGAAAAAAAGCCTGATTCATCTGTTGTTGTTTTGCCTGCACTCTCAAAGAACCCGTTTAAAATGCCACTTTCAAGTATTTGCTCTTGGAGTTCAACTTCAAAGCCCACGCACGGCAAGTTTGTGGCTTGCTCGTTAACTACGCCTTCAAGGATGTATGTGTTTGCGCAATCTTCCCTGCAGCAGCCAGACAGGATGAAGATGACTGTTAAAAAAGAGAGGACCCGAACCCTCATATAATATTGAGTTTGGCAAACTTGAGTAACAGTTGTTTGGTTCCTACAGTGGGGAAGAAAATAGTCGCCTTCACATTGGGTATATCTCCTTCAATCTTGGTGACTTTCCCCTTTCCAAATTTAACGTGTTGAACGGTATTTCCCACGGAAAGTTGATTGGGTTTGGAGGTTGTCTCCTGTCCTAAGCTGGTTGATTCGGATGTCGCTTTAGGTTCTCCAGAATCAGCAACCTTTGTGAGATTCCTGCCTCCGATTGTCGGTTTATATGCGTTTTTATCTTTCTTCCTTCCGCTTAATGATGGGCTGTGAGTTGTTATTGTTCTGTAAATTTTCTCCTCGTCGTCAAAGTTACCATCACCCTTTGAGCTCCAACCGCGTGGGTTAAAATGTCCCTGACTTCCAGAAGGCCGGATAATGTACTGTTCATCAATCTCATCAAGAAATCGGCTGGGATCACCATGGTGCATCTGGCCCCACTTAAAACGTGATGTGGCATAAGATAAAACACAGCTTTGTTCTGCTCTGGTGAGAGCTACATAAAAGAGTCTGCGTTCCTCCTCCATATCTGCTCTAGAATCCATTGATCTTTGGCTGGGGAACAGATTTTCTTCAAGTCCCACAATGTGGACATGTTTAAACTCAAGTCCCTTTGATGCATGGATTGTCATGAGGGACACTTTGTTCGTATCGTCGTCGTCGTTGTCCGCATCTGTTAGCAGAGCAACATCAAGCAGGAATTCCGACAGTGTACGCAGTTCGTCTGGTTTTTCAGAATCTTCCTGCTCGCTGAATGACTGCAATCCATTGAGAAGCTCTTGTATATTGTCGTAACGGGCAACTCCTTCAGGTGATTTGTCAGTGTAGAGTTGGTGAATTAAGCCTGTCCGTTTTGCAATTTGTAGTCCAAGAGCATGTGCTGTCAATCCAGATAAGGCAGCAGCAAATTCATTCATCATGGCTGTAAAATCCTGAATCTTAGTCCAAGCGGCTTTTTTTATTGTCTCAGGCTGTTGACCCAATGACATCAAATCATAAACACCCATATCTCTTTCTCCAGCTGCGGTGAACAGCTTATCGACTGTCGTGCCGCCTATCCCTCGTGTTGGGTAATTAATGATGCGTCTGAGTGCTTCGTCATCTCTTGGGTTCGCCGTCAACCTAAAATAGGCAATTAAATCTTTGATTTCTTTTCTTTGATAAAAGCTCTGCCCACCATAGATGCGGTAAGGAATATTAATCTTCCTCAAACTCTCCTCAAACGATCTAGACTGTGCATTGGTTCGGTACAAAATTGCAAAGTCTCCATAGTCAGAACCGGCTCTTCCGCGCATTTCGTAAATGCTGTCTGAGACAAATCTACCTTCATAGTTGTCGCTTGCGGCTTTGTGAATTTTTATTTTTTCTCCTTCTGCGTTGGCTGTCCAAACTTCTTTTTTAATTTGATCTTGATTTGCCGCAATTACTGAATTTGCTGCATTCACGATAACTTTAGTTGACCTGTAATTTTGCTCTAGTTTGTAGGTCTTGGTGTCGGGGTAATCTTTCTTGAAGTTGAGAATGTTTTGAATACTAGCCCCTCTAAACCCATAGATAGATTGGGCATCATCCCCAACCACACAGATGTTTTCATTTGCTGCAGCAAGCTGCTTGATGATCAGGTACTGCGCATAATTCGTGTCTTGATACTCATCTACAAGAATATACTGGAATCGATGTTGGTACTTGTTTAGTAGATCAGGGAAATCTCTCAATAAGACATTCATTTTATAGAGAAGATCGTCAAAGTCCATTGCGCCAGCTCTCATGCAGCGATTTTCGTAAACCTTAAAAATCTTTGATATAAAGGGTCTGCCTGATTGTCTGTCTTCAGCCTGTATTTCAGCATGATTTAAATAATCATCTGCATTTAGCAAGTTGTTTTTCGCACCAGAAATGCGTTTCGCGACAGCGGCAGTTTTATATTCTTTGTCATCCAACTTCAGCCCTTTGACAATGTCTTTAATTAATGCTTTTGAATCCTGACTATCGTAAATGGTAAAATTATGTGGATAATTAATCCGATCGCTCTCCACCCGTAAAATTCTCGCAAAAACGCTGTGAAAGGTACCCATCATTAGGTTTCGAGCTTCATTGTGTCCTACAACTCGACCTACTCTTTCTTTCATTTCTTTGGCAGCTTTATTTGTAAAAGTCAAGGCCAAAACAGAAAATGGATCAACCCCTTTCCGCATCAAATGAGCAATTCGATAAGTTAGTACGCGCGTCTTGCCACTACCTGCACCAGCAATGACCATCATGGGGCCATTAATGTGTTCTGCAGCTTCCCTTTGGGGTATGTTTAATTCGTCTAAAAAATTCACTTAGCGAAGTTAAGACGTTGTGTATTTAGTTCAATACAAACTCTGGTTTATCATTTTGAAGGAAAAAACATCAGATCGTTGTTGGAAATTATAAGAAATGTCATACTTTTGCACCCCCAATAAAACTTTGGGAATGTCTTTTTTATGCCCATTAGAAAACGTCAACAGCGACTATGCCTACAATACAGCAGCTAATACGCAAGGGCCGGTACACAAAGCCGGTGACAAGTAAGTCCGCAGCATTGGACTCGTGCCCACAAAGACGTGGAGTATGTGTTCGTGTTTACACGACTACGCCTAAGAAGCCTAACTCAGCGATGAGAAAGGTTGCCCGTGTCCGTTTAACTAACGGTAACGAGGTGAATGCTTATATAGGCGGAGAAGGCCACAATCTTCAAGAACACAGTATTGTACTTGTTCGCGGAGGTCGTGTGAAAGATCTCCCAGGTGTTCGTTACCACATTGTACGTGGTGCACTCGATACCGCAGGTGTAGATGGTCGAACACAAGGTCGCTCTAAGTACGGAGCTAAACGAGCTAAAAAGAAGAAATAAACTGAACTATGAGAAGGAAAGTAGCTAAAAAGCACCGCGTCCTCCCGGATCCAATATTCGGAGATGTTCAAGTAACTGTTTTCGTCAACAGCTTAATGAAGGACGGAAAGAAGAGTACTGCATTTAAGATTTTCTATAGCGCAATTGAAAAAGTATCTGAGAAATCTGGTGAAGATGGATTGGACCTTTTCAAGAAAGCGTTATTGAATGTCACACCTGGAGTTGAGGTTAGAAGCCGCCGTGTCGGTGGAGCAACTTTCCAAATTCCAACACCTATCCGTGATAGTCGCAAAAACAGTCTTGCGATGAACTGGCTAATTGGATTTGCACGTAAGCGCAATGAGAAGTCAATGTCTCATCGTTTAGCAGCCGAAATTATTGCAGCATCCAAAGAAGAGGGAGCTACTTTCAAGAAGAAAGAAGATACCCACAGAATGGCTGAAGCTAACAAAGCATTCGCTCACTTCCGTTTCTAAACTATCATGGCAAAGAGAGATCTCAACCTTACAAGGAACATCGGCATTATGGCCCACGTTGATGCCGGTAAAACGACAACGACAGAGCGCATCCTTTACTATACAGGTATTTCACACAAAATCGGTGAAGTGCATGATGGTGCGGCTACAATGGATTGGATGGAGCAAGAGCAAGAACGTGGTATCACGATCACATCTGCTGCGACCACATGCATGTGGACGTTTAAAGACGTTGAACACCGAATTAACATTATTGACACTCCAGGTCACGTTGACTTTACTGTTGAGGTAGAGCGGTCGTTGCGAGTTCTTGATGGAGCTGTAGGACTTTTTTGTGCTGTTTCTGGTGTGGAGCCTCAGTCTGAGACCAACTGGTCTCTGGCTGACAAATACAATGTACCTCGTATTGGTTTTGTGAACAAGATGGACCGTTCTGGTGCCGACTTCTTCAATGTTGTGAACATGATCCGCGAAATGCTCGGCGCAAACCCAGTGCCACTTCAAGTGCCAATTGGTGCTGAAGAGACATTTAGAGGTGTCGTTGATTTGGTTCAAAACAAAGCATTTGTTTGGAATGAGGATGACATGGGAATGACATGGGAAGAGATTCCTGTTCCTGAAGATTTGATTGAGACTGTTTCAGAGTGGCGTGAAAAGCTCATTGAATCTGTAGCTGAGCAAGACGATACACTTTTAGAAAAGTACTTCGAAGATCCAGACAGCTTAACCGAAGAAGAAATTCACTCTGCGATTCGTAAAGCAACCATCGCAATGGATATAACTCCGTTGATGTGTGGGTCAGCCTTTAAGAACAAGGGTGTTCAGACTATGCTAGACGGTGTGATGCGTTATCTTCCTTCTCCATACGATGTCGGAGCCATTATTGGAACTGACCCTGACGATGAAGAAGTTCAGATCAAGCGTATGCCTGATCCAGATGAGCCTTTTGCAGGTCTTGCATTTAAGATTGCTACAGACCCTTTTGTAGGTCGTCTTTGTTTTGTTCGTGCTTATTCAGGCACTTTGCCAGCAGGTACTTATGTGAAGAACACACGTTCGAACAAGAAAGAAAGAATTTCACGTATTTTCCAGATGCATTCAAACAAACAAAACCCTATCCCGCTTCTAGAAGCTGGAGATATAGGTGCTGTTGTAGGATTTAAGGATATACGTACAGGAGATACTTTATGTGCTATGGATTCACCCATCGTACTTGAGTCAATGTCCTTTCCTGATCCAGTTATTGGAATTGCTATTGAGCCTAAGTCCCAGGCAGATCTTGACAAGCTGTCTAACGGCCTTGCTAAGCTTTCTGAAGAGGATCCAACATTCACTGTGAAGACTGATGAAGATAGTGGCCAAACCATTATATCTGGTATGGGTGAGCTTCATCTTGAAGTACTTATTGATCGTTTGCGTCGTGAATTTAGTGTTGAGTGCAACGAAGGTCAGCCACGTGTAGCTTACAAAGAAGCAATCTTTGCTGAAACACAGCATCGTGAGACTTACAAGAAGCAATCAGGTGGACGTGGTAAATTTGCTGATATTGTTGTTAAAGTAAGACCAGCCTCTGATCAAGAGAAGGAAGGTCTTGAGTTTAAGAGTTCAGTGAAAGGAGGTAATATTCCTAAAGAATTTATACCTGCTGTAGAGAAAGGTTTCAAAACAGCAATGGTCAACGGTGTACTTGCTGGATTCCCTATGGACAGTCTAGGTGTAGAGCTCCTCGATGGAAGTTTCCACCCAGTAGACTCTGATGCTTTGTCATTCGAGCAAGCTGCAAAGTTTGCATATCGAAATGCTTTGAAGCAGTGTTCTCCAAAAATTCTAGAGCCATTAATGCAGCTAGAAGTTGTTACACCTGAAGTTAATATGGGTGATTGTATCGGAGATCTTAACAAACGTCGTGCTGTTATTGAAGGTACTGATGAGCGTTCAGGTAAAACTGTAATCATCGCTAAAGTGCCTCTGTCGGAAATGTTTGGTTACGTTACTGATTTGAGAACTTTAACTTCTGGACGTGCAACATCTGCGATGTCCTTCAGCCATTATGCTGAGGCCCCGAAAAATATTCAAGAAAAAGTTATTGAGGAAGCTCAAGGATAATCAGGAACACTATGACAACACAAAAAATCCGTATTAAACTCAAGTCATTTGACCACAACTTAGTGGACAAGTCGGCCGAGAAAATAGTTAAAACTGTGAAGACTACAGGTGCTGTAATTAGTGGACCTATTCCGTTACCTACTCACAAACGTATTTTCACAGTTCTCCGCTCACCTCACGTGAATAAGAAATCACGTGAGCAATTTGAGCTTAACAATTACAAGCGTTTGATAGACATCTATAGTTCTTCTTCGAAGACAGTTGATGCTTTGATGCGTTTAGAGTTGCCAAGTGGAGTAGAAGTAGAAATTAAAGTATAACAGTAGACATTCTGTCTATTGAATAAAAAACAAACTCTTATGCCTGGATTAATAGGGAAAAAAGTAGGAATGACCAGCATCTACGGTGCCTCTGGGAAGAACATCCCATGCACGGTGATAGAAGTAGGTCCTTGCGTAGTAACGCAAGTACGTACCCTCGAGAAGGATGGCTATTCAGCTGTTCAGCTCGGTTTTGGAAAGCGCACTGAAAAGAGCACTTCTAAGGCAATGCAAGGTCACTTTAAACGTGCAGGTGTTTCACCTCAGCGTAACCTCGTAGAATTTAAAAGCTTTGACAATGACTTCCAACTGGGAGATACATTAAAAGTTGAAGACGTATTCAATGAAGGAGAATTCGTTAGTGTCATAGGTACCTCAAAAGGTAAAGGTTTCCAAGGCGTTGTAAAGCGTCATGGCTTTGCAGGTGTTGGACAGGCTACACACGGTCAGCACAATCGCTTGCGTGCACCTGGTTCAATTGGAGCAGCTTCTTATCCAGCTAGAGTATTCAAAGGAATGCGCATGGCTGGTCAAATGGGAAATGCTCGTGTAACCATCGAAAATCTTGAAGTTCTTAAAGTTTTACCAGAAGAAGGTGTTCTTGTTGTCAAAGGAGCAGTTCCTGGGCACAAAGGAGCAACTGTAGTAATCCGTAAGCCACAAGCATAATGAAAATCGACGTATTCACAAGTAAAGGCTCTAAGTCGAAGAAAAGTGCAGAACTACAGGATTCGGTTTTCGCAATCGAACCCAATGATCACGCTATATACTTAGACGTTAAGCGTTATCATGCAGCACAAAGACAAGGAACCCATGACACACTTCACCGTGGTTTGGTTTCTGGATCTACTCGTAAGATAAAAAAGCAAAAAGGAACAGGTACTGCGCGTGCCGGTTCTATCAAGAATCCATTGTTTCGCGGAGGTGGTAATACTTTCGGTCCAGAGCCAAGAGATTATACCATCAACCTCAATTCTAAGCTACGCAAGCTAGCACGACGAAGTGCTTTAAGCTACAAAGCAAAGGCTGACGGAATTATGGTCGTAGATAACATCAAGATGGATGCGCCTAAGACGAAGGACTTTTTGTCAGTCATGACAAACCTGAAGCTAGACGATAAAAAGACTCTCACGATTCTTCCATCGCAAGATGACAATGTTTACCGTAGTTGTCGTAATCTGCCAAAGCATCGTGTGATGTTAGCTTCAGATTTAAGCACTTACGATATTATGAACTGTACGAATCTTCTTTTCGTAAATAATGCCCACGAGGTTCTCGAGGGATTACTAAAGTAATATCAGCTATGAAAGAGATTCTAATTAAGCCACTCATAACTGAGAAAATGTCCGCTGATACTGAGCGAACAAACAGCTACGGATTTGTAGTTGCTCTCGGTGCGAATAAGATCGAAATTAAAAATGCGGTCGAAAAAGAATACAACGTGACTGTTAAAAGCATTCGCACATTACGTGTTGATGGAAAAGCTCGTCAACGTTTCACAAAAACCGGAGTCGTTAAAGGGCGTACCAATTCTTATAAGAAAGCATTGGTAAGTTTAGCTGAAGGCGAAGCAATAGATTTCTACGATAATATCTAAACTATGGCATTACGTAAATTCAATCCGATAACGCCTGGTATGCGTCACAGAGTGCTCACGAATTTCTCGGAGCTCACTACAGACAAGCCACATAAGCCGTTACTTGAGTCATTAAAAAAATCTGGTGGTCGTAACGATACTGGTAAAATGACTATGCGCTACCGAGGAGGTGGGCACAAAAGACGTTACCGTCTCATTGACTTTAAGCGCAACAAGCACGAAGAGGCAACTGTATTAACAGTAGAGTACGATCCAAATCGTACAGGCCGCATTTGTCTTGTTGAGTATAAAGATGGAGAAAAGAGGTACATTGTTGCACCAGCTGGTTTAACCCCTGGAATGACAATCAACTCTGGAAAGGAAGCTACTCCTGAAGTAGGGCATGCTATGTACCTTTCAGATATTCCTCTCGGAACCATCATTCACAACATCGAATTACATCCAGGAAGAGGAGCTTGTATTGCACGTAGTGCAGGTGCTTATGCACAGTTAGCTGCTCGGGATGGTAAGTTTGCAATCATTAAGTTACCTAGTGGTGAAACTCGCATGATTTTAGTTACCTGCTTGGCTGTTATAGGCTCTGTTGGCAACTCTGAGCATAGCCTGCAGGTAAGTGGTAAAGCCGGTCGTTCACGCTGGTTGGGTCGTCGTCCACGAGTTCGTGGTGTCGTTATGAACCCAGTAGATCACCCAATGGGTGGTGGTGAAGGAAAGTCATCAGGTGGACATCCACGTTCACGTAATGGAATTCCTGCGAAAGGTTACAAAACTCGTAACCCACGCAACAAGTCGTCTAAGTACATCATTGAACGCAGGAAGAAATAAACTATGGCACGTTCGCTGAAAAAACCCCCATTTGTCCACTACAAGCTAGTTCAACGAGTTGAAACTATGCAAGGTTCTGGAAAGAAATCAGTTATTAAAACTTGGTCTAGAGCAAGTACTATAACCCCTGATTTTGTCGGATTGACAATTGCTGTTCATAATGGTCGCCAGTTTATACCGGTGTTCGTTACTGAAAATATGGTAGGTCATAAACTAGGAGAATTCTCTCCAACTCGATCGTTCCGTGGTCACGCGGATAAAAAGGATAAGAAGCGCTAAGCGCTCGCTAACTAAGGAACTATGGGAGCACGTAAAAGATTAAAAGCAGAGGCACGCAAAGAAGCAATGAAGACTATTGCTATTGCGAAGCTCAACAACTGCCCTACTTCGCCTCGAAAGATGCGTTTGGTAGCGGATACAGTTCGTGGTAAGGATGTATTTGAAGCATTGAATATTTTGCGCTTTTCAGCTCAAGATGCTTCAGGTAGAATTGAAAAACTTCTTCGTTCAGCAATTGCGAACTGGGAAGCTAAAAATGCTGGGGCAAGTCCAGAAGATTCAAAACTAACAGTAAGTGAAATATTCGTTGATAGCGCAAGAATGTTAAAGCGAATACAGCCTGCACCTCAGGGTCGTGCTCACCGCATTAGAAAGCGTTCGAACCACGTTACAATCATCGTAGATAGCGCAAAGAACTAATATGGGACAGAAAACACATCCAATAGGAAATCGCCTCGGAATTATTCGTGGTTGGGATTCAAACTGGTACGGAGGAAATGACTACGGCTCTAAGCTAGTAGAAGACTATAAGATACGTGAATATCTAACAGCACGTTTACGCAAAGCAAGCGTTGCCAATGTTATTATTGAGCGTACGCTTAAGCTTGTTACTGTAACCATTAAATCAGCTCGACCAGGTGTTATTATCGGGAAGGGAGGATCAGAGGTTGACAAGCTGAGAGAAGAGCTCAAGAAACTAACAGGCAAAGATGTTCAAATTAATATATTTGAAATCAAACGACCTGAGTTGGATGCTCGCTTGGTTGCTGAAAGTGTAGCTCGCCAATTGGAAGCAAGAATCAATCACCGTCGTGCGATTAAGATGTCTATCCAAAGCACAATGCGTTTGGGTGCTGAAGGCATCAAGATTAACATCGCTGGTAGAATTAACGGCGCTGAGATCGCTAGATCTGAAGCATACAAAGAAGGTCGTATTCCTCTTCACACTTTCCGTGCAGATATTGATTATGCTCATGTTGAAGCACACACTACTTATGGTGTATTAGGAGTTAAATGTTGGATTTGCCGCGGAGAGATCTATGGTAAGCCAGATTTATCTCCTCTCCCTCCTCAGAAAAAGGAACGTGGAGGTGATCGCAAAGGTGGTGGAGAACGTCGTGGAGCTGGAGCTGGAGCTGGAGGAGGAGATAGAGGTCGTCGTAATAACTCACGTAGATAATAGCTGACTGATATGTTACAGCCAAAAAGAACTAAGTTTCGTAAAATGCAAAAGGGCCGCATTAAAGGCCTTGCCTACCGTGGAAGCACAGTAGCTTACGGATCATTTGCCATAAAAACAATGGATATGGGTTTTATAACCTCACGTCAAATTGAGGCAGCTCGTATTGCCATTACTCGCTATATGAAGCGTGAAGGTAAAGTGTGGATTAGAATATTTCCAGACAAGCCTATGACATCTAAGCCTGCCGAAGTTCGTATGGGTAAAGGAAAAGGAGCACCTTCTCACTGGGTAGCCCCAGTCCGTCCCGGTCGAATCATGTTTGAAGTTGATGGTGTACCATACGAAACGGCTCATGAAGCACTTCGACTAGGAGCACAAAAGCTTTCAGTAAGATGCAAAATTGTTACACGCCCTGATTATGCCGCGCAATGATTGAAATGAACGAAATTAGCCAGATGTCTGATAAGGACTTGGCTGAAAGAATAAATGTTGAACGTGAAGCACTTTCTAAGCTTCGCTTTAACCATACAATTGCTGGACTAGAAACACCAACAATCTTAAAAATTCAAAAGCGTGATGTCGCGCGTCTTTTAACTGAGCAAACTGCACGTAATAAAGCATCATGAGCACAGAAACATTAACACGTCAACTCAGAAAAGAGCGTATTGGTATCGTTACATCTAACAAGATGGACAAATCAATTGTAGTTTCTGTAGAGCGTAAAGAGAAGCACCCTTTTTACGGAAAGTTTTTGACTAAAACGAAGAAGTTTGTCGCTCACGATGAGGAGCAAACATGTAACATTGGTGATACAGTGCGTATCATGGAAACACGTCCAATTAGTAAGCGTAAATGCTGGAGACTGATTGAAGTTGTTGAGCGTGCTAAATAATTATATTATTAGGAAACGATGATACAACAAGAATCCCGTATGAAAGTGGCCGACAACAGTGGTGCTCGTGAAGTGCTCTGTATTCGTGTCTTAGGTGGAACCAAGAGACGTTATGCGTCAATTGGAGATAAGGTCGTTGTAACTGTAAAAAGTGCAACACCTAATGGAAATGTTAAGAAAGGAACGGTGGTTAAAGCCGTAGTTGTCCGAACTCGTAAAGAGATTCGTAGAGCTGATGGTTCTTACATCCGTTTTGATGATAATGCTTGCGTTTTGTTAAACGATGGTGGAGATATACGTGCTACGCGTATCTTTGGCCCAGTTGCTCGTGAGTTACGTGATAAGGACTTTATGAAAATTGTCTCACTAGCGCCTGAGGTGCTGTAAGGAAGACTAAGGAAAGATGGAAAAGCGACTAAAAATAAAATCTGGTGATTCAGTAAAAGTACTTTCTGGCGGAAGCCGAGGGAAGACAGGTACTGTACTCTCTGTTGATCGCAAAAAAGATCGAGTGGTTATTGAAGGTGTTAACATCATCACTAAGCACGTTAAGCCAAGTGCTTCTAACCCACAGGGAGGAGTAGTTAAAGTTGAAGCAGGTATTCACATTTCTAATGTGATGGTTGTTGATGCTGCTGGCAATGCAACACGAGTAGGACGTCGTCGTAATGACGCTGGTAAGCTTACTCGTTACTCTAAAAAATCAAACGAAGATCTGAAGTAATGACATACGTATCTAGACTTCAAGCGCAATACAACGATGAAATTGCTCCAGCTTTAATTAAAAAGTTTGAGTACACGAGTCTTATGCAAGCGCCACGTATCACAAAAATTTGCTTAAACCAAGGAGTTGGTCAAGCAGTAGGTGATCGTAAAATGGTAAATACTGCAGTTGAAGAGATGTCTATGATATCTGGTCAAAGAGCAGTGAAAACGATGTCCACAAAAGACGTATCTAACTTTAAGCTCCGTAAGGACATGCCAATTGGTTGTAGAGTTACGTTGCGTCGAGATAGGATGTACGACTTTTTAGATCGTCTTATCTCTATAACATTGCCTCGTACTCGTGATTTTCAAGGTATTAAAGCGAAAGGCTTTGATGGCAGAGGAAATTTCACTTTCGGCATTAAAGAACAGCTTGTCTTTCCAGAGATTAACATCGATGATGTTAAACATATCAATGGAATGGACATCACTATTGTTACAACTGCAAACACTGATGAAGAAGGTAAAGCTTTGTTGTCAGAGTTTGGTTTTCCCTTCAAAAAGAACTAACCATGGCTAAAGAAAGCATGAAAGCGCGTGAGCGCAAGCGCGCTAAAATGGTAGCAAAGTATGCTGCTAAGCGCAAAGCCTTGAAGGAGGCTGGTGACTGGGAAGGCTTTCAAAAGCTCCCACCAAATTCGGCAGCTGTGCGTATGCACAACCGTTGTCAGATCACAGGACGTCCCCGTGGATATATGCGTCAGTTTGGCGTGTCTCGTGTTCTATTTCGCAAATTGGCCCTTTCGGGTCGCATCCCAGGAATTAAGAAAGCTAGCTGGTAAGCTGCTTTCTTAACCCTATAAAGTATACTGATATGCACAGTGATCCTTTAGCAGACCTATTAACGCGCATCCGCAATGCGCAAATGGCACAACACAAAGTTGTAAACGTACCTGCTTCTAATTTGAAGAAGGAGGTTACTAAAATACTCTTTGATCAAGGTTTTATTCTCAACTATAAATTTGTTGAAGCAATTCCTCAGGGTACCATCAAAATTGCGTTACGCTATGACGATAAGACTCGTAGACCTGCGATTACAGAAGTGAAGCGCTTCTCAAAGCCTGGACTACGTAAATACGGAGCTTCTTCAGAGTTGCCTCGTGTACTTAACGGATTAGGTATAAGTATTATTTCAACCAACAAAGGTTTGATGACGGACAAAGAAGCCCGTCGTTTAAACATTGGTGGTGAAATTCTTTGTACAGTTTACTGATATTAAGCAATAGAGAAATGTCACGTATAGGAAAAGCACCCATAACAATCCCTGAAGGAATTTCAGTTTCAATTGATAAAACGATTGTCACTGTGAAAGGTCCCAAAGGTGAGCTAAGTCAAGATATTGATTCAGCAATCACTGTTATTATTGAAGACAATGTAATTACACTTACAAGAACTTCGAATGACAAGCAATTTAGATCTAAGCACGGATTGTTCCGAGCTCTTATCTTTAATATGATCGAAGGAGTTCTAACCGGATATACTAAAGAGCTAGAGCTTTATGGTGTAGGTTTCAGAGCTTCATCACAAGGTCAACAACTAACATTAAGCCTTGGTTATAGCCATGCTATTGTTATGCAGTTACCAGCTGAAGTTAAGCTTTCAGCTGAAACTAAAAAAGGTCAGCCTCCATTCGTTAAGTTGGAATCACATGATAAACAACTTATCGGTACAGTAGCTGCAAAAATTCGTTCACTTCGTAAGCCAGAGCCATATAAAGGTAAAGGTATTCGTTACAAGGGTGAAGTAATTCGTCGTAAAGCTGGTAAGACGGCTGCTAAATAATTGAAGAAGTAATGTCAACTAGTAAAAAAACATTAGCTCGTCTAAAAGTCAAGCGCCGCGTTCGCGGTAAATTGTCTGGAACATCAGATCGTCCTAGATTATCGGTATATCGTAGCAACAAGCAGATATATGCTCAAATCATTGATGATTTGAGTGGTCGTACATTAGCTTCTGCTTCATCTTTAAGCAAGGATGATAAAAAGAGTCTGCCTAAGCTTGAGCAAGCTACTTCAGTAGGCTCAATGATTGCTGAGCAAGCAAAAAATGCTGGAATTACAAACGTGGTATTTGATCGTAATGGTTACCTGTTCCACGGTCGTGTTAAACAATTAGCGCAAGCTGCCCGCGATGGGGGTCTCAAATTCTAAATAAGATGAATCAAGGACAAGGACAAGGACAAGGACAGGGCAAGCGCAACCAGCGCCCCGGTGGCAAACGTGAACAACAAAGTAGAACTGGTGATCCAGATCTAAAAGAACGTTTGGTCGGTATAAACCGTGTCGCAAAAACGACAAAAGGTGGTCGTACATTTAGTTTCAGCGCTATTGTAGTTGTTGGAAACGAAAATGGTAAAGTTGGTCATGGTTTAGGTAAGAGCCGTGAAGTAGCAACAGCAATCCAGAAAGGTATTGATATTGGTAAAAAAGATATGATTACTGTGCCAGTGATTAACGGTACCATTCCTCACAGACAAGAAATGAAGTATGCTGGTGCACACGTTTTGATAAGGCCTGCATCTCCGGGTACTGGTGTTATTGCTGGTGGAGCAATGCGTGCGGTCTTAGAGAGTGCTGGCATTAAGAATGTGCTTGCTAAGTCATTGGGATCATCAAACCCTCACAATGTTGTTAAAGCCACCTTCAATGCTCTAAAAGAGCTACGTGATGCAAAAACAATTGCTAACACACGTGGTATTTCTATGTCAAAAGTATTTCAAGGCTGATCTTAAAAATTATGAGTAAAGTAATTATAACACAAGTCCGCAGTGCAATTAATCGCACGAAACGTCAGAAGGATACTATCCAGGCGTTAGGTATTAAAAAGCTCAACAACCCTGTTGAGCATGAAGCAACGCCTCAAATAATGGGAATGATTCGCAAAGTGAGTCACCTTGTTAAATTTGAAGAAAAATAATCCAATCCAGCAATAATCATGAATCTAAGCAATCTAACACCTGCAAAAGGATCTATAAAGAACCGCAAGCGAATTGGTCGTGGAGAAGGTTCTGGACATGGTGGTACATCTACACGTGGTCACAAAGGAGCTAAGTCACGTTCAGGATATTCGTCTAAAATCGGATTTGAGGGTGGTCAAATGCCACTTCAGCGTCGTGTGCCTAAATTTGGTTTTGTAAGTCCAAATCGTGTTGAATATAAAGGTATTAATCTTGATGTTCTTCAGGAACTTTCTGAAAAAATCGGGTCAACAACAATTACTCCAAAAGAAATTGTTGCCAACAGCCTTGCTGGAAAGCATGACTTAATTAAAATTTTAGGTAGAGGTGCTGTAACGTCAAAGTTGGCTGTATCAGCCCATCAATATTCGAAAACAGCCTTAGAAGCTTTGACAGCTGCAGGTGGTTCGGTTACAACCATTGATCGTCTCGCAAAATGAGACTGTTTTCTAAAATCGCTGATATTTGGCGCCACGAAGAACTTAGAAATAAGATAGGGGTTACTCTTGGTCTTATTCTTGTATATCGTGTTGGTTCATTTATTGTTATACCTGGTGTAAATAGTGATGTCTTAGCTGAACAAATGAATTCATTGGGAAGTGGAGGTTTGGGAGACATACTGTCACTTTTTACAGGAGGAGCATTTACAAGAGCATCTATTTTTGCATTGGGCATTATGCCTTATATATCAGCTTCAATTATTGTTCAACTTATGAGCATTGCTGTACCAGCTGTTCAGAAGCTTCAAGCTGAAGGTGAAAGTGGACGTAAGAAGATTACTCAATGGACAAGGTTTCTAACAATTGCAATTGCAATTGTTCAGGCTCCAGGTTATTTGGCATCTACAGTTGCTTCTGTTCCAGGTGCAGTTGTAAATCCAAGCACATTTTGGTGGTTCTCTGCGATTATGATCATTGTAAGTAGCACACTTGTTATTATGTGGCTGGGTGAGCGTATCACTGATAAAGGCGTAGGGAATGGTATTTCTTTGCTTATCATGATTGGTATTATAGCCACTTTTCCGCAAGCTCTGATACAAGAATTCGTTCATCCTGATTCTACAATTTATTTTTTCTTGGTTGAAATTGCATTCTTTCTAATTGTTATCGGTGCAAGTGTTGCCTTGGTTCAAGGTATACGCAAAGTTCCTGTTCAGATGGCGAAGTTGCAACAAGCTGATAGCATGATGCCATCAGGTTCAGGCGCAAGAAGCTTTATACCATTAAAAGTAAATTCTTCGGGTGTCATGCCAATTATATTTGCTCAAGCTATTATGTTCGTGCCACTCTATATGACCCAATCAGAGTCTTTGCAAGGGAATACGTTTTTACAGAGTTTAAGTGATTTCAATGGAGTCGGTTACAACTTGTTGTTCTTTTTAATGATTGTTGCTTTCACTTACTTTTACACTGCTATCACGGTAAACCCGAATCAGATGGCTGATGATTTAAAACGTCAAAACAGTTTTGTTCCAGGTATAAAGCCAGGTAGGGCAACAGCAGAGTTCTTGGATGTTATTTTATCTAAGATTACTTTACCAGGAGCTGTTTTCCTCGGTTTAATTGCGATATTGCCGGCCATTGTCTTTAACCTTGGTCTAACACATTCACAATCATTTTCTATTTTCTTCGGTGGTACATCACTGTTGATTATGGTGGGAGTTATTATTGACACTCTTCAGCAAGTCGAAAGCTATTTGCTTTCTCGTCACTATGATGGCTTAATGAAGTCTGGAAAGATGCGTAGCCGCTCACAGTCACCTGTGGGAGGGTTAGGCGGTTAATTGCGAAATGAGTTTGGGACGACGAATCCGTATTAAAACGGAAGAGGAAGTCGAGCTTATTCGCAAAAGTTCATTGCTTGTTGGGAGGACTTTAGCAGAAGTTGCAGCGCTGGTTAAGCCAGGTGTCACTACGCTACAGTTGGATGCCGTTGCTGAGGAGTTTATCCGAGACAACGGTGCAGAACCTGGATTTAAGGGGTATGGGGGTTTTCCCAATACTCTTTGTACTTCAGTCAATGCAGCTGTAGTCCATGGTATACCTAATGATACACCTTTGCAAAATGGTGATATTGTTTCGATAGACTGTGGTACGCTAATGAATGAATTCTATGGAGATAGCGCCTATACTTTTGAAGTAGGGGAGGTTAGTCCAGAGATTCAAGAATTGTTAAAAGTCACAAAGGAATGTCTTACTTTATCGATAGAACAAGCAATCGTGGGTAAGCGCATTGGCGATATAGGAGCCGCTTGTCAAAAGCATGCAGAATCATTCGGTTATGGAGTGGTTCGTGAGTTGGTCGGTCATGGATTGGGGCGAGAGCTCCATGAAGCACCAGAAGTTCCGAATTATGGTCGCCGTGGAAACGGTCCGCGTTTGGTAGAAGGCATGGTGCTTGCTATTGAACCGATGATCAACCTTGGAAAACGCGATGTGCGTACAGATAAGGATGGTTGGACAATTGTGACTACAGACAGTTTGGTTTCTGCACATTTCGAACACGATATCGTGGTAAGAAAGGGCGAAGCCGAAGTTCTCTCAAGTTTTTTAGAAATAGAAAGAGTTATTAATAAAACGAAATAAGTCGAAAATAAATAAGTTAGCGAATGGCGAAACAAGCATCTATCACACAAGATGGAACCATCTTAGAAGCATTGTCGAATGCAATGTTTAGAGTGGAATTAGAAAATGGGCATGTTATTACTGCTCATATCTCTGGTAAAATGAGGATGTATTACATCAAGATTTTACCAAGTGACCGTGTGAAAGTTGAAATGTCGCCCTATGACTTGTCTAAAGGTAGAATCACTTTTCGATATAAAAAGTAAAAAAAAATCAGCCCTATGAAAACACGCGCATCCATTAAGAAGCGAACGGCAGATTGCATAATCGTTCGCCGTAAAGGACGACTATTCGTCATTAACAAGAAGAATCCTAAAATGAAGCAACGTCAGGGTTAATCCTGGTATTGCAAATTCAATATACTCATGGCACGTATAGCTGGTGTAGACATTCCTCGCAACAAGCGAGGATCAATTTCCTTAACGTATATCTACGGCGTAGGTCGTAGTCGCGCGCTTAAAATCCTTGCTGAAGCAAGTGTAGACTCGAACAAAGATGTAGCAGATTGGAGCGACGATGAAGTCGGTTCAATTCGTAACATCATCGGCTCGAGTTTTAAAGTGGAAGGAGAATTAAGATCTGAAACACAATCAGATATTAAACGTTTGATGGATATCGGTTGTTACCGAGGCATTCGTCATCGTAACGGTTTACCTTTGCGC
>MDTF01007193.1_pt1 | contig 27967 bp, 29 predicted proteins | sample 811191 | NCBI WGS metagenome assembly MDTF01 (sample SAMN05326649, study PRJNA326480) | marine metagenome | isolation source: seawater | place: Southern Ocean | collected 2011 | reverse complement strand
CTAAATTTAGTAATTAAATCTATATGATTTCATCTATTATACTCTTTTTAGGTTATCTACTCTTCATCAGTTTTTTTACAATTCTTCTATCTTTTGTATATACATTTAAAATATACACTGCATCGTCAAGATGTTCTATATTAAATTGAGTGTCTAATTTATTTAAATTATTTTGATGAATAATTCTTCTTCCTCTAAGATCAAATAATTCAATTTTTAAAATAGTTGTTTTAGAATTCACGAACACTTCGGCATTCGAAGGATTTGGATAGAAACTTACTATTTTGTCATCTTTATCAAATTCGTCAATAGTTAATGAACTATTAACTATTGTAATTAAATAATCTTCTACCTCGCCCGCTGCATTTCCACAAGGGTCAATGGTATTGTCATAGATGTTACTAACGCGCATTCTAAGGTTTTGTCCAAGAACGGCATTATTGGGTACTGTAAAATTTGTTGTCGAAATGTTGTTTGTGAAAGAAGGCATATTAATTAACTCTGAACTATCAAAAATACCATTTCTATTAAAGTCGATCCAAACTGCTGCTTGATCTTGCTCAAAAGCATAATTTAAGCTTACTGAAAGTTGATATGTGTCTCCTACGTTTAATTCAATTGGTTCTAAATTATCGTACAGAGTATAATAATTTTGTGCGGTGGTATTTATAAAACTCCCCAAGCTTACTTGATTTATATAATCAGATCCAGTACCACTCAAAGCTTCAGAAGCACAATATGAAAAGGCTCTAATTTCATACATAAATTTATAGGTTTCTGAAGTATCTGCATTAGAACCGGTAGCAAAAACTTTAAAAAACACTTTGTCTCCAATAGTTGTGCTAGGCAATGCTTCATCTGAAACCCATGAATCACCAGAGGTATTCGTCATACCAATAGTATTATCGAATAATTGGTTGTTTACAGAATACTTTACTTCGACGTTCGTTAACACACCATTGTAGATAATAACTGAAGTTACAAACTGATCACGCCCTGTTATGGGTGCGTTTAGTTTTGGTGGATCGGTAATAAATGTACTTTCTATAGAAGGATGCGTTGCTCTGTCAACTAAATCATATTCCCAAAGACCGCGTCCCCATGTTACTGCTTTGATGGTATTTGCACCATAATTAATTTCTAATTCTTCTACAGCTACATTTGGTAAGTCTGTATTGTAGAAAGACCATGTATCTCCATCTAGAGCCTTGTAATAAACGCCAACTTCTGTACCAATATAAATATTAGGATTGTCTGTATGGTCAATAACTACAGTATGCACAGGTATATCACCAATATTAAAAGTAATATTAGACCACGAGGCTCCTCCATTTGTAGACCTGTATATTTTTTCATTATTATTTTGATAGTTCGCATTTACAACGATAACATCATTATCATCATTTGGATTAAAGGCAATATCTTGAATTTCGTGATTAGGCAAGTTGTTTTTAATATTTGAAAAAGTAGCTCCTCCATTTGTTGATTTTTCAATCTCATTAGATCTAGATACAATCAGAATATCAGAATTATTTTGTGCAATTTCAGCATTTCTAATTTGCCACCAATACTCTCCTGGATTAGAATTTAAAAAAGACGGTGAACCGACATAGTTGTAGTTAAGACCAAAATCGGTACTTACATAAACACCATTTCTAAAATCATAAATTTTAAACTGATCGTTAGGGTCATAAGCCAAAGGTGCTTCCCACCAACCATCTGTTCCATTGGCTGTGACAATCGTATTAGATGTTCCAGCATCTAGCGTTCTAATTCTTCCGCCAAATTGGTAGCTACCAATCATATATGATGGATTAAGAGGCGATATAATACCTTCCATTCCGTCAGCACCATAGGCTTCTATCCATTCTGTAGGATTTTTAATCGTCGTTCCATTATCTTGAGAACCACAAATAGCAACATTATTATTAGATTGACTTATCCCTAGTTTATAATTTTCTCTAATCGCTGGTGCATTGGTTTGCATTAGATTCTGCCAAGTTATACCTCCATCTGCACTTTTAGCTAAACAACCATCTGTTGCAACATAAAAAATCCCATTTAAAGATTTTGCTGTTCTTAAATCAGCATGAACATAAGCATTGCTATTAAAATAGTTTTGTTCTAAAGTACCATTACCATTAATTGGATTTCCTAAATACCAACTTGTTCTTTTAATGAAATTGAAACCACCGTTTATAGAATTTGCACCATCAACTCCACCAATAAGTAAATTTTGATTATTTGTACTGCTTACAGCAAAAGCATCAGTACCTATTCCAGAAATAGAATTAAAAGAACTCGAAACAAAACTAAAATCTAAACCAGAGTTTATAGACTTAAAAATACCCGAAGACGAAGCAAAATAGACTTCGTTTTCAGCAGCAGCTGTAACTGCTATTGTACCTGAAGCATTAAGGTTCGAACTAATAGTTGTGTTTATGAAGTTATTACCACTATCATCAGAAACAGATATTAAATTTCTTTGATCGTTATTATAAGCGTAAACAATGCTGTTATTGCTTGGATGAAACTCTATCTGCACAATACGACCCGTGTTAATAACGCGCGTCCAGGTGCTAAAATTATTTGTAGTTTTATATAAGCCAACAGATGTTCCTACGAATAGTAGATTTGCAATAGTTGGATGCTGCACAACAGTATAAATTCTAAAATTAGAACCTAAACCACCAAAGCCCAAATTAGTAGGGTTAAAGCCAGTTTCATTAAATGAAGCGCCGCCATTTATAGTTTCATATATACCATAAGAATAGTTGTTATTTGAATTTTGGAGTGCGATATATATATGATTAAAATTTATCGGATCTACAGCCAATGTGTTTACACCCGAAGCAGGTAAATTTTCTGTGCTAGTGCTAGACCAAGTTACCCCTTCATCTGCTGTTTTCCAAAAGCCACCACTTCTTGAAGCAATATAAATATTTTGCGCATTATTAGGGTCAACGTAAAAGTCTTCGACCCTTCCCATGCCTGCAGCATAATGGTTTGTAATATTATTTATTGCAAATGGACCTATTTCTCTCCAACCTCCAAACATATTCGATTTGTTGGCTAAATGATCTTTGTTTGTTAAGAATTTTTTGTAGGCCTTAGTCGCAAATTCTGGGTCTACAGAGAGTCTATTGCCAGATGGATAATATTTATATTCGTTATTATTAACCCATCTCATAAACTTCTTATATCCAGATCCTTTTGCTAAAACATCGATAGTTTTAAAGTGTGATTCTGCTTCATTGACAACATCATAAAAATTAAAAGCATTATCATTCATCATGTCTTTATATTTCTGACTATGAGCAGAATTTTGAAAACAAAATATAGAAATAAATAATAAAAGTGTTTTTAATGTTGGCTTAAATGGCATAATTTTATGGATGATATTAATTTTAAAAAAACTAAAGTTAAGAATCAAATCATTAAAAAAAATATAAAAGTTGAAACTTTATGATTAAAAAAGATAGTTTGTAGTAATTCTCTTAATTAACAACGTTTCTTGATAACATTAGTTTCGTTGTTAAGCAGCTAATATATCTAAATAATCTATAGACATAAAGTTGGTGAGGACTTTTGTAAGCGAGCAATAATTAGCAATAAATTATATATGGTATTGTAAGTCGTCATAAATCTATTCTTTCAAAATCGTATAAAAATTTGTAACAGATAATCGATCTTCCATCATTTTAGTTAGTTTTTTTATTAGTAATTCACTTAAGGGATGACTAGGATTTATACAATCTTTAAAATTGGCATCAAGGACTATGACAGAAGCGTAATAGTCAGTGTTCGTTTCGACACCGTCTGCAAAGATTGTAAACTGTTTGTTATCTTTTAAAAGTGATTTATTTATCCACACCAATTGATTCATTCGATTCCCATATTTACTCAGTGTCCTCTGATTCCATTTTCCAAATTTGTCATAGAGAATTTGTTGCGTATTCTTGGCAGAACGTATCTTATAAAATCTAATTTCAGTAACAGATAGGGTGTCTTTTTTAAACTCAAAAGGTACCGTAACTAATTTGTACTTTTGATGATTTAAATAACTGTATTGACTTGTTTTGTATGAAGAACAACCGATTAAGAAAAAAATAAAAATTAATAATGGTATTTTCATGTATTCAATGGTTTGTATAAGAGTAGTAAGGGGTAAAAACACACTTACTATCAGATTTAGCACATAGCTAAAACTCTTTATTTTGTTTTATCTTTTTCTTTATAAAGCCAAATCAAAAAGATTTGATGGGCTTTGTTACATGCTCTAAACTTTTGGTTAAGCACCAAAACTGTATTAATTATAGTCACTGTTGGCATTCGTTTATATAATAAGTTTACCCTTTATTCATTCTCATAATCATGCACAAATTTGATACGAGGGCTGCTGGCCATCAAGTTAGGATTTGTTCCCTTAATTCCTTCAGGAATTGGCTGGTTACGTGTTTCGTAATAAGCTACCCAACTAGGCATTGGGTTTCCTGAGCTGTCGTTAAATGTCATTGGATGAGTAAGGAAAGGAATAGAATCTTTGGGTAGATCTTGAGAAGAAAACATTTTATAAACTAATTCAGAGCAATAATAAGAATCGTCGTCCCATAAAAAAATCTCATCATAAGGTGTATTTATTCTTTCGACTCCATATTCTATTGCTTTAGAAATATAAGGTTGGTAATAGCTATCTAGTCTTGCAACCGTGGTTTGAGATTTGTTAAATTTATTTTTATTCCTGTTTAGAAATTTTATTAAAGAAGTTTGGCAAATTCCTTCTTCTGTTATTGCCTCCAATACAAACCATTGTTCATTTTTTTTCATTGCAATCCCAACATGCGAATAGTTTTTAGAAAATGAAGTTGCCGTTACATCTTTAATTGCATTATCTATTTCGCCTGTTCCAGTATTTTGAAACAGTAAGTCTCCTTGTTTTATTTCAAAATCATTATTTTGATTGTTATTGCAACTGATTAAAACAAAGGCGAATATAAAGAGGATACAAGTTTTCTTTAGGGTTCTATTCATGTTTTTTTTGATTTGAATTTAGAGTAGTCGAGGGGGTAGCAGTTTTCATTTAATTTTATAGCAAGTTAAAACTAACCTTTTTTTTTGAAATAAAAGGTCTTTCAGAAAATAAATAGAAAAGATATTCTTATAAATTGTAATGTGGTTTACTAACGATATTTGTAGTCTTATTAATACTTTAACTTCGTCGTTGCATCAACATTTGCATGGAAGCAACCTTGTCATTGTCGTTTCATCTAGAAACCTGCCAACGAAGGTTAGAGGTAGAAAATAAGTGTACTTTTTTTTACGCGTTCCTTTAAAGTACCTTAATCACTTCTTTAAATAACGTAATCATTTTAGGTTCTGCTTCACCAGCAATCGCGATAATTTCTGCAATATCAACCGATTTTAAATTTTTAGGATCGCATTCATCTGTTAAAACAGAAATTGCAGCACAAGGCAAATTTAATTGCTTGGCAACGATTACTTCTGGCACTGTACTCATACCGACAGCATCTGTTTCTAAAATTTGCAACATTCGGTATTCTGCTCTCGTTTCGAGTTGAGGTCCTAATACACTTGTGTACATGCCTTCGTGTAACAAAATGTTGTTTTCTTGTGCAATGGTTTTTATTTTTTTATTAATTTCTTTAGAATACGGTGCTAACATATCTGCAAAAATGTTTCCGAAATTATTGGCTCCTTTAAAAGCTAAAGGCGAACTTCCTTGTAAGTTAATGTGGTCATTAATGAGCATTAAATCCCCTTTTTTGTAGGTTAAATTAATGGCCCCGGCTGCATTCGAAACTAATAAATTTTTAATTCCCAAACCATGCATAGTTCTTATTCCGTAGGTGACTTCCCACGCATTGTATCCTTCATATAAATGAAACCTACCTGCCATTACCAATACTTTTTTGCCAGACAATTCTCCGTAAATTAATTTACCAGAATGAAACTCTACCGTTGCCACAGGAAAATTTGGAATTTCAGTATACGCAATTTCTTTTTCAATCGAAATTTCATTCACTAATTTCCCCAATCCTGTTCCTAAAACAATACCTATTTCTGGATGTGTAATTCCTGCTGATTTTAAAAAATCGATGGTTTCTTGTAGTTGCTGTTGTTTCATTTATTTTATCAAAAAGTGTTGAAATGCAGAATGATGTTCAATGTCTTCAAAAACATCTACGTCATTTAGTTCTTGTAACAAATGTACTTTTTTATCTTTTAAATCTGCTAAAGTATCTTCTTTAACGGTTGCAGTTCCCCAGTCTTTGTTTTTGAAGACAGATGAATGTAAAGAATTCATTCCTAATAAATAATACCCACCATCTTCTGCTGGCCCAATAACGACGTCATTTGTGTCTAATTTGTTAAAAGCGGTTTCTATGTCTTCGGATGTTAAATCATACAAGTCACTCCCAATAATCAGTACTTTTTTATAACCAGCATCAAAACTATTTACAAAGGCGTTTAACATTCTAATGCCTAAATCCTCTCCAACTTGTTGGTGCTTTTGATAGGTTTCTGAATTCCAAATATCATTAGATCTAACTTTTACAGAATAATACACCGCTTTGTCAGAAGTTACTTTTAATGAAACATCTCGTGTTTTTTGAAGCAAGAATTTATAGATTTCTAAAGCAGTTTCGTTGCCAACCGTTTTGGCCAAGCGTGTTTTTGCTTTTCCTAATTCAGGATTTCGAGTAAAGATTAATAGCAGATTTTTATTCATATACTTTTTCGCCTTTTGTAAGCCATTTACTCCAATACTTATTAAAAGCATGGATTTTTTCCGTGGTGTTTCCTAACGTATCCATCACTTTAAAATCGTTGTTTTTCCATTCAAAAATCCCTCCGTATAAATTATACACACTGGTATAGCCTTCTTTGATGAGTTTGTGAGCAATAATTTCAGAACGGATTCCTAGTGAACAATACACAACAATTGTAGCGTCTTTGTCTTTTGGTAATTTTTTAAGCGTTTCTTTTAGTTTAAAAGAATCGTACCCCACAAAAAGGGCGTTTTTTAAATGACTTACTTTAAACTCTTTTTCTTCTCTAGCATCTAGTAAAACAGCCTTTGTTTTTGCCGATGCTAATATATCTACAGACATATAAGGAACTTTATTTTTGTTCCATTTTTGCAACAGATTGTCTAGTTCCTTTTGTGCAGAAACTGTTGCGCTAATAAGTAAAAAAAGGATTAAAATTTTCTTCAACCTATATGTTTAATAATTATAAGATTTCCGCTTTCGCAGTATTACCATTCGCTTTTTTACAAATCTCATCTAAGATTTTCAGCAACATCCACCACCATCATAATGGAACGTAGATTCAGAAAAGAAAATATCATCTCTTCCCAAAGCTTGCAAAGCTGCAGCTGTTTTATCGCAAATAGCTAAAGGCTGATTTTTTAATAAAGTATGACCCAAACCATCATCAAAATAATCTTCATCCCCATAATAAATAGCAGCTCTTCCTGTAAAAATACAAGGTCCGTCTGCGGGCATTGGATCTTTAATTGCGGCAACTTCTATCGATTCAATATAAATTAACTCTTCTGTCGGATAATTCTTTGGATCTAAAATTCTGTAGGGTTTTCTTGCTCTAATTTCAATCGTTCCAAAACCAGCATCAGTTAACGCTTTTACATAATCGGCAATCGACAAACTTCCGCTTAAACAGAGAGCACGCAAACGAGCGTCATTTCGTAATTCTTCATTCATGGGTTGCTCACAAGTTGGGTCGCTCATCACTAATTTTCCATGAGGTTTTAAAACACGGTACATTTCTTCAATTGCTTTTTTTAAATCATCAGATTTAAAAATATTGAACAAACAGTTTTGCGCAGCAACATCAATTGAATTATCTTTTACAGGTAAATTCATTGCATCCCCTTTCCTTAAATCAACAAAATCACTTTTAAACCAATCATTTTGTTTTTCGGCAATTTTAAAATTTTTGCGAGAAGCCTCTAACATTTCATCAACAACATCCAACCCAATTACACCTCCTTTATTTCTGTTAAAATAAGCAAATTGAAGCAATTCCATTCCGCCGCCAACACCAACATATAGCATTTTCGGGTTGTTGGTTAAATCTCTTGCATGCACGGTAGAACCACAACCGTAGTTCATTTCTTGCATAATTCTCGGAATTTTAAGTCCTGGTAATTCCCAAATAGGATTGGTTGTGCAACACAAACCAACATCGGGTGTTAAAGCAGCTTCTTTGTATACGTCATGTGTGGTTTCTAAGTAATTCATATTTTTTATTTTTTGATCCGAATTCATAAATGATTCGTGATTATTTTTATTGATAAATTAGGCAACAACTCCTTGGCAACTACTTCCTGAGCCAGCAGTACAACCATAACAATGTTGATTGATAATGATGTTTCTATTTTGCAATAATTCTTCATTATAATCAGCAATGTGTTTTACTTTACTAGCAACTTTTAAATTTAACATCTGATTAAAATCGCAATCATACAACCATCCATCCCAACTTACAGAAAGTGTGTTTGTGCACATTACATTAGCCACTGCGGCAGGGTTGTATGCGTCGACTAAAGAAATCATATAGTCTTCGTAATTTTCTGAGGCAATTAAGTAATCTAAAAAACGACTAATTGGTAAATTTGTGATGGCAAATAAACTATGAAAATCGATATCAAAATCATTTTTTAATGCTTTTTTGAAATCGTTTTCTAATGCTTGTTGATCTCCGGGTAAAAATGCACCTGAAGGATTATACACCAAATCTAATTTTAAATTAGACCCTTCTAATCCATAACCAACGGCATTTAATTCTTGCAATGCTTTAATGGATTTATCAAAAACTCCATCTCCACGTTGTTTGTCAGTTTTTCCACGCGTCCAATGTGGCATTGATGAAACTACGTGAACATTGTATTTTTTAAAGAATTCTGGTAGGTCATGGTATTTTTTATTCGCTCTAATAATTGTCAGGTTAGAGCGCACAATAAAATCTTTAATTCCGGCTTTGGATGCTTCTTCTACAAACCATCTAAAATTAGGATTCATTTCTGGAGCGCCACCGGTTAAATCTAGTGTATGCGCAGCTGTTTTATGAATAACTTCCAAACACTGTTTCATGGTGTTTAAAGTCATAATTTCTTTACGATCAGGACCAGCGTCTACATGGCAATGCGAACAAACCTGATTACACATATACCCTAAGTTTATTTGCAGAACTTCTAATTTTTTTGGGCGCAAAGGAAACTGATTTGTTTCTTTAATTTTTGTAGCAAAAGTGGGCAATTCTCCAGTAGCAAAAACCCCTTCAGAAAGAATTTCCATCTGACGAGACGTATTTGCAATGTCGTTATTTCTTGCTTTTAATGATTTTTTCATGTTTGTCTATTCGAGCGCAGTCGAGAGGTTTTAATTTATCAAGGTCTCGACTGCGCTCGACCTGACATTTTCTAGATTCCCAATTTTTAGGGAATAAGCGACCTCTAAAATTTTGCTAACAAGCAAAATTAGAGTCTGCTTACATTTCTAACTTATCAACTTTATTCATCATTTGAACACCATGAACCAGGGTTGCACCACTTTTAATGGCAGCACCTACGTGTATCGCTTCCATCATTTGTTCTTTGGTAATTCCGCGTTGTAAACCGTCTTTTGTATAAGCATCGATGCAATAAGGACATTGTTCTGTGTGTGCAACAGCCAAGGCGATTAAAGATTTTTCACGAGCTGTTAAAGCGCCTTCTTCAAATACTTTTCCATAATAGTCAAAAAACTTGTTACCAAGTTCGGGACTCCACTCTGTTATTTTGGAAAATTTTCTTAAATCGGCAGCATCATAATAGTTTTTAGACATTTTTTTTGTGTTATTTCTGATGAAAAATAAAGGTACTATTTTCCGTTTAAAGTCCAGTCGTATTTTAGATAACTAATTTTTGCATTCGGACTAATTTTAGTTTCCGAATAGGTATTTAAAAAGTCGATAACAGAACCTTTTTTGTTGAAATCGTCTTTAAACCAATCAAAAACTGAAGAGATTTCAATCTTTTCTTTTGAAATTTTATTTTTTGACGAATCATTGATAAACTCATTCATTAAACGTTTTAATTCAGGGACCACATTTTCTTCTGTAAACGCAATATTTGAAATTTTAGGACAAGAAATAGCAGCACAATTTACACCTACATGAATTTTAGGGTCAAAGAATTTTTTGCGCAATATTTCGTGTTCTATATAATCTAAAGTATAGGTTTCTTCTCCAACTTTAGCAAAAGGAATTTTCCAAGCAGTTTTTCCTTTTTGATTGATATCTGTAATACTTTTTAGGGGATAATTTTCTAAAATTATTTTGATGGTATATGCGTTATAGGTATTTATCCAAAAAGCTTTTTGTTTATTTTCTGACCAAGAGTTATCTGGAGAATTTTTTTCTAAATAAGAAATGTAGCTATCTAGTTTTGAGGTCTCTTTTTTTAAAGAGTAGTAATCTACAATACCTTCTTTAGTAACATTTTTTTGGAGTAATTCGTTAAAAATTGAGGTTTGTGCAGAGCCTTGTGATGCAATTAAAATAGCAACAAATAGTAATCCTATTTTTTTCATTTGTATTTTTATTTCTCCATATATAGACGAAGCTACTTTGAGATAATTACAAAAATTATGCTAAAATTTCTTCGCCTACTTTTAAGTTGAACCTTTTTCTAAATGCATACACTATTAAATATAAAAGAGGTGTGTCTAAAGCAGCAATAATTACTTTAAACAGGAAGCCGCTTATTAGTAAACTTGTAAAAACAGGCCAAGGTAAAATGTTGAAAGAGCACAATAAAAAAAGAACTGTAAACGTGTCTATAAATTGAGAAGCAAAAGTAGAAAAATTATTTCGCAACCATAAATGTTTTCCATTGGTAAGTTTTTTCCAAAAGTGGAAAATTCTGATATCAATAAACTGAGCAAATAAATAGGCAATCATAGATGCAAAAACAGCTAAAGGAGACAAGCCGAAAACTTGATGAAAAATTTCATCATTGATTGGAGAACTTTCTATTGCTGGAGTAAAATCTGCAATTAAAATAATAAACATCGAGAAAAAAGAAGCGAAAATACCTGCAATTACCACCCGATTTGCCTTTTTCTTACCATAAACCTCTGATAAAACATCTGTGATTAGAAACGTAATTGGATAGGGTAAAATGCCTACAGAAATTTCAAAACGATATAAACCAAAAGGTTCCCAATAAAAAAACTTTTGAAAAATTAAATTGGATGCAACCAAAGAAGCTATAAATAATGCAGCTAGAATTAAATAAATACTATCTGCTAGTTGTTTGTCTTTTATCGTCATCAAACAAATTTACTAAATATTCTATTATTTTTAGAATTACTCTTTGTAGATTGATACATTTAGCCATGATTGAGGTAATTGTTTAAGCTTTTTTTGTTTTTACCAGAAAGCGACTGTGAAAAGCGAGATTAGCTTCAAATAAAAATTGTTATTTTTGCCGACAATTAATTGAATAAATAGATACACAAATACATATTTTATGAAAGCATATATTTTTCCTGGTCAAGGAGCGCAATTTACAGGAATGGGATTGGATTTATACGAAAAATCTGCATTGGCGCAAGAATACTTTGAAAAAGCAAACGATATTTTAGGGTTCTCAATTACAGATATTATGTTTGAAGGAACTGCAGAACAGTTAAAAGAAACGAAAGTTACACAACCAGCAATCTTTTTACATTCTGTGATTTTAGCAAAGGTTTTAGGAGATGATTTTAAACCAGAAATGGTAGCTGGGCATTCTTTAGGAGAATTATCTGCTTTGGTTGCAAATGGCGTTTTATCTTTTGAAGATGGATTACGATTAGTATCTAAACGTGCTTTGGCAATGCAAAAAGCGTGTGAAATAGCACCCTCTACAATGGCTGCAGTTTTAGGATTGGAAGATCATATTGTTGAAGAAACTTGTGCTGAAATTGATGGAGTAGTAGTGGCTGCAAATTATAACTGTCCGGGTCAATTAGTGATTTCTGGAGCGATTTCTGCGGTAGAAGAAGCATGTAGAGTTTTAACTGAAAAAGGAGCAAAAAGAGCAATTTTATTGCCTGTTGGTGGCGCATTTCATTCACCAATGATGGAACCTGCAAGAGCTGAATTAGCGGCAGCAATTGAAGCAACTGAATTTAGCGAACCAACGTGTCCTGTGTATCAGAATGTAACCGCGAGTGCTGTTACAAGTTCTGATGAGATAAAGAAAAATTTAATGATTCAATTAACTGCGCCAGTAAGATGGACGCAATCGATACAAGCAATGATTGCTGATGGTGGTACTGAATTTATAGAAGTTGGACCTGGTAAAGTATTACAAGGTTTAATGCGAAAAATAGATAGAAGTGTTGCTGCAAGCGGAGCAGAAATGGTATCGTTTTAAAACAAGAAACTTATTTTAAAATAAAACACCCCAAACAGATTGTTTGGGGTTTTTTATTTGAGTTGATTTTAGAGGTCTAAAAATACTGAAACCAAAATTTTAAATGCGTTTTTTTAATGGCTATTTATCAGGTTTTCAGTTTGTTATTTTTTGCGCGAAAATTTTTCATGAATTGTGTAACAAAATGGCACAACATTTATTTTATTGTCGAAAATTTTGACTTCGGGATAAACCTAGGTTTAGGGTATCAGTTTAAAAGTGGTATTTTTTTCAAACATGATATAATATAGGTTTGATCGCGATTAGCGAAAATCCAGATATTAAAAATGGCGTGTTTCAAATGACTTTAGGGTTTCAATTTTAAAGAAAACAACAAGAAATATAAAGCCTTTTAACATTGTTAAGAGGCCTTGTGGTTTATAAAAGAGTCTTCTTTTTAGGTGTTTTGCTAATTAAGTATACGCCAATTATAACCAAGAAGCAACTTGTAATTTTTATTGGATTGATGTCTTGCGCATATTCAGAATACCCTAAAACATATGCGTAAATACTCACCATAATAAAGCTAACTACAGGTTGTAAATAAATATAACTTCCGGTTACTGATGGAGAAACATAATTAAGCGCATACGTATTAAATAAGTATGCTAAAAAGGTGGTTCCTATAATTACAAAGGCGACCGCTAAATATGTTTGCGTTGTAAATGCAGAGAAGTCTGTATCGATAATATCTGCAATACCAAACGGAAACATACATACAAAACCAAAGAAGAAAACCCAGCTAACAATCGTAATAGAATTGTATTTTTTCATCAATGGTTTTACCAATACTAAATACAATCCAAAAGCAATCGCATTGATAAAAACAAATAGATTACCAAGTAAAGAACTCGTTCCTTCAGACTGATTTCCATAGGCAATCAATAACACCGCTCCGATTCCGCCAATGGTAATTCCGAGTAATTTATTTTTAGTGATTTCTTCCTTTAAAAGGATAGATCCAAATACAACAGCAACTATTGGTACCGCTGTAATAATGATAGAAGCATCAATAGGAGAGGTTAAATTTAATCCATGAAAAAAAAATAATTGATTAGCTGCGACTCCTAATAATCCACAGAGTATCAACCTTGGAAAATCTTTTATGTCAACTTTTTCTTTGATAAATAATTTAATAAACCAAAATAACAACCCAGCACCAACAATTCTTAGAAAAACAAAAGCAGAAGGCCCAATTTTATCAGGCATTATGCCTTTGGCGATCAAATAATTTGCTCCATAAATAACGTTAGCACCTAATAATGCAAGATGTGCTCTTAAAATATTTTTTTTCAAAATGACATATTTAATACTGCAAATAACTGTTTTTTTTATAAACAAATTACATCCCTAATAAAGATAAATTATTTTTATGCTTACGTTGATTTTATACGCTTCAATAATACCAACTTAAGCAAGTTCACTTTTACTTTATTCTTCTAAAGAATAAGTGTAAATTTGCAGCTTCTTAAAGAAAAAAATAGATGCAATATAATCACCTAGATATAGAAAAAAAATGGCAAAAATTTTGGGCAGAAAACCAAACTTTTAAAGCCAGTAATGAATCTGAGAAGCCTAAATATTACGTGTTAGATATGTTTCCTTATCCTTCTGGGGCGGGTTTACATGTCGGGCATCCTTTAGGATATATTGCAAGTGATATTTATGCACGTTACAAACGTCATAAAGGTTTTAATGTGTTGCATCCGCAAGGGTATGATTCTTTTGGTTTGCCAGCAGAACAATATGCAATACAAACTGGGCAACATCCAGCAAAAACAACTGAAGAAAATATTACAACGTATAGAAGACAGTTAGATCAAATTGGTTTTTCTTTTGATTGGAGTAGAGAGGTGCGAACTTCCAATCCGGAATATTATAAATGGACACAATGGATTTTTATCCAATTGTTTAATTCTTGGTATAATAAAGATGCAGACAAAGCAGAAGATGTTTCTACATTGGTTAAAATCTTTAAAAAATCAGGAAATACAAGCGTAAATGCAGTTTGTGATGAAGAAATTATTTCTTTTTCTGCAGATGAATGGAATGCTTTTTCAACAAAAGAACAAGAAGAAATTTTATTACAATATCGTTTAACATTTTTGTCGGATACAGAAGTAAATTGGTGTCCTGGTTTAGGAACCGTTTTAGCAAATGATGAAATTGTAAACGGCGTTTCGGAACGTGGAAGTCATCCAGTTGTTAGAAAAAAAATGACACAATGGTCGATGCGAATTTCTGCATACGCACAGCGTTTGTTAGATGGTTTAGAAAAAATCGATTGGCCACAACCTTTAAAAGATTCTCAAACGAATTGGATTGGTAGAAGTCAAGGTGCGATGGTTACGTTTAAAGTCGCTGGAGATTTTGAAAACACTACTTCCGAAGTGAAATTATCTTACAAAGAATTAGAGGCTTTAAAAGAATTACGTCAAAATTTATCAAAGGCAGAATCGACGCTTTGGGATGAATTAAAAAATAAGAAAGGCGCAGCAAAATTTAGAAAAAAATATACAATTGGTGCTTTTTTAGTGGATTATGTATGTTTGGCAAAAAATATAATTGTTGAATTTTCTGATAAAGAGGATGAAGCAGCAAGAACCACCTATTTTACAAACGAAGGTTTTAATGTGGTTCGTTTTACAAACGAAGAGGTACTTGAAAACGTGTTGCAAGTTGTTTCTAAAATTAATTCGGCAATTCAATTTCCAAAAGCGATTGAAAAAGTAACTGAAAAACAAGTAGTCTCAACAGCGCAGAATCAATATAAAATTGATGTCTTTACAACGCGTCCAGATACAATTTACGGAGTCAGTTTTATGACATTAGCTCCAGAACATGAATTGGTGTCTAAAATTACTACGGATGCTCAAAAAGCGGATATTGAAAACTATATTACGGCAACAGCAAAACGTTCTGAACGTGATAGAATGGCAGATGTAAAAACCATTTCCGGTGCTTTTACAGGCGCGTATGCAATTCATCCTTTTTCAGGTAAGAAAGTCCAGATTTGGATTGGAGATTACGTATTGGCAAATTATGGAACTGGAGCCGTAATGGCAGTTCCTTGTGGAGATCAACGCGATTATGATTTCGCAAAACACTTTGATATTTCGATTCCAAATATTTTTGAAGACATAGATATTTCTCAAGAAGCACATACAGGTAAAGACGGAACAAAAATCGCAAATTCAGATTTTTTATCAGGATTAAAATATAAGAAAGCATTAAAATTATCCATTTTCGAAATGGAGAAACGTGGCTTTGGTTACGGAAAAATAAACTACCGTTTGCGGGATGCTGTTTTTAGCAGACAACGGTATTGGGGAGAACCTTTTCCAGTCTATTATAAAGACGGAATGCCACAAATGATTGATGCAAAACACTTACCAATTGTGTTGCCAGAAGTTGAAAAATACTTACCAACGGAAGATGGAAAGCCACCTTTAGGGAATGCAACAGAATGGGCTTGGGATTCTCGTGGAAAGAAAGTAGTTTCCAATGAGAAGTTAAAAAACAAAACGGTATATCCTCTAGAATTAAACACAATGCCAGGTTGGGCAGGAAGTTCTTGGTATTTTAACAGATATATGGATGCTACAAATTCAGGTGAATTTGCAAGCAAAGAATCTTTAGACTATTGGAAAGAAGTAGATTTATATATTGGAGGTTCAGAGCATGCAACCGGACATTTATTATACGCTCGTTTTTGGCAAAAATTCTTGTTTGATAAAGGAATTGTTCCTGTAGATGAGTTTGCGAAAAAACTGATTAACCAAGGAATGATTTTAGGAACGAGTGCTTTTGTATATAGAGCAACACCATTTATAAAGTCAGATTGTTTTACAGCGCATGCTAGCGAAGAAATCATGAATAAAATTCCTGCAGTATTCGTTTCTAAAAACCTTTTCAATTCTGATGATGAATTTGAAACGATTGTAAAGAATCATTTAATTGATAATGACTTTTTAAATGCTAACGATGCAGATAGTATTATGATTGTAAAGACAGCTTTGCATGCCGATGTTTCTCTAGTAAATTCTTCTGATGAACTAGCTATTGAAGCATTTAAGAGCCATTCTTTAAACGCTGATTATAAAAATGCAACATTCATTTTAGAAGACGGGGTTTACAAAGTTGGACGTGAAGTAGAAAAAATGTCGAAGTCTAAATACAATGTTGTAAATCCTGATGCTATTTGTTCAGCATATGGAGCAGATGCATTGCGTTTGTTCGAAATGTTTTTAGGTCCTTTAGAACAAGCAAAACCTTGGAGTACTTCGGGTATTTCTGGAGTTTCATCTTTCTTAAAGAAATTATGGAAACTATATTTTAACGAAGAAACGTTTAAAGTATCAAAAGAAGCAGCAACAAAAGACGAGTTAAAGGTTTTACACAAAACCATTAAAAAAGTAGAAGAAGATATCGAGAACTTCTCTTTTAATACGTCTGTTTCTACTTTTATGATTGCTGTAAACGAGTTAACCGCTTTAAAATGTAATAAACGTTCAATATTAGAACCTTTAGCAATTTTGGTTTCTCCGTATGCACCCCATATAGCAGAAGAATTATGGAGTTTGTTAGGGAATAAAGAAAGTATTTCTACGGCTGATTTTCCAATTTTTGACGCAAAAAATTTGGTAGAAAGTGCGAAGAATTACCCAATATCTTTTAACGGAAAAATGCGTTTTACTTTAGAATTATCTTTGGATTTGTCAAAAGAAGAAATAGAAAAAGCAGTATTAGAAAACGAGAAAACAATTGCCCAGTTAGAAGGTAGAACTCCTAAAAAGGTAATTATTGTACCAGGAAAAATCGTAAACATAGTCGGCTAAAGCTCTAGCCTTTTTTAAGTGTTAGCTTGTTTGTGGAGAAGTTGTTTTTATGAGCATGTCAGTTCGAGTGGTTTTTGATTTTTTTAAGAAAATTGTATTGCGAACTTTTGAAACAATCTTTGGCTGTATCATCGCAAAAATCTAAAGAAGTAAAGTAGCTTTTTGCTTTAAGACGATAGCTGTATAAAAAAGGAAAAGATAGACGAACCATCAAAAAAAAAACAGTGATTAATTTTTATGAAATTATTGGCTTAGTCGCTGCAATTATTACCACAGCGTCCTTTTTGCCACAAGTTTTTAAAACGTACAAAACAAAAGATACATCTGGACTTTCTCTAACGATGTATCTTACTTTTTTTGTTGGGATTGTTTTATGGTTAATTTATGGAATTCATTTAAAAAGTTTGCCAATGATTTTAGCCAATTCAATCACAGCGATTTTATCCTTGTTTTTGATAATTATGAAGTTGAAGTATAAATAAGAAATCAAATTTTATAGAATAAAAAAAAGGTCATTACATTATCGATAATGGCTTTTTTTATTCTATAAATCTTCCTCATTTTAACATTGATATTCTTGTTATAAAAACCTATTTTTGATAAAACTTATATTTTATGACAACGACAAGGCAAAATGGAAGTTTATACACCAACCTTCAAAATAATATTGCAACGATAGAATTTGGGCATCCTGCCAGTAATTCTTTTCCGAGTGAATTGCTAGAAAGGTTAACAAAAGAATTAAAATCAATTTCAGAAAATGAGGCAATTTCAGTCATCATTTTAAAATCTGAAGGAGAAAAAGCTTTTTGTGCAGGTGCTTCTTTTGATGAATTAGTTGCCATTTCAAATTTAGAAGAAGGTGAAAAATTCTTTGCTGGTTTTGCAAATGTGATCAACGCGATGAGAACTTGCGGTAAGATTATTATTGGTCGCGTTCAAGGCAAAACTGTTGGTGGTGGTGTTGGTTTAGCTTCGGCTTGTGATTATGTGTTAGCAACAGTAAATGCTGCTGTTAAATTATCAGAATTTACAATTGGTATTGGGCCCTTTGTCATTGAACCTGCAGTTCAGAGAAAAATAGGTTTGGCGGCTTTATCTGAATTAACATTAGATGCAACCAATTGGAAAACTGCTTATTGGGCAAAAGAAAAAGGTTTGTATGCAAGAGTTTTTGAAACGGTTAAAGAATTAGATGAAGAAGTTGAATCTTTAGCATTAAAATTAGCATCCTACAATCCATCAGCTTTAGCTCAAATGAAGAAAGTTTTATGGGAGAACACCCAAAACTGGGATGAATTATTGGCTGAAAGAGCCTTAATTTCAGGAAAACTAGTATTATCAGACTTTACAAAAAATGCGTTGGCCAAATTTTCTAAAAAGTAATTAAATGAAGATAGTAGCAACAAACATTGGTGAACGAAAGGAAGTTACTTGGGAAAATATAAAAGTGGTCACAGGTATTTTTAAATTTCCAGTTGATGAACCTGTTTTTTTAGATACAGATGATGTGAAAGGAGATACAATTTGTGATCGTGAAAATCATGGAGGAATTAATCAAGCAATTTATGGGTATTCTCTGAAACATTACGAGTATTGGAAGCCCTTTTATCCCAATTTAGATTGGAGTTTAGGGATTTTTGGAGAAAACTTAACCATTGATGACCTTGATGAAACTAAAATTCATGTTGGAGATACTTTTAAAGTAGGGGAAGCCATTTTAGAAGCAACTCTTCAAAGAAATCCATGTTATAAACTCGGTATTCGTTTTGATGACATGAAAATTGTAAAACAATTTTGGAATACAACTTTTTGTGGTGTTTATTTTAAAGTGTTGCAAACAGGTTTTGTGAAAACTGGTGACGAGTTTGTGACTATAAAAACCTTTCTTGAAAATCCAACTATTGCAGATTTATTAATCAAAAATAAAAAAGAAAAAGGATTGTAATGAAATTTAAAAAAAGACATTTATTGCTTTTGTTATTTGCGTTTTTACCCTTTTTAAATTTCATTCATTTTGATGATTATTGTTTTGGTGTTGCAGAGCTCTTAATAATTGGAGGACTAACAATTGTATTTTTTATTGCTTTTTTAGTGATTTCTTTTCATGACTTGTACAACCTTTCCATAGATAAATTAAGATTTAATTTTGTGCCTTTAACAATTGTTTTCTTTTTTTCTCTTTTATTATTTTTTGCTATAAAATATCATGATAAAAACTTCAATAAAAACGAAGTGCAAACTTTTAAAAATGAAATAGATGGTGTAGTTTTTAATACTCTTATTCTATTTGATGACTATACTTTTGAATTAAGTGAAATTTCTATTCAAGAAACGTGTACAAAGAAAGGTGCTTATCAATTTAAAAAAGATTCGCTCTTTTTAAATAAAAATGATAAAAATTTTATAGACACTGTTTTTGATGGTACTTATTACTTTAATAAAAAAAGGAATTTATTAATTCCGAAGAAATCACGTTTTTTAAATTTAAGATTATATTAATACATGTGGCTTTATTTCAAAGACTTCGCAAATAATTAAGAAAATAAAAGCATATAATTATATAGAATGGATATAAATACTAATTTTTGTGTGCTGTTATATTAAATATATTAAAATAATTTATATATTTGCATGTGGCTTTTTATTAAGTCACACTTTTTCTTTTTCATAGCAATTTTCCCACTCAATTTATTGAGTGGGTTTTTTTTATTTTATAAAACAAAACTTCGCAAAATCTATGGTAAATTGGTATTTATAAAATATCTTTGCACTCAATTAGTGGGACAATGAATTCAATAGTAATTTCAGAGATAAAAACTTCAATGAATACACTTTTATCAGACTTAAAACAACTTACAAAGGTTGGTTTGTCTTTAAGTGTAGTATTCTCTTCTGTTGCAGGGTATTTATTAGCTGTAGAGGTCATAAACTTTACCACACTTTTATTACTAGCTTTAGGAGGTTTCTTTATGGTAGGTGCATCCAATGCATTTAATCAAATTATAGAGAAAGATACTGATGCAATTATGCAGCGTACGAAAGACAGGCCTCTACCAACAAATAGAATGTCTGTGAATTTTGCTTTGATAATTGCAGTTTTGCTGACAATTTTAGGTATTTCTATATTATATAGCATCAATCCAAAGACAGCTTTATTTGGTGCCATTTCAATTTTTTTATATACATGTGCTTATACACCTTTAAAATCAGTGACACCTTTGGCTGTTTTTGTGGGTGCAATTCCAGGTGCAATTCCTTTTATGTTAGGATGGGTAGCAGCAACAGATGAATTTGGAATAGAAGCAGGAATGTTATTTATGATTCAGTTTTTTTGGCAATTTCCACATTTTTGGGCTATTGGTTGGTTGCAATATGAAGAGTATAAAAAAGCAGGATTTAACATGTTGCCAATGAACACAAAGGATAAAGGAGCTGTAAAGCAAATTATCTTTTATACTTTTATTATGATCATGGTTTCTATTACACCTGTTTTAAGGGTGTCTGGGAATTTTTATATATACCCTATAACAGCAGTAATTATTGCTTTGTTAGGCGTTGTAATGTTATATTATGCACTCGTGTTGCATAAATCTGAACAAAATACAGATGCAAGAAAATTAATGCTGTCCAGTGTTTTGTATATTACTGTTGTGCAAATTATATATGTAGTAGATAAATTTTTACATTAAAAGATGATAGGAGAACAAGCTTTAGAACAAGAATACATAGTTGCTAAAAAGAAATCAGCAAAACCAATGTTGTGGATATCAATGATTAGTATGGTGATGTTTTTCGCAGGATTAACAAGTGCCTATGTAATTAGTATGAAACGTGATGATTGGGTTTCTTTTGATTTACCTCAGGCATTTTATATAAGTACCTTTTTAATAGTTGCAAGTAGCATTACATTACTTTTATCCCAACGATTTTTAAAACAAAATAAAAGACAATTATCATTAATAATGGTAGTTGCTACCTTGTTTTTAGGGATTGGTTTTGTTTGGCAACAATATGTTGGCTTTAATCAACTTAAAAGTATTGGGTTGTTTTTTACAGGACCAGAAAGTACCGTGTCAACATCATTTATAATTGGGATTACATTTATTCATGTTTTACACCTATTAGTGGGGGTCCTTGTGCTTTTGGTTGTTATTTATAATCATTTTAAATACAAATACAAATCAGACGATATGCTTGGTTTTGAACTAGGTGCAATCTTCTGGCATTTTGTAGATATATTATGGATATACCTATTTTTCTTTTTCTATTTTATTAGGTGATGAAAAATAGTTATTTTTGGCAAACTAATTAAAAATTAATCAACAGAGAATATTTATGGAATCAAATATTACTATACCTTCTGATAGTAAAAAAACATGGAATGGTGGTGGAGTAAGGCCATTTGGAGCAAGTTATGGTAAAATGATGATGTGGTTTTTCATCGTTTCTGATGCATTGACCTTTTCAGGGTTTTTAGCAGCTTATGGTTTAACACGTTTTAAATTTATAGATTCATGGCCAATTGCCGATGAGGTGTTTACGCACGTTCCATTTATACATGGTAATTACCCTATGTATTATGTAGCTTTTATGACATTTATACTTATTTTCTCTTCTGTAACAATGGTAATGGCTGTTGATGCAGGTCATAAAATGCAAAAAAATAAAGTGGCTTGGTATATGTTCGCTACTATTATTGGAGGTATAATATTTGTGGGCTCTCAAGCTTGGGAATGGAATACCTTTATTAAAGGTTCTTATGGAGCTGTAAAAACTGAAGATGGTAAAGTTTTACAATTCGTAAAAGATGGCCATCAAATAGCCTTGTCAGATTTTGTTGTAGGTGATAGAATGGATGAGAGATTATCGCATACCAAAAAGAACGGATTATGGTTTGAGAGTGGTGAGACCGTAGGTAAATATTCTGTTGCTCAAGTCATGGCTTCTTACAAAGCAGATCCTTCAATCCAAATTAGAAGCGAACAAATTGATTTAGAAAAAAAACAGAAGATTATTTTCTCTAGAGAAAAAGGTGCTTCTGAGTTGGCTAAAGGAAAATTTATCATAGAAGGAGCTAACTTAACAGCTAATGAGTATGGAAATACAATCTTTTCAGATTTCTTTTTCTTTATCACAGGATTTCACGGATTTCACGTATTCTCTGGAATCGTAATTAATATTATCATTTTCTTTAATGTTATTCTTGGTACATATGAAAAAAAGGGGCATTATGAAATGGTAGAAAAAGTAGGATTATATTGGCACTTTGTAGATTTAGTTTGGGTATTTGTATTTACCTTTTTCTACCTCGTTTAATTATAAAATAATAGCAAAAGAAAGATGGCACACGCACACGAATCTAATGTAAAAAGAATATGGATGGTATTTGGTTTACTATCTGTAGTAACTATTGTAGAAGTTGCTTTAGGTATTACAAAACCAGATATTTTACACCTAACTAGTTTTTTAGGAACTAGTCCGTTGAACTGGATATTTATTATCCTAACACTTTATAAAGCATACTATATCACTTGGACTTTTATGCATATGGAAGGAGAGAAAAAATGGTTTAGGCGCGCTGCAGTTTGGACAGCAGTTTTTTTAATCTGCTATCTAGTAACTTTACTTTTAATTGAAGGAGGCTATATATATGATACCTTATCACCAATTGTAAAATGGTAATTAAGTAATATAAAGGTGGTTTTAACCACCTTTTTTTATATTCAAAATATGTCACCTTAAATTAGTTGATGTTTTTTTAGTATTCTTAGAACAGTATTAATTATTTATAAATGAAATTCATAACAAAAAAAAGAGTCGTACTATTTTTACTTTTTATTTTTCCTTTAATTTGTTTTTTAATTCTATCTACAGGAAAAAATAATTTCACAAAACTACCAATTGTAACAGCTAACGTTATTGATGTTTCAGAAATTGATGCAACTAAAGAAGTTCAATTAAAAGAGTATGTTTCTATTATTTGTTTTTTAGGGAATGATGTAAATGCAAATAGATCTGGTCTTTTTAATCTAAATGAAAAGGTTTACAAAAAGTTTACAGATTATAAAAAGTTTCAGATTTTAGCTATTTACCCGAACGGAAAAGAATTAGAGGCAGAGAAGTTAAAAGAAGAAATTGGTGCTTTTACAGATATGCAGAAATGGGTTTTCATGGCAAGCTCCAAAGAAGAAATAGAAGGTTTTTATAGTAGCTTTTCTTTTAATGAGCCCCTAGTAAACTTAGGTTCTTCAAAAGCATTTTTAGTTGATAAGAACGTAAATTTAAGAGGAAGGCTAAAGAATGGAGATGGTGAAGATGTAAAACTATTTGGTTACAATATGAATTCTGTTTCTGAATTGAATGCAAAATTAAAAGATGATGTAAAAGTACTTTACTATGAGTATTACGCTGCTTTTAAAGATCGAACTAAGAATACAAACAAAGCAGACAGAAAAGAAGTAGGATTATGAATAAAAAATACTCTTACATAGGTATTTCATTTATCATTTTATTATTTGGTATTTACACGATTCCAAAGATTGTAGACCGTTTCAAAGATGTTGATTTGGTAAAATTTAATAAAGTTCCAGATTTTGAATTTATCAACCAAGAAGGAAATATAATTACCAATAAGACATATGAGGGTAAGGTATTTGTTGTAGAATTTTTCTTTTCAACTTGTCCAACAATTTGCCCTTTAATGAATCAGAAGATGTTAACTATTCAAGATTCATTTTTTGGCAATCCAGAATTCGGAATCGCTTCTATTTCTATTACGCCAGAAATAGACTCAGTAAAAGTTCTTAAAGAATATGCTAAAAATAACGGAATTACCCATAAAAACTGGCATTTACTAACAGGTAAATCAGAAGAGATTGTATATGCTTTATCGAATAAAGGGTTTAAATTATATGCAGGAAAAGGAGATGAAGAACATGGAGGTTTTGAGCATTCGGGTTTGTTTGCTCTGGTAGATAAAGACGGTTATATTAGATCTAGAAAAGATAATTTTGGGAATCCTATTATGTATTATAGAGCCTTGCAAGAACAAACTTTTCCAGATCAAATAAAAGAATTAAAAGAAGATATTAAATTATTATTAAATGAGTAATCTAGCACAAGAAAGAAAATATAGAAAAATCATTACTGCTTTGTCGATTGCAATTCCAATTGCTGTTGCAGCCTTGTTTTTAGTTAATTTACGAGACTTAGGTTTTAATGTTGAACCTCTTACTTTTTTACCACCAATTTATGCATCCATCAATGGATTAACAGCGATTGTTCTAATTGCAGCCGTTATTGCCATAAAAAATGGAAATAAAAAGCTACATGAACAATTAAATACTTTTGCGATTATATGTTCTTTAGCTTTTTTATTGATGTATATCGTTTATCATATGACCTCAGATTCCACTAAATTTGAAGGAGAAGGAACAATTAAATTTGTGTATTATTTTATTTTAATAACACATATTATTTTATCAGTAATTGTAATACCTTTTGTATTAACGACCTATATGAGAGCAAAGTTGGGCAATTTCTCACAACATAAAAAAATAGCTAAAATTACATTTCCTTTATGGTTATATGTTGCCGTAACTGGAGTTGTAGTATATATAATGATATCTCCTTATTATGCTTAAAAAAAGAATAGTTACCTATATATTATTAATGGTTTTTACTGTAAAATCATCTTATTCACAATGTGCAATGTGTAAAGCTGTTGTAGAAAGTGGTGATGAATCCATGGCAGAAGGCGTTAATAACGGAATCTCTTACTTAATGGTTTTTCCTTACTTATTAGTTGGTGGTTTGTTTTATACTTTATACATATATAATAAGAAGCAAATCAAAATTTAACATTTCAATAAGAGTAAATACCTGTAACATATTTTACTTTTAGTCGTCTTACTAAGCATAATCGAAAGAATGTTGTTAGCTTTTGATGTAATTAGAATTATAATCCAACAAAAAAAAAGACGTTTTGAAAATTAAATTTATAGTATTAGTAGCTTTTTTAACTTCAGTAACTACTTTTTCACAGAAAAAGTGGGATTTAAAAGAATGCGTAGATGAAGCTTTGGCAAAAAATATTTCTATCCAGCAAAATAGACTTCGTCTAGAATTAGCCAAGAAAGATGTTGAAATTACCAAAGGAAATTTCTTACCAAGTTTAAATGCCAATACAGGAGGTAACTTAAATTTTGGTACTGGTTTTGATCCTGTTTCTCAAAATAGAATAAACACAACCTTTTTTGGAGGTTCTGTTAATCTTAGTTCTGGAATTACCGTTTTTAATGGTTACAGAAATACCAACACATACAAGCAAGCGCAATTGGGTGTTGAAACGAGCATGTTAGATTTAAAGAAAATTGAAAATGATATTTCTTTATTTGTGGTTAATGGATATTTAAATATTCTATTTGCAAAAGAAAATTTAAATGCAGCTAGAGTTCAATATAAAATAAGTAAAAAACAAATAGAAGCAGCACAAAGCAGATTTAATGCAGGTGTTATACCAAAAGGTGATTTATTAAATACACAAGCTACTGCGGCAACAAATTTACAAACCGTAATTACGCAAGAAAACGCTTTAGATTTAGCACTATTAAACTTAGCGCAATTACTGCAAGTATCTGTAGACGATTTTGATGTCTCTCCTATAGATGTTGGTACTCCTTCTGCAAACTTGTTTTATGAAAATTCATCAACAGTTTATGATAAATCTTTACAAACAATGCCAGAAATCGCTAGAGCTAAAATAGCGATTGAAAGTGCAGATTTAAGTATAGAAATATCTAAGGCCTCTTTTTTACCTTCTGTTACAGCTTCTGCTGCTTTATCTACAAATTATGGTTTTAACTTAAAGCTTCCTGAAGGATTTTCTAATACAGTGCTATCAAATCAATTAAGTGATAACTTAGGTTATGGAGTCGGATTTAATGTTAGCATTCCAATTTTTAATCGTTTTCAAACAAAAAATAGAGTTGCACAATCTGTGATTAATAAAGAAATTTCTGAAACAAGATTAGAGAGTGAAAAATTATCTTTAAAACAAACTATAGAACAATCTTTCTTAGATGTAAGAACAGCTTTAAAGACCTACGAAGCTGCTAAAATTTCTTTAGAAGCACAAAAAGAAGCATTTAAAAACGGACAACAACGTTACAATTTTGGAGCAATGACGCAGTTTGATTTTGATCAAGTAAGAACACGTTTGGTCAATGCAGAAGCAGCTTTAATTCGTTCTAAATACGATTATGTTTTTAAAACAAAAGTATTGCAATTTTATGCTGGGGAGTTAATTTTAGAATAAACGTATCCTAAAAATATTTTAAACCTCATAACAATTAAATTTGCTGTGAGGTTTTTCTTTTTAAATTACCTTTGCATAAAAACTTTTAGATTTGAGTATCATTTTAAATATAGAGACTACCACTAAAAACTGTTCTGTGAGTATTGCAGAAAAAGGCGAAATTTTAGCTATCAAAGAATTGAACAATGGTAACTATTCTCACGCAGAAGTTTTACATCCATTTATTGTAGATGTTTTAAAAGAAGCGGATCTTACTACTGGTCAAATAGACGCTGTAGCAGTAAGTAAAGGCCCAGGTTCTTATACGGGTTTAAGAATCGGAGTTTCTGCCGCAAAAGGGCTCTGTTTTGCTTTTGACAAGCCTTTAATTTCTATTGATACGCTAACATCTTTGTCGCATTCAATTTCTATAAAAGAAGGTATTATTGTGCCTATGTTAGATGCGAGAAGAATGGAAGTTTATGCAGCTGTTTTTAATGAAAAGCATGAGATAGTAAGAGAAATTAAAGCAGAAATTATTGATAATAATTCTTTTTGCGAATATTTAGAAACTAGTACCGTTTATTTTTTAGGGGATGGATCTCAAAAATGTAAAGAAATCCTTTCACACAAAAATGCTGTCTTTGTAGATGCTAAGTTTCCATCAGCAAAAGAAATGGCAAAACTATCTTATGATAAATTTAAAATAAGCGACCTAGAAAACGTTGCTTATTTTGAACCCTTTTATTTAAAAGATTTTATTGTGATTCCTGAAAAGAAAAAGAAACCGACGTTTTAATTTTTACCTTGTAAGTGCAGGATGTCTCTTTTCACCCATTTTTGTAGTCCAAAGAAATTGTTCTAAATAGATAAAGTCTGCGTGAATTAGCAATATACAACCAAGAGTAAAATATGAATCTTTTCTTAACTATAGAGAATTAAAAAGCGATTCAATATTTTATATCAAATCGCCTTAAAGTATTTTGTATTATGATGTTAGTTTACTTCAAAAGTAATTTTTAGGTTCACTCTAAATTCAGTAATATTATTACCATTAACAACAGCACTTTGTGATTGTACAAATACAGATTTAATGTTTTTTACAGATTCTGCAGCATGTTTTACAGCTTTTCTTGTTGCTTCTTCCCAGCTCTTTTCAGAATTTGCTAATACTTCAATAACTTTCATTATTGCCATAATATTTAAATGTATTAAGGTTTATAAAGTGTAAATATAATTTTTTTTGATCATAAAAAACTGATTTAAATACTACAATGTAGGTACACATCTTACTAAGATATTTATTGTTTGTATTGAGAATGTTACCTTTAAGAAGAAAAAGGT
>MDTF01013964.1_pt1 | contig 27989 bp, 27 predicted proteins | sample 811191 | NCBI WGS metagenome assembly MDTF01 (sample SAMN05326649, study PRJNA326480) | marine metagenome | isolation source: seawater | place: Southern Ocean | collected 2011 | reverse complement strand
ATAAGATCTAAGAAAATTTTAAATTTTGCATATCAAGAATTTTTCTAGATTAAATTATTTGATAGTATTTTGAAGTGCCTTAGTTTAGTAAAATTAATTGATTTTTTTTTTGCATTAATTTTATTTTTTTTAATTTCGTAATCACTCATATCTATAAATCGTAAAATACTTTTTTCTAAGCTTTTAATATCATTATTCTTAAATAATATTCCATTACTACTTCCAACAAATTCCTTTGGTCCATTTAAACAGTCACTTGAAATAATGAATGTATTACAAGCGGCTGCTTCAATCATTACAAATCCTGGATCCTCCCATAATGAAGATGAAATCATTCCTAAAGATTTACTTAAATAAATTGGAATATTTTTTTGATAATCAATTAATTGAATTCTATTTTTAAGGTTTAAATGGTTTATCTCAGCTAAGTATTCATTTTTTAATTCTCCATTACCAATGATAATTAAATTTATATCAAGATTTTTTTTAATTAGCTCTTTAAAACATCTAATTGCTAATAAATGATTTTTTTGCCTTGTATATCTTCCAACCATAACAAAAAAATTTTCTTTAAATTTAACTTCTGTCAAATTATTATTTTTTTGTTTAAAGATTTCATTAATCTCAATTATTGGATCTGGTAAATAAATAACCTTATTTTTTTCAACCAAATTGAGTTTGATAATATCTTTTTGTGTTGCTTTAGTTGGGCAGGTAATTAAATTAATATTATTTTCACACAACCTCCAAAGAATTTTTCTTAGGATATTCATTTTTATTTTACCAGAAACTCTAATTATTAATTTAGTTTTAAAGTTAAAAATTGTGTAAAGAAATAAAGGTAAAGAAGTGATTAGATGAGCAATCAAATATTCTGGTTGATCTTTTTTTAGAGTATCTTTTAATAAGAAAAAACAACTAAGAAAAATTTTAATATACGCTGTTCTACTTTTAAAATATCCAGATATAGCCGTATTTAAAGAAAATATGTTTTTAAATTTTTTTATTATAATCTTTTTCTCATTTAGGGTGGAACTATATCTATCCCACTCTCCACAGCTATTAATAATTGTTGGTATATATTTATTATTTGAGTACTTTGATAAACTATAAGCTGAATTAATTACTGCTTTAATAGTTGCTATATTTCCAATAAATGGACACCAGTAATAAATTTTTTTCATTATAGAATTTTTAAATCAAAAATTATTATATTTTTTATACCAATCTAGAGTGTTTTTATTTCTCGTTTCAAAAGGTGTAAATTTTTTTATCAATTTATTTTTTTTAATTTTCTTATTTTCACCCTGTTTTTAAAAGCATCTACTTTTTGCATTGTTTTTTTATAGGGTCTTATTTGTAATGATTTTTTCTCTATACTTTGTAATAGCTTAATAATATTCAGTGGATTATTAGAACAAGCTTTCAATACTACATTTCTAGGAATACGTTTGGATTTTAATAAATTATATCTAATGAATTCTGTTGACCTTGTTACTAATATTTTCATGAACCCAGTCTTACTACAATTATTTAAAATTACTATTAAATTAGATAATTATTGCTTTATAAAGAGTGGAGTTAATATATAATTATTACTCAATCGATATATTTTATATGTTTAAAAAAAAAATTAATCCAACTCAAAATTATCAAGATAAAATTACTAATTTTATTTTGGGTCATGAGATTAATAAAAAAAATATTAATATTTTAGAATTTGGTGTTCGTGAAGGAAGGTCTACAAAGATGTTTCTTGATATCTGTGCAAAAAATCAAGGAAAATTGATTTCTGTTGATATTGAAGATTACTCCGGTTTATTTAATGACAATAATTGGACTTTTTTAAAAACAAGGGATGATGATTATGAAAAAGTATCAAGTTACTTTTCTGAAGATTTTGATATTATTTTAATAGATAGTTTACATGAACCCAACCACGTTTCAAAATTAATTTATACTTACTGGAAACACCTAAGACCAAATGGATCAATGTATGTAGACGATATTAGTTGGCTACCTTATATGAAAAATAGTTGGAGAGACCATAAATATACCGAAAATATTAACAGAGATACTTTTAATAAAATTTTAGAAATTCAATTATCAAATTATGATAATATCAATCTAACAGTTTCTTTTAGTGGATCAGGGATGTGTAGGATCATTAAACAAAACAATAAAGCTCTTAATAAACCAAAATTAATGAAACCTAGAGAGGATTATATAAAAAAAAATTTAAAAAAAATAATTTCTCTATTTAAAAAAGCTTAGTTTTTATAAATATTTTTTTATGGGAAAAAAAAATTTTTCAATAATTACAGTAGTTTTAAATGCCAAAAAAGATCTAATTGAAACAATTGAGAGCTTAAGAAAACAAGATTTTAAAAATTTCGAATACATAGTAATTGATGGTGGTTCAACAGATGGGACCATAGAGATTATTAATAACAACTTAGACATAATTGATAAATGGAAAAGTGAGAAAGATTTTGGAATCTATGATGCTATGAATAAAGGAATAGACCTTTGTGAGGGTAATTATATTGGAATGTTGAATGCAGGTGATAAATATATGCCAAATGCACTCTCACTAGTAAATAGTTACTTAAAATTTAATAATCTTGATTTTATTTTTGGATCAGTAATGAAAAAGGTTTTAAGACATGGTTTTAGAAAATATAGAATTTATTGGAATTTTGATTTTTCAACAAGTCACTCATCAGGATTTTTTATTGCAAATAATGCTCAAAAGAAATTAGGAAAATATAATTTATTATATAAAATTTCATCAGATTTTGACTTATTTTTTAGAATGATTGTAAAAGAAAATATGCGTGGTTTAGCTACAAAAAAAAATGAATTAATTGGAGTTTTTAAATCTGGAACATCTTATTCGAGTAAGTTTTCATTTAACGATCATTTAAAGGAAGAGACAATTATTAGATTAAATAATAACCAAAATATTTTTTTAGTATTTCTTATATATTCTATGCATTATTTCAAAAATTTAAATAAAATTCAAAAAAAGAATAAAATTAAATTTTTTTTCTCTTTGTTTTTAAATATAGTTAAAATTACTAAATAGATATTAAGCAGATTTTTTAAAAAAATTTAACAAACTAGAACAAATTCTTTTAATTTCATTATCTTTCAAACCATTATAAATTGGTAGACAAATATGTCTAGAGCAAGCATCTAGGGAGTTTGGTAATTTTGTCTTTGTTTCTTTTTTAATCAATTTATATTCGTGCAAAGGTTTAGCGTACACATCTCCAGATAAAAAAATATTTTTTTTTTTCAAATATTTAACTAAACTTTTTTTTTCATGAGCGCTTTTTAATAAGCATATATACTTATATAAATTACCTTTAGATTTTGTTTCAAAAACTTTAACTTTATTCTTCAAAAACTTATCATAAATATTTTTAATCTTTTTTTTTATCTAAATAAAATTTGTAATTGATTAAATGATGGTAGCCAATTATTGCCTCCATTTCATTCATCCTATAATTTGAGCTAAAACCAAGTCTCATCTAATGATATGTCTGGTTTATAATCTATATTTTTGCAGTCAAGTTTGTTTGGTAACTTATCAATTCTATCTTTTTTTAAGGATAATTCTTTACTCATAAAAGTAATTTCTAAAGTTGAAGGTATAATTGTTTTGTTAACTTTATAGCTACCACAACAATTATTTGGATGAATATGCGCTACATCGAAATATTTTGATATTTTTTTCATAACACTTTCTATAATTTTGTATCCCATTTTGGTCAAAACCTGCTCAAAATAATGAAATTCTAAAACCATAACTCTAAATTTTTTTAGATTTAACTCATCTAAAGAATTTATCACTTCATATTCAGATCCCTCAATGTCCATTTGCATTAATAAATCATCTTGAGTTTTTTTACTATCTATCCATGAATTTAACGTGGTAGTCACATCATCTTCATATGTGCCTAAATTTTTTTTTATAAATTCATAATTTTTATTCAATAAAATAGGCTTTTCTACTGTCCCGTCTGCCATGAAAACCTTAACACCTCTTTCTAAAAGATCATTTTCAAACCCATGTATTTTTCCCACCCCCGGAGAAAAGCAAGTTTTAATTTTTTTTAATACATCTGGAACTAGGTAACCTCCATCTCCATTGGGTCCTACTCTTATTAAATTATAACCAAGATCATATGGTTTTAATAAATCTATTAATTTAATTAATTTTGAATGGCTTATTGTTGGAAATATACCATGTGTATAATTATTAATTAATTTATCATTAAGTATTTCAAAAAGTTTATTTTTTATTAACATATAAAGTTTAGTTATAATTGATCTTTTGATAGTTGATATGCAATAATGGCATCCCCTGGTGACGAATTAAAATTAGTTCCACTTGAAGAATTTACAATTAAGAATTGTTTACCTTGGTAATTTGCAACAATTAAACTTCCGTATGATGAAAAAGGAAGGTCATCTTCCCAAATTTTTTTACCATTTTCTAATGAATATGCTCTAATTTTTTTATCATCAGTTCCTGCCATAAATATAATTCCAGTACTTAATATCACTGGAGAGCCAAAAATTTCAGAACCCGTGTTAAGTTCTTTATCTTTTAATTTTTCATATGATCCGTGAGGAACAATCCAATTTTGTTTCTTATTTTTTATATCAATAGCTGCTAATACCCCCCAAGGTGGTTTATTTAATGGAATACCATCAAGATTTACAAATTTATTCCAGCCTTCAATATCGGGTTTTTTATAGTCTAAAATTTTATTTATTCTTCTTAAAATTTTTTTAACTGAAGCTTTAAATACAGGAAAGCTATTTAATCTAAAACTTAAAATATCTGACATCAATGCTCTTAACTCTTTTTTGAAACTAAAGTCTTTTGGATTTTTTAACTTAACTTTATATGCAATATTATTAGATGGTATAATAATAGTTCCCTCAGGAGTTGCAGCTATACCAGGCCATTGAGTGCCTCCGTGAATGCCGTAATAAATATAATTTTTATCTATATTTAAAGGTAAATATTCTCCAATTAAACTTTCAGAAATTTTTTTTTGAGCTTCTAAAGAAAATTGTTTATTTATTTTATTAATATCATCTTTTGTAAAATTATTTCTAGAATAAGTTAACCAATCTGGAAAATTTCTTTTTACGGTAAAGCTTTCTTTATTATCTTCATTTAAATTAAATTTTTTTTCAGTTATTTTTTCTGTAGGTTTTCCGTCTATTCTATTTAATAAAATTAATTGACCAGTTTTTGTTGCTTGAGCCACATAATCTTTTTGACCAAGATCAAGCAAAATTGGTGGTGCTGCTAAATCAAGGTTCCAAAGATCATGCTCTATTTCTTGAAAATGCCATTTATATTTGCCTGTACTTAAATCAACAGATACCACACTATTATATAGTAAATTTGGCCCAGGTCTATTGCCTGAAGTCCATGAGGGTTTAGCGTTTGCCGTACTAAAAACTAGCTGATTATATTTAAGATCTAAAGCACCTCCACCCCAAACATCCCACTTAATTTCTTGATTTAAATTATTTTTATTTAAATCTTTTAAAATATTTTTGTCTATTTTTGCTTCCCATAATATTTTGCCGTCATCTAAGTTTAATGCAATTGGTGCCGCACCATTAAATAGAATATAAGCTATATTATTATTAACTAAAATAGGTGCGGATATCGAAGCTTTTTTATCAGCTTTAAAGCTAATTTTTTTTTCTTTACAATTTATAATATTAAAAAGTATCACTTTTCCATGTCTTACAAAAACTACATATACTTCATCTTTATTTTTTTTATAAATACCTATACCTCGATGATAGCCTCTATCTTTTTTACCAGAATTTTTGCATATTTCTTTACCACCAGATAACGATAAAACTCTTAAAGTTTTGTAACCATCTAAGTAAATCACCTTGTTTTCATAACTTATGGGTTTGGTCTGCGTATCCTTAAAAATGCTTGATTTATATATCCATTTTTTTTTTAAATTAAGTAAATCTTTTTTTTCAAAATTAGATTTATAATAATTATTCTCTGCAGATGCAAAATTGAAAAGGTTTATAAATACTAAAATGAATAAATATTTCATAATCTTGATAGAATAGACAAATAGTGTTTTAATAATTTTGGAAAGTAAATTGAAATATACCAACTAAATCTTGCAATTGCAACATTAGAGCTTTTGACGCCATTGTCTATATGATATTTTGTTATTTTGAAATTAGAATAAAATATTGCAAACATAGATATATTTGTTTCACAAAATACAACTTCATCACATTTAGAAAGTGTAATAGCTTCTACTAAATTTTCAAAACCTAATGTATTTCTGTGATTTTTTCTATTAGAAGTACTAAATTCCTCAGTATTTTTAGCTCTAAAGTAATCATAAGAACATATAAGATTTTTGTATTTATGTTTTAATTTTTTATAATAATTTAAATCTTCAGTTAGTAAGAAAACTTTTTCAAAGTTACCATTCATAACTTTTTTTTTGATTAAGTTTTCAATTTCAAAAATTGTAGGTGGGTGGGCATGATTAGCAGAAATTTTTTGATCCGTACCCCTAAAGTGTATACCCAAAATCTTTTTATTTTTAAAATTTTTTTTTATAAAAGACTCTGAGGTTTGTAGTATTTTATGATTAATTTTTATATATTTATCAAATATCATTTTAAATTTTGGCTGCTTATACTTTTCTAAGCGAAATTTAAGATTTCTAGGTGAAAAATAGACATTTTTACTTTTGTAAACTTCATTTAAATTATACTTTGAAACTGGTTCAAAAAATAAATCCCATATATTTTTTTTGTTATAGATATTTTTTTTTTGATTATAGTTTGTAGGAAAATTATACATATCTACAACTGGTATATAATTTTTTTTATTCGCTATTTTTAAATTTACAATTACATATAGTAAATTTGAAAAGAAACCACCACCAGGTGTTCTTTTAATAACATAAAATTTTTTATTTGGATTAATATTTCCAAACGAAAATTTCGCAATATTGTATTTTGATTTACGATTGATCAAATCAAATCTTGGATCAATTTTAATTAAGGTTTTATTACTAAAACCTATTTTTTTTATCTTAGATTTTATTATATTTTTCAAATAAATTAGCATCAAGCTTTATAAAATTTGTTATTGTCTATCAAAACTAGTTATTGATTTAAATAAATTTATATTCCTTTCTAAGTCTTTCAAATTTACATTTAATATTTCTAGTGAAATAAATTTTTTTTTTATATCAAATTTTCCCAATAATTCTTTGTGTCTTTTTGTATCTTTTTTTAAACTTGAAAGATTTTTTTCACTAATTTGAAAATTTTTAAAATATACTTGATGTTTTGTTAAAATTTTTATTTTGTCCTTCTCTAAAAGAGCATTTCCTGTATCAAAATTAATAGCTAAATTTTTGATTTTTGCATAATTAATAAATTTTAAAGCATCGGAAGAATTTAAAATAAAATCACAACCATAATATTTAGAATTAGGTTCAATACAAAAATTTATTTTATATTTAATAAGTTTAGATCTTATTTTATTTAAAAGATCTTTAAGGATCTTAAAAGCATCTTGATTTGAAAGGTGACCTTTTATCCGGTTCTTGGGTGAACCAAAAATAACATTTTTGGCCTTTAATAATTTTGCAATTAATAATATTTTGTTTAGATGTTTTATTATTTTTTCATGATCGTCAATTTTGAATACATTAAGTTTTTTTTTGTAAAAAATTGCCTGTACACTCGAAATTTTTATTTTATATCTAGAAATTTTTTTTAAAAAGTTTTTAATTTTTTCTTTATCTATTTGGTAATCAGGTAAGATTTTCGTAATTGGCAATTCAACATATCTTATGCCATTTTTTTGCATTAAATCTAAAAGTTTATCTATTTTAGAAAAATCATTTATTGCTAGGAGTGATACTGAAAGTCTATTTTTCATCAAATCTTATAAAATTTTTTATTCTACTTAATATATATCTTTTATTTTTACAAAAACCCTCTTTAGGTTTAATTGAGTAATTTATAGGTTTTAATCTTTTTTTATTTATCTTTATTTTCTTAAATAAATTTATAATTTCATAATTACTAATTGGCACACTATAGAGTTCATTTAAACCTAATTTGTTATTCTTAAATATTTTAGAAATATCTTTAAACAAATCTGCCAAGTCATACCATTGAAATTTATCATTCAAATAAATTTGATCAATTGAATTTTTATTTAAAAGATCAAAAATTATATTTTTTTTCAATCCTTTTCCAAACACTCCAGGTAGCCTTAAAATATAATTATTTCTAAATTTATTTTTAATGAATTTTTCAAGATATTTTCTATTATGCCCATAGGCATGCTTAAAGTGTACATCAATAGTTGAAATAAGTACAAATTTCTTAGTTTTAATATTTTTTAAATTTCTAATTAATTTTTCAGTATTTTTTTTATCTTTAATTGGAGCTTTGTTAGCAAGCCATTTAGCTGCTGGCAATCCTGCGCAGAAAACAACATCATATTCTTTTTTATTACCAATTTTGTTAATATTTTTTGAGTTAAAAAGATCTATTTTACTAAATTTTTTTTTATACTGATCTAGTAAGTTGCTTCCTATTAATCCTGTATATCCTATTATTGCCGCGTTACTTTTTGGCATTATTTACTTTATTGTCTTTTTTAAATAATCCTCAAATTCAAAAATATTAGCAATTTTTGGAGATGAACATGAAATAATATTATGATATTTTTTAATACTGATTGATCTTTTTGCACAAGTTTCATTTGGTAAAACTTTATATGAAAAAAAATAACCTTTGTATTTAAGATCTTTTTTAAATGTGGGATAAAATGATATGATACTTTTTTCCATTAAATTAATTTTATTTGCTAAATAATTTTTTGATATTGTTTTTTTATAATATTCTAATAATTCAAAATTCTTAAATTTTTTAATATGAGTATGTTTTGCATGAGTTAATGTAAAAAATCCTTTCTTATCTGCATAAGGATACAGAGAGGGGAGCTCTCCATCCATAACCGTTATTGGAATAATAGTTTTATTATTTTTTTTATATATAGTTGATATAGTTAATATATAACTAAAATCTTTACTAAGATTATTATCAAAAGTATTGTTAGTACAGTCAATTATAAAATCATAATCATTTTTTATTTCCTCTAAATTTTTAATTTTTTTATTGAGTATTAAATTTTTTTTTAATTTTTTTTTATAATAATTGATTATTTTATCATTTTGGATCACACCTTCATTTACAATATATGCACTCTCTATATTTGTTAACTTATGTTTAAGTTTTTTTTTATACTTTAAATTATGAGAATATAAAATTTTTTCATATATTTTAGAATCTATCAAAGATTTTTTTTCAGCTATACAATATAAATTATTTTTTGGATAATAAATGAAATTTTTGTATCTTTTAATAAATCTTCGATAATTTTTTTTTATTTCGTCTATAGTTATTGAAGATCTTGGATAATGAAAACCTTTGTGTAACCTAAATTGATTAAACCCAGAGGCACAACTAAAGATCTTTTTTTCTTTTTCATAAATTATAATATTATGACCAAGTTCTTTAAGATATAACCCAATGTGACATCCATACCATCCTGCTCCTATTATACAAAAATTTTTTTTTATCATACTATTCTACCAAGCTAGAAAATCTTTTAAATTATGTTTTATAAAATTTTGATCTTTAATTGCAAGTTTTTCACTTGCTTTTAGAATATTTTTTTTAGAGAACTCTAAATCAAAGTCTGACTTAATTTTATTACTTATTTTTAAAAAGTTGTTTAGTTTTTTTGACTCTTTTTCATGATTTTTTAAAAAATTTTCATATTGAATAAAATAAATTTTTTTATTGTTTATTTTTGATTGTTTTTTTCTGATATTTTTATACCATTTTACAAAATCTGAGACATTTGACGATGGATAGGATTTTGAATTTCTTGATAACATACTATAAAATATTGACCTTGGGTCCCTGTTTATGATTACAATTTTTAAATCATCAAAATACTTAAAGTAGTCCTCTGGATGCCAAAAACTAGCTGCTTGATCTAATATTGTGTTTTTATTTTTAGAACTAATGTTAGCTTCACACAGTTTCATAATTAATTTTCTGGATTCTATTAAAAAATTTTTTTCATCAATTGGTAATTTCATTTTAAACTGATTTATTGAATTTATATTTCTTCCAAGGTAACTATGTTGTATTTTGAATAACATTTTATTAAATAAATTTAATCCTATGTATTGAAATTGAGGCATTGCATTATACTCAAGATAAGAGATCTTGTTTAGATAATTAGTTATTATTTCTATTGAATTATTGTTGAATATTTTTTTGCGTTTGTTATTTACACTACCTTTAATCTTAGTCAATAAAATTGAAAACTTGTAGAATCTTTCGAATGCAATAGCTGAATTATTTATTGAAAAATTTTGATATAAATTTTTGTATAAATTATTAATACCATCAGGATCACAAATTAATCTAAACTCATTACCATAAAATGGTGCAACAAAATCTTTTCTATTTCTCAAATAATCATGAATTGCACCACCACCACTATTACCTGATCCAACAGTTATTATTGATTTCATACGTTCATAAATTAAATTATTAAAAAATATTTTTTTTATCTAGTGATTTATAAATTAATTTAATATTATTAAATAATTCTTTTTTACCTTTATTATTTGTAATATAAAAATTACTATTTTTAGGTTTTTTAAAAAGTATATCTATACCAACAACATTTAATTTTTTTTTATATATATTTTTTTTATCACGCTTAACTAAATCTGTTATTTTACTTTCAATATATATTTCAAAGTATTCACTGATATTATTTCTGCACCAATTTCTATATTTATTTGATGTTAAATTTGCTGTAATTATAATATTATATTTTTGTTCATTAAGATATTTTGTTAATCTAGTTAATCTAAAAGCATTTTTATTTCTATCAGATAGGCTGTATTTTAAATCATTATTAAAAAGTGATCTGAAACTATCACCATCAAAATAGATTGATTTTGGATGTTTTTTTTTAAAAAAATTTAAAAATTTTTTTCCTAGAGTTGTCTTTCCAGTTCCTGATATTCCTGTGAACCAAATTACCATAAATTTAATTATAGTAAATCTTTTACCTTCTTTTTTATAGTTTTAGAAACTAATTTATTTCCATTTTTGGAAAAATGCCCCCCATGCTTGTCTTCTAAATAATATTTATCAAAAGACTCTTCTTTTTTAATCTTATCTCTTAAATCTATTAAGTTTACTTCTTTTTTTAATTTCGAAATAAAATTGTTATACCCACGAGTTTTGTAATTACTTGTCTTTAAATCATAAAGCTGAGGCAGTAAAAGAACAAGCAAATTTTTATTTTCTTTTTTTAATTTTTTTTTAAAATTTATAATTAATTCTTTTATAAGATTATTATAGGTTTTTGACTCATACATCTTATAAGCATCTTCAATATTTTCTTGGACAATTTTTGATAATGCATTATTAAAAAAAGGTGATTTCTCATCTTTTAAAAAAAAAAATAATCTATCTATAATTAAATTTACAAAAATATAATTGTACCTTCCAAAAAATCTGAAATAAGTAATTATATATAACCTATCAAAAATATGTTTTTTAAATTTTTTATCATAAAAAATATCATTTTTTTTTATTATGTGAATATTTTTTTTTAATTTATCATATGTAGTATTTGGTTCTAAAAAATTTTTTACTAATACTAATTTTTTATTTTTAATTGTAAATATTGGTTTAAATCCAAGTATATTACCAAATTCAGAATAATGTTTCCAATATGCATGAATTCTGGTTATGGTCTCTGGCACGAATGCCATAATAATAAGTTTAATTTTTTTTTTATTCTTAATGATATCATATTTCAATATAGCCTGATCTATGCCGTAATTTCCTACACCATAATTTAATACACCATGATTTATTTCTTTTTGTAAAAAATATGGCCATGTTTGATTATCATTAACATATCTACAAAAAGCATAGGAATCCCCTAAAACTAATACCTTCTTTTTTTTGTACATCTTATTTGAATAACGAGCTCCATATTTGTCTATCCTAAAAGAAGTTACTTTCTTATTTAATTTTTCTTTTCCTCTAGTGTTAGCCCTTCTGTCCCAACCTAATTTTTTTGAATAACTATTTCTATAAAATTTGTCTAATTTTTTAGAAATAATTATTGGGAGCTCATCATTCCTAGTAACTAACCACTGAAAATTTTTTTTAAAAGAACCTACTAATATTCTCAAGATTAGCTCTAATATAAATATAATAAAAATTATAAACAGTATATTTGTAATTAACATTTTAAGTTAAATTTTTAAAAAACTTATCAGCAATTTTAAAATCTTTAAATGTATCTATTTCAAACCAATATTTTTTATAATCTACTGATTGTATCTTTACTTTTTGATCGTTTATTAATTTATTTAAAAGTTCTGTTGTTGATATTTTGTAATTGCTTTCTTTTATTTTTTTCTTAAATTTTAACCAATTTAAAGGGTCAATCTTAAATATACCCATAAATTGCCCTTTTATTTCATTCATATTTTTAACCTTATTCCCTATTTCAGTTATCAATTTTTTTCGATTAGTTTTAAAACTTTCCAAATCTTTAATCGGATCAATAAATCTTTGTTTCCAATATTTTTTCCAATTAACATTATTTGCTAGACAAAATTTATTAATATTTTTTTTCAACTTATTAATTATTGTATAATCGTACAAAACATCTCCATAAATAACTATACAATTATAATTTTTTAACCAATGATCTGCTTTTGTTAAGGAATAAACCATATTTGTTGATTGCCATTTTTTATTAACAAATTTTTTTATTGGATATTTTGAAAATGCCTTGTGTTCATAACCTGTTATAATTGAAATCTGTTTATTTTTTATTTCTAACTTACTTAATTCTGTTAAATGGTAATCTAATATTGTTTTACCTGATATTTTTATAAGAGTTTTAGGTTTATTCTTTGTCAACCTATTAACTCTTGAACCTCTGCCAGCAGCTAAGATAATTATTTTTATTTCTTTAGGCATTCTTTAAATAATTTAACATCTTCGTTGGAAAAATTTTTATTTCTTTCTGGGTGCCACATAATACCTAATATTCTATCACTGTCACCTTTGAAGGCCTCAATTAATCCATCTTCTGATCTATAAATTTCAATAAGTTTTTTACCTATTTTCTTAATGCCATTACTATGGAAACATTTTACTTCTCTTGACTTTTTAGTTGATTTTGAGTGAATTTTTATTTGTTTTGCTACATGGCCGTTTACTTTTTTTAACTTTCCTTTGAAATAAAAATTAATTAATTGCATTCCTCTACATATTCCAATCAAGGGAATTTTGTTCTTAATCGCAAAATCAATCAGGCTTATTTCCGTTTTATCTCTTAATTTATTAGTACCAATGTCTTGGCCACCTGATAAAATTATTCCTTTAATTTTATTTGAGATTAGTAACAAATTCAATTTTTTTTTTTTGTTGATTGAAATTTTTTTTTATAAAATTACTAACCAGAATTACTTCAAAATTTAATTGTGAAAACACAAAATCTATTAACTTTGTATCAATAAAGTCTCTTGTCTCATTTCTACTTTTTATAAATTGCTGACCCATAGAGATGGCTATTGTTTTCATTGTATTTTATCTATCTTGTTTATAGAGCAGTCTAATATAATTTTTTTTGAATTCATTAAATCAGAAAATAATTTTTCTCCACAACCAATAGCTGCAGGAATATTCAATTCTCTACATCTTATAGCCATATGAGAATTTACTCCACCAAATTTAGTCACTAATCCTTTGATTTTATAGGTAAATAACCAATCATAACCTGGATCTGCACTTTCTATAAATATAATTTTATTATTAATTTTAATATTTTTGAATTTTTTTTCTAAAAACAAAGATTCACAAATTACTCTATTTTTTGTTACAAAATTGGGCAAGTTTACCTGATGAGGTGAAATAAAAGCTCCAGTGCTATCATGAATAATTTGTGGCAACTTTATAGCTTTGGTAAATATAAACTCATTCTTGCTCTTATTAATTATTTCTTTTGTTTTCTTTAAACTTTTCATACTTTTTTTTAAGAAAAAACTTATATCTAAAAATGAGAGATCTTTTTTAGATAACTTAAATAATAATCCTTGTCGTTCTATATATTTAAATATTAAATTTATATTTTTTGTAAAAATAAATTTAGAATATTCTCTCATGGCTATAGACTTTTTTATGTATTCAATTAATTTATAAAAATCTATATTTTTTAATTCTTCTTTTTTTATAAGTTTATCAATTTTTTCAATTTTATGTTTTGAGATTAAAATTTTATCTATATGTTTGCCCTGGGGTTTTTGAAAGTTTTTTAGATTGATATAACTTGCATCTTTGTAATTTGCAGAATTAATATCATACGTGCCTGGCCTTAGGTGACCATATTTATCAAAAAACATTTTTTTTGAAATCTTATTTTTTTTATAAAGATCTAAATCTTCTAAAAAATTACTTGATATTGTTTTAACAGAGTTAAGAATTGTCTCAACATCATTTGTATTTATTAATTTAATTTCTTTGAGTGAAAGTAATATACTTTTTGCAATAAATGAATGCCTAGCTAAAATTGAAAACGGAATAACCCCTAAATTAATACAATCTAAGATTAAATCAGATAATTTTGTTTTATTTGTATATTTTTTTTGCTTTAATTTTAATAATTCAATTTTCTTAATTGTATTTTCTATATTTTTATATTTGTCTTCTTTCTCAAAAAAGCTAATAAATTGCTTTTTATGAAAATTTTTAAAATTTGAAAGTTCTTTTTCACTTAGAATATTTTTATTTAGGTCTTTGACTTGATTTTTGAAATTAAAATTAAAGCATGTTGTTGCAACGTTAAATTCAATTTTGTCATGATTATTTGGCTTATTGATAAGGTTTTTTATCCAACTATTTACTAGTTTTATTGATGTATTTTTGGAAAGACCACTTGGTAAAAATGAATTAAAGCTAAGTCTTGTATCGATATATGGTTGCCCACCCAATGAAATCATTAGGTTTGTTTCTCCTAGTTTTTTATAACCCATTATTTCTCTCGCTTTAGACCATGATTTATTTGTTATTAATCTCTTGTAAATTGAGAATGCTAGTGGAGTTGGACATCTTCCTATAATTTCTGCTGGATTCCAATCTGGCATTTGTCCTAGAACATTTTTGTTACCCAAAATTTTATTTTTTTTTTTCAAATTAATAATCAATTGATCTTCTACTAATTTTAATTTTCTTCTGAATTTTACTATTTTTTTTTCATTCCATTTTCTTAAATTTGTAATTTTTCTAACCTGAAAAATAAAAACTTTAAGATCTCTATTGATCCCAAATTCTATATCTAAAAACTTATTCCTTGAATGAGTTTCAATTTCTTTTATAGAGTCAACTAATTTTTTAAATCTTTCTGATTTTAACTTTCTCTTTGTTTCTCTGTAAATGCTTAGGCTTTTATTTGAGTATTCTGTAGATCCAGAAGTTACAGTGCTAGTATTACCTGAAATATCATCATAATTTATAATATAATATGGAGCAAAGGTATCAGGATCGTGAGTAAAAACTACTCCACTCATTGATGTCGTGTTTATCATTTTTTGAACAATAAATTCTTCATTTAAAATATTTTTATGACCATAGCTTTTAATTACTTTGTTAATTGCATTTGTTAAATTTTGATTTTTACATTTTACGTTTAATTCAGAGTGATACATTCCGGCTTGTGAAAATTTACTGCTATCTTCGTCACTTTTTGAACTTCTTATGATGAGTATATCTTTTTTAAAATATTTTTTGATTTCTGCTAATATATTTGCCTTATTAACTTTCCATTCATTTATAGTAAAAATTTTTAGTCTTGGTATTTCAGACTTTTTTAACTTTTGATTAAGTTTTAAAAGCAATCTACCTTTAGAAATATTATTTATATTTATTTTTTTTTTGCTCATTAATAAAAATTAGTATTTAAAGGATCTTATAACTATGATTTGATTTTGTAAATTTAGAAGAGCTTGTTTATTTGATAACTTACTAGGTTTACAATTTTTCATTTTTTTTTAATTAAGTAAAATTTTTTGTAAAAAATATCATTATTATAATAATTTAATATAGCTGTTTATTTTTTTATTTTTATAAAGCATAAAAGCAATATTGATCGTAGTAATTTAATTTTTTGTATAAAATTCATTTTCTTTCTATATTTAATATAAAATGCAATTTGACTTTCGATCATATTTTTATTACTTCCAGAAAGTCTAATTCCATCATGCATTCTGGCTATTTCTTGAATATGATCTAAAACAATAAATTTTTTATTGGCAATTAAAAGATCTATGACAACGCACTTATCTACTCCAACTTTTATTGTAGGATCAAAGCCTGAAATTTCAAATAAAGCTTTTTTATTAACACACAGATTTGAAATATTTATCCCTGGATTAAAAGAAAAAAAATTATTAATTTTTACTTTACCCTTGGCATTTTTAAATGGAATAATTTTTCCATTATCTAGTTTATCAATCCTTGCTACAAATACTTGAAATTCAGAAGTTAGGCACTCAGATAATTTTTTTATATAATCTTCTTCCCACAAATCATCATCCTCCAAAAAAGCTAGATATTCACTTTTTGCAATACTCGATCCAAAGTTTAAAGCTTGAGCTAAACCTGCGTATTTGGGGAGGTTAAATATCTTAATATGGTATTTTTCATGATCAGGATTATTAAGATTTTCAAAATTAATAGTTTTTGAACCATTATTAATAATCAGTATTTCTTCTGGTAAGATAGTTTGATTTAAAACGGACTCTAAAGTTAATTTTAATAAATCTATTCTATCACATGTTGGTATAATGCAACTAATTTTAGTATTTACCATTTTCTAAATTAGTTTTTTTGTCCAAGTTTTTGGTGTTAATTCATTATCAATTTCTATATTTAAATTATAGTTAAAATCTTTTAGGCCTCTTTTTTTAATATAATTCAATGTATTATTAATCCCTTCAGCTAATTTTACATTTGTTTTATAATTAAAATATTTTCTAATCTTGTCAGATGAACAAGTTGCATACTTCACCTCTTTAGGTCTATCTGGTAAATATTGATGAGGTTCATTAAAATTTGTTGCGTTAGCACATAGGTCTGCTAATTCATTAATACTGATATAATCTTCATCAGGTCCTATATTAAAAATTTCACTTTTTGATTTTTCATCAAAACAAATACGATCAAAAATTTGTAATGTATCATCTATGTATGAAAAACATCTTTTTTGACTACCATCTCCATAAATAATTGCTGGTTTTTTTTTAAGCTGCCTGTGCAAAAAAATCGAAACAACATTTCGATATGGATCATTATAAACTTGATTTGGTCCATAAATATTATGAGGAACCGTTATAACCCATTCAATCTTATTGGCATCACACAAACATTTAACTACATCTTCTGAGGCAACTTTAGCAATCCCATAAGGATCTTCCGGAGCGGTCCTCATATCTTCTGTGAATGGTGTTTTTTGACCTCCATACCTTGCCATAGAACTTAAATATACAAATCTTTTTATCTTATGTTTTACTGATACTGTTAAAATATTAACAGTTGCATCAAATGTATTTCTTGTTACGAGGACTGGTGAAACAACACTTAACCCTTCATAGGGAGTACAAGCTGCATGAATAACAATATCAAATTTATGCTTTTCAAATACTTCATTAATTTCTTCAAAACTACGACAATCAATATTATAATTTTTTACATCTTTAAGATTGTCGGGGTATCCACCAATCCCAATATCAATACTGATAACATTGTGACCTTCTTTGTGATATTTGTTTGCCAAATGAGATCCGACAAATCCTTGACCACCTGTTACTAAAATATTCATAAGTTTATTTCATTCTTTTTAATTTTTTTCTAACAAAATTATATTTTTTATTAAAAAATTTATCATTAATTTTTTTATGTGAAATAAATATTAATATCTTATTTCTAAATTCTTTACTATTAAAGTTTTTATAAATTCTATTTTCAGTTTTTAGATCTAAAGAATTTGTACTTTCATCAAATATTAATATGTCAGTATTTCTGTATAGGCCTCTAGCAATTCCAATTCTCTGAAGCTGGCCTCCAGATATATCTCTACCATTGTGTGATATAATTGATCTATAATTATTATTTGTAGACATAATAAAATTATGGATCTCTGCATTTTTTGCAGCAAAAATAATTTTTTTTTGGTCTATATTTTCATCTTTAGAAAAGTTTAATGCTATATTGTCTTTATATGATCCATTAAATACAAATATATTTTGTGGTATGTAGGAATAAAATTTTCTTAGAAGATAATGGTTATTAGTATTAATTTTTTTTCCATCTATCAAAGCATGCCCACTTGACGGTTTTATTAAACCTAAAAGAATATTTAAAAAGGTAGTTTTCCCAGATCCTGAAGGCCCAGAAATTAAAATTCTATCACCTTTCTCCATCTCAAAATTTAAGTTTTTTAATGTTAAATTTTTATTATTCTTATATAAAAAGTTTATATTTTTAAGTTTAATACTTTTATTAAAATTTAAGATAATTTTTTTTTTCTTTTTTTTTTCTTTTTTTTTATTTTTTAAGATTACATTTAATGCAGCAATTGCCTGAAACTTATTAGCTCTAGCTTTTGTTATTCCTCCATAAATATTTTGCATCATTGGTAAAATTTTCTGTATTCCAAATATTAAAGCTGCATAGATAGGAAGATGGTTAATTAATTGATAGTTATTTAAAGTTGTTATCATTATAAGTATTGAAAAGATTATAATTGCAATTGTAATCATCAATATGCCAGGAAGTGAAACCAATATTGCATTAATTAAATTTGATTTTGCAATAAAGAAATCTTTTTTTATAAAAATTTTATAAAAATATTTTTCAAGAGAATCTACTTTAATATTTTTAAAAAGAGCAACTGTATTATTTAAATGGGCTACTCTACCATCATAATTTTCAGCTAATATTTTGCTATTCCGATTTAAAATTTTTTTTGTAATAAGTAGAATAAAAAAATATGATATAAAAAATATTAAACCAGCATATATTACATATTCATTTGTTAAACTAATTACAAAAAATAATACAAATAACAAAGTAACAATATTTGATACAATTGATAAAAATTGCTCCACAAAAATTGTAAGACTATTAACCTGCAACAAAGAGGAGTTTATATTATTTTCGTCAATCTTGTTTTCTCCTATATATTCGGAATTAATAATCTTATTAAAAAGCAAAGTATTCATCTCATGAGTCACTGAAGTTGATATTTTTGTTCCTAAATATCCTAGTATTATTTTTAAGAATGATGATAGAGCTATAAATGATATAAAAATTAAAGTTATTGATACCAAAACTTGACTTCGAGAATAATCCTTTAAATCAATATAGGCACCAAATTTAGATAAATATACGTTTACCTTATCATAATCAATCATTAGATCCATAAATGGAATAACAATAGAAATACTGGCCATCTCTGCAAATGCACTAAATAAACTAAAAATAAAAAAAATGCCTAATATAACTTTTCTTCTATAAGAAAAACTAGAGAATATTTTTTTAATGATTGTCCAAAAAATATTTTTTTTCATTTTTAAATTAAATTTTAAACAAAATAAATTGCCTGACCGGTTGCTAGAGCAAATAAAATACCATTTCTTTTTTTACACCAAAGGTCAATTTTTCTTCTTGCAGTTTCATGATTGGCAGAACCATAATCATCAAATAAAATAATAGAATTATTAGTTAGTTTCTTATCAAAAAAATTTAAAACTTCTAAAGTTGGCTTAGCTGAATTTAAATCTATATGAAGCCAATCTACACTTTTTGGTGAATTTTTATTATTTAATATTTGTGGAATAAATCCTTTCATAAACTTAATGTTTTTAAAACTTTTAAAATTTTTTTTAGTATCTTCATAGTTATTATTACCATATCTTCCAATTTGACGAAATTCATCTGAATATAAATATTTTTTTTTCATTGGTAGCCATGAATCATAAAGATAAAATTTATTTATTTTCAACTTTTCTTTTTTTGATGCGTTAAGAGCAAACCAAGCTGTAAAACCATCTGCTGTACCTGCTTCTACTAACGTTATCTTTTTTTTATATTTCGATAAAAATTTTATTGTCATGCAAACTGTATAATGCCTCCATTTAAACTCTTTAATTTTAGCTAATGTATTAATTGGAAATTGATTTGAAATAAATTTTGAAGAAGTTATTTTTTTTTCTAATTCTTTTTGTATATTATTAAAATATGATAGGTATGTTTCTTCTTTTTTATAATGAACATATTGCCATGGTGGGCAAGATCTTGATTTCATTCCCCAGCCAGAAAAAAGATAATTTTTATCCACTTCTTTAATAATTATTTTTTTAAAATAATTAGGAATTATTTTTTTTAGTATTTTATACATTCAATAATTTCTTGTTAAAAAATTTATTAGTCTTAACTTTACTCAATTTAAAATTGAAATTTATCTTTATATTTAAATATTTTTTTTATTTCTCTTAAATGAACTTTGTACATATATTCTTGATTTTCTGTGATCTCTTGAACTTTACTTTCATATATACTAGTAGAAAAACCAACATCATATGCTGCACTAACATAATTTATTAATTTATTTTCATAGTCTTCAGATTTTGAGTATTTATCAAAATTCTGATCTATTTCTGATATTACATCTTCAACCTTTGTTATGTCATTTAATAAGTAAAAATTAGGTAAATCATTCATAACCTCTAATGTTCCAATTTGTAAGGCTGATTTTTTGTACATACATGCTTCAAATATTGAAGTCCCACTAAAAGATATTAAATATTTCATCTTTTTATAAATATCGTCATTTGAAGTTTTGTGATCAATTAATTTTACATTTGGAGAATTTTGTAATTTAAGTAAGAAACTTTTTGAGTTTTTCGAAAAAGCTCTTGGATGATCTTTTACTACCAATTTAAGATTATTAGGTAGAAATCTAGCTAAGATTCTTGCTGTATTTATTTGGTTATCATAAACATTATTTAACATACCTAGTTGTGTTTCTGGGTACAATCCTAGTGGCATATATACAAAGTTGTCTATATCTTCTAATTTATCAAATTTAATTTTTCCAACTTGGAAAATATTTTTTTGTTTGTAAATGTAGTCCCTTAAATCATAAATAAAAGATGTCTGATCTGAGCCATCCATTGGCTTATATCTAATATTACTTTTTTTAAATGTGTAGTATAAATTTCGCAAGAGTATTTTGATATCTGTAAAATTAAATATTTTTTTATCAAGTACCTCAGGTTCAACTAATAGATTGGTCAAACCATTAAAGCCTTGATTTTTAGTTAATTTTAAATAATTTTGTACATAATTTTTGGCTTTTAATTTATTTTTCGAAATAATTTTTTTATTGTTTAAGTCTTTTATTTTTTGATGAAAAAAACTTTTTGAATGAACCGTGTTATAAAAAAATGCCGAAACATCATCAATTTTAGTGTCTGAATGATTATAATAGGGTACTTTTTCTTTATTGCATAGTTTTTCTAGCATTAAATATCCAATACTACCCCATATATAACCAATGCATATATCTGGTTTGAAATTATAAAAAAAATTTTTTAACTCAAAGCCAAAAGCTAAAATGTAATCTTCTATTTCTTGATCAGTAGCTGACTGTTCGAATGAAAATGGATATTTTTTCTCATAAGATGTAACTTTTCTTCTGAGTGAAGAGGCATGCTTATATATTGATGATATATCATAATCTTCTCTAAAATTTTCAAACGTATAATTATTCTTATTTACAATTTCTTTGGCATTTTTTTCAATATAACTATGTTTTAAAATACTTTCAAACTTGACTCTATCTTGTGTTGATACCATTTTTTCACACGTCTCTTTAAAAGCAAATGTTGCAAGTTTGGCGCCAGCTTTGTAAAGTCTTTCAACAGTTGGAAATTCTTTAAACGCATGATTTCTTTGAAGAATAAATAAAATTTTTTTATTTTTTACAAATGAATCGTCTGTCATCATTAATTATTTTATCTTTTTATATAAGTTTTTAACTAAATTAAAAGCACCAAACACCTTAAGTAATTTTTTTATTATTTGAAGAAATTTATTTTTTAAAGGAGATAATAGAATATTTTTCAATATATTAAAGTTATTATCATCATCAGAAGGAAAATTATTTATTACTGAATTTTTTTCAAAACATATTCCATAATTAAAATCTTTGATTTGACTAATAATTCTTTTGGGATATTTTTCAATAAAATTTCTATCTTTAAGAAAAATTGAACAAAAATCATTCCAAATTCCATTATCCCTCTTACCCACAAAAGATTCTAACATTACAATATTTTTGTAGCCACTATGTTTTCCCCATTTTTGAAGAGCTTTACCACTATCTGGATAAAATCTATAGCAATCGACTGGATATTTGTGATAGCGACCATTTGAAGGGGCGTTTAAATAAAATAGCCCATGTGGCTTTAACACTCTAATTATCTCATTAAAAGTTAACCAAAAAAATTCTGTATGTTCAAAAGCAGAAGTGGAAACTACTGCATCGAAAGTATCATTATTGAATGGTATTTTATAGGGATCATCTTGAACTATATCCACATTTTTTCCACTAACCATATCTACACCTAAGTATTCATGTTTGTTATTAAGTATTTCTTTAAATGTAATATTATTTACACTTTGAGAGCCAACTTCTAGAATTTTTGATTTTTTTGTCAAGTAACTATCAATAAATAGTTTTGCATGTTTAATTGATGTTTTATGCATAATTTCTTTGTCTTAAGCCAGGTTTAGATATGGGTCCTATTAGTAAGTCATTAATGTTTAATTTTTCATCTATGCATTTTTTAATATCTCTAAAAATTTTATCTAAATTTTCTTGATACATGCTTATTAATCTTTCATCATGAGATATACTCAAATAAACTGAATTAGTGGCTAAAATATTTTTTTTTAACATTTCTTGAGTTAGAAAAGTCTTGAATGCTAAATTATCTTTATAATTAAATTTAAAACTTGGTATTCCGTCCATACCCTCTATTTGAATATCAATATTATGAAGTTTGGCAGTTTTTTTCCAAATATTTTTAACTTTTGCATTTATTAATTTAATATATTCATAAGATTTATCTCTTTCCATAATTTCTATCGTCTTCAATGCTGCCGAAGGGCCAAGTTTTTCAGACCAAAAAGTGCTACTTATAAATAACTCCTCTGCTACTTTCATTATGTCTCTTTTTCCAATTACTGCGTTAATTGGATAGCCATTTCCTAGGGCCTTACCAAATAAACAAATATCAGGTTCAATATCATAATACATGTGTAAACCTCCCATGGTTGATCTAAAACCTGAAGTGCATTCATCAAAAATTAAAGTAATATTTTTTTTTGAAGTTAAATTTCTAACTTTCTTTAAAAAATTATTTTTTGGATCTATATTGCGCTTTACCTCCATTATTAAAGCGGTAATATCTTTGTTATTATTTACTAAAGATTCTAAAGTATTAAAATCATTATAGCTAAATTGTAGTGTTGAATTTTTTAAATCTTTCAATACACCTTTTGCACCAATACCTGCAATCAAATGTTCATCAAGATTATTTTTATTTTTCAAATTTGCTGCAAGATACCAATCATGCCAACCATGATATCCACAAACAATAACTTTATTTTTTTTGTTATAAGCTCGTGATATTCTTATAGCAATTGCTGCTGCATCAGCACCTGTTCTGCATAGTTTAACCATTTCAGACCATGGATGAATATCAATTAGCTTTTCTGATAATAAAATATCTTCAATAGAGTTTAGAGTAGATACATTTCCTTGTTTTAATTTTGACATTACAAAGCTATTTACTTCTGGATTAGCATACCCCAAAATATTTGTTCCAACCCCCATAAAAGAAAAGTCACTAAGCATTTTTCCATCTAAATCCCAGATTTTATAACCTTTTGCTTTTGAAAAATAAGTTGGCCAAAAATTAGGCAAGAAAATATTTGGATTTTTTGAGAAGAACATATTTCCCCCTGGTATTACACCCAATGCTCTTCTCCAAACTTTTTGACCTTTATTGAGATCAGAATAGTTAGCAAGTGATAAACTTGAGTTAATTTTATTTAGATGTGGTTTTTTTTTAAGTAATTTTATTACTTCCTCATAAGAAAAATAAATGTTTTCAAAATTTAAAAAAATTTTTTTAATATAATCAAAGTCATCTCTTTCATCTAGAGTCCACCTTAATTGACTTAAATTTTTTTTATATTCTAAATTTTTTATTTTAAAAATTTTACTATTCAATAAATATGGTGTTACATGCTCTCTCTGTTTTTTATTTTTGCAGTTCTTGTTTGTTTTTTTTAAAGCTTCAAAGGTAAATATTTCAATATCTAACCCATCAGGAAAGGTTCTTTTAATCGTATTACTGAAGTAGTCTGCATTTTGTAATTCATAAAATTTCTCAATCATATTATCCATTAATTTGCTATCTATAAGGGGGCAATCAGAGGTTATTCTAACAACTATATCTGCATCAAATTTTTTTGCACACAAATAGTATCTTTTTAAAACATCATCACTTGGTCCTCTAAAAAAACTTATTTTTCTTTTTCTTGCAATTTTTTCTAGAATATTGTCAGACTTATTTTTTGTTGTTGCTAATACTAATTGGTTTATTTTTTTTGATTTTTTTAAGCGCATAATTAAAATTTCAATTAACGACAAGTTCCTAATATTCTTTAAAATTTTTTCTGGAAATCTCGTAGATTGAGTCCTGGCCTGTACTATGCAGACAATATTTTTTTTTCTCATTTTTTTTTAGTTAAAGCTTTATTTAATACCTTTAAATTTATTCGAGAGCCAAATGATAAATTTACTGGAGATTTTTTGCCTATAAGTTTTTCATAATACTTTGGATCCACTGAATATCCTGGTCTTATATTTTTGATATTTATATTTGAAAATAGCTCACCTTTATTAATTTTTTTTACTACATACACAGATCTTCTAAATTTTTTATTTTTTAATTCATTTTTTGATCTCTTAAAATTTTTATCACCTAAATATTTATATATTCTGTCAACACCTTCTCTGATATTTAAAAAATCTTTTCCTTTTACCGAAAACTTAATATCAAAACCTTTTTTTTGATTTTCAAGTGCTATATGTTTTTCAATAATTTCTGCTCCAGCAGATATTGCCGCATTAGTAATTTCAGGATTATTTGTATGATCAGAAAAACCTACTTTACAATTAAATATCTCTTTTAATATTTTAATATTATTTAAATTGATATCACTATCTTTTGCAGGATATGAACTAACACAATACAATAATACAATCTCCTTACATCCATTATTTTTTGCAGTACTATAAGCTCTTTTTATTTCCTCAAGGTTAGATAAACCAGTTGAAATTATCATTGGTTTTTTTGTCTTTGCAATTTTTTTAATTAATGGAATATCGGTCATCTCGAAAGATGCGACCTTATAAAGTGGTGTTTTTAATTTTTCTAAAAGATCTACAGATGTTTCATCAAAAGCTGAACTGAAACATTTGATTCCTATTTTTTTTGAATAATCAAATAATTCTTTATGCCACTCAATGGGTGTTTGGGCTTTTTGATATAAGTTCCACAAAGTATGGCCTTTCCAGAGTCCATCCTTGATTCTAAAATCTTTTTTTATAGAGTTAATTGTCATTGTATCAGGTGTAAAAGTTTGTAATTTCACAGCATCTGCATCATATTTTTTTGCCATACGAATTAATTGTTTTGCTTTTGTAATTGATCCATTGTGATTAGATGATAATTCTGCAATCAAAAAAGGTCTTCGAAGATTTGAAAAAAAAAGTTTATTCATTAAAAATTAATATAAAATTAAAGCATTTATATTGAATATATCTATAAAAAGAAATACTTATAAATATATGTCTTCTGAAATAATTGGTTTAAAAATTTATAATTTAGCAAAAGAAATATGGTCATACCCTAGAAGCCTTACCGGAAAAGGAAATGTAAAAACACTTCAGAGGTTTGCTAAAATCTGTCCAAATTTAAATATAAAATATGTAAGAAGTGGCCAAAAATTTTATGATTGGAAAATACCAAATGAGTGGAATGTAAAAGAGGCCTATATTATCGATCCAAATGGAAAAAAAATTTGTGATTTTAGTAAAAATAATCTTCATTTAGTTGGCTATAGCACACCTATAGATAAATTTATTTCTCTTAAAGATTTAAAACCACATTTACATACTTTAAAAAATCAAAAAAATGCTATTCCTTATGTCACATCTTATTATTTGAAAAATTGGGGATTTTGTTTATCACAAAATCAAAAAAATAAGCTCAAAGAGGGGGAATATAGAGTTAAAATTAATAGCACATTAAAAAAAGGGAAATTACATTATGGTGAAATATTAATTAAAGGAAAAATAAAGAAAGAAATATTTTTATCCACATATATTTGTCACCCATCTTTAGCCAATAATGAAATCTCAGGAATGACACTTGGTATTTTTTTATCCAACTGGATTAATAAATTAAAAAATAAAAGATACTCTTATAGAATAATTTTTATACCAGAAACAATTGGTTCAATAATGTATATTAGCAAAAATTTGAAAAAATTAAAAAAAAATGTTGAAGCTGGATTTAATATTACTTGTGTAGGAGACGAAAGAAATTATTCATACTTACCAAGTAAATATGGAAATACTTTAAGTGATAAAATAATTTTACACGTACTCAAATATGGTGTTAAAAAATTCAATAAATATAAATGGGTTGATAGAGGAGGAGATGAAAGACAATATTGCTCTGCTGGAGTAGATCTTCCTGTGGCTACTTTAATGAGAACTAAATATGGAGAATACAAAGAGTACCATACCTCTCTTGACAAACTTGGAACAGTAGTAACGGCAAAAGGACTAGGCGAAAGTTTTAACATATATATAAAAATAATTGAGGCCTTGGAAAATAACGATAAATTAAAGTTTAAAATATTTTGTGAACCTTTTTTGAGTAAAAGAAATATATACCCAACTATACATGATGCGCCAAATAGTGAAATAATGATCACAGCTGATATGTTGAGACATGTATTAAGTTATGCTGACGGTAATAATGATTTAATTGATATCGCAAATTTATTAGATTTCCCAATCTGGAAATTATACCCATATATAGAAATATTAAAAAAAAATAAGCTAATAAAATAGTTATATGAAAATTAAAATCAGAAACATAATTAAAAAAGATATTAAAAAAATATTTAATTTGAGAAACGATTCATTAGCAAGAAAATTTTCTAAAAATCCCCAAAAAATACTTTATCAAGATCATAAAAAATGGTTCGAGAAAACTATAAAAATTAAGAAAGATTACTTCTATGTTGCTTTGTTAAATAAAAAAATTATTGGCTACATAAGATATGATAAATTAGGTTTTTTTTATAAAATATCAATATCATTAGATAAAACTAAAAGAGAGAAAGGCTTCTCGAATCTAATAATTGATTTATCAGAAAAAAAAATTAACAAAAATATTGTCACAATAGCTGAAGTAAAAAAAACAAATAAAAGTGCAATTAATATGTTTATTAAGTCAAAATATAAAAAAATAAGTTCTGACAAAAACTTTATCTCGTTTTGTAAAATTATAGATCATCAGAATAAATTTTTTGAAGGTATTTTATCGACTATTGAAAAAATTAAAAATGTCAGATCTAAAAATAATGTCAATTGGATGAATATTCTTGAAATT
>MDTF01013760.1_pt1 | contig 28015 bp, 23 predicted proteins | sample 811191 | NCBI WGS metagenome assembly MDTF01 (sample SAMN05326649, study PRJNA326480) | marine metagenome | isolation source: seawater | place: Southern Ocean | collected 2011 | reverse complement strand
ATATTATTTATTAAATACTTCGCAGCAGGAAGGTTAACGCAAGGAGTTCCATTCGTACTTTATTCTATTGGCAAACGGAAAGGTTTTATAAAAACAATACACACTTACGGACACGTAATTGCAAGTTCATTAACTGTTGGTTTTGGTGGCTCAGTAGGACTTGAAGGTCCTTCAATCGTAACAGGTTCAGCACTAGGTTCAGGGATTAGTCAAATTTTCCATCTTAACCCAAAAAGAAAAATACTCTTACTTGGTTGCGGTGCAGCTGCTGCAATTAGCGCATTATTTAACTCTCCAATTGCAGCCGTAATATTTGTACTTGAAATTATTTTAGTAGAATTAAAAGTAGCTTTTATGATTCCGCTTCTTTTTGCGTCTGCAACTTCATTTATTGTATCATGGATTGTTAGCGGACAAACACCAATATTCGATAAAGTTGTATTGTCAAAACTAGAAATATCTCATATTCCCTTCTATTTAATCCTTGGTGCATTTACCGGTCTACTGTCTTTGTACTTTAATAAAGTATCAGCAAGACTTCATACACGCTTTATAAAATACAAAGATCAACCCTGGAAAAAGTTTTGGATTGCAGGGGGACTGCTAAGTGTATTATTGATTCTCTTCCCCACACTGTATGGAGAAGGTTATTATACGCTTCGCCAGCTACTCAACGGTAACGATGTTGGAATTTTAGACGGAACAGTTTACTCTCTACTGCCAAATTTCGACGAGGTTGCTAATGAATCTTGGTTACTCATCATATTTTTACTAGGAACAATATTCCTAAAAGTTTATGCCACTGCATTTACAAAACTTGCTGGAGGAAATGGAGGGATATTTGCGCCAGCCATGTTTATTGGTGGAATTACTGGTTTTGTTTTAGCGCGTATCCTAAACATGCTAGGAATGGGTATTCCTGAAAACAACTTTACGCTCGTTGGAATGAGCGGAGTTGCTGCAGGATTAATGCACGCTCCACTTACTGCAATATTCCTTATTGCTGAAGTAACTGGAGGTTACGAGTTATATATCCCATTAATGATTGTTGTTGGAATATCATTCGGAATATCTTACAAATACAATAAACATTCCTACTTTACAAAGCGACTAGCAAGAGATGGAGATTTAGTTGCTCACGATAAAGACCACTCAGTATTAAGGGAAATAGATGTAATTAAAGTAATTGAAAAAGATTTAGTTTGTGTTAAAGACACTGAAACAATACAAGGGTTAGTTGATGCAATTTCTAGATCAAATAGAAACATATTTCCTGTCTTAAATAATCAAAACGAATTAAAAGGGGTTATCCTATTAGATGATGTTAGACATCTAATTTTCAAACCTGAAAAATACAATATACCACTTAATCACATTATGCATCCTCCTCCTGCAATCATTAAACATGACGAAAGTTTAGATTCTGTAATGGCGCTTTTTGATAGTACACAGGCTTGGAACTTACCAGTTGAAAAAGAAGGAAAGTACTATGGTTTTCTATCTAAATCTAAAATATTCTCTGCTTATCGTAAACATCTTGCCAAAAACGATGAGGATGTTTTTTAGAGATTAGAAAAGCATGAAAATTAAATTATTCCTGTTATTAGTTCTTGTTTCGTCTGTTTTACAAGCAAAAAAACATGTGATATTTCTACATAATAAATTTCTAGAAACGCACACTACAGAAGACACACATCCTGTTTACTGAAAAGCTGAATTAAAGAAAATTACGTCTAAATTTAAAGCTGCATATTTTTCTGTAATAGCTAATAAAAGAACAAGTAACACTGCTATTGAAACTACTGTTAAAGACAGTTGTTACTCAAATAGATAGTCTTATGAAAATTGGGACTTTAGCAAATGAGATTACAATCATTGGAACATCTAAAGGAGTATATGTTGCTCAGATGAACTCTTCTATGTTAAATAATCCAAAATTAAATTTCGTATTTATAGGTTGTTTTAAGGAATCCGACCTTTTGAAATTTCCTCAAATTAATTACTGTGCTAATATTTTAACCATCTACGAAAAATCAGACCCTTATGGTGTTTCTGTAATAAAAAGAAAACAACAATCTAAACTTTCAGTTCCTAATTTAAAGTAAATTCAGTTAAATCATGGCTTCTTGTTTAAAACCTTAGATGTTTGGATAACTACATGCATTGATTGGGTAAATGGACACTATATTTAATTATTTATGTAGTCCTATAAATGCGTTAAATCACTTATCTAAGAATAGATTAAGGTATCATAACAATAAATTAAAATAGACACCTCTTTTAAAAATAATACCCATTAAAAATCAACAAAGCTATTTTCAATTTCTTTTATTTAAATTTGAGAATATGGAAAGAATAAAATTAATATGGGACTTTAGAAGTATTGATGCTGAAAAAATTGCAACCCATCACGTTAAACATTTGCAGCAATATATTACTGCTAAAGACCTACAAAAGAGTACCGCTTCAGAGCAAAAAATAAGTGATGCGTATTGGACCGCATTTATCGAAACAGATAAAAGTAATATGATTCAATTAAGAGATGATCTTAAACCTCACCGTGGTGAAATTATTTAATTTGTTGCAACAAATTAAATAATTTAATACATTTACGATATGAAAACAATTCCAATCATTAGTGTCAACAATTTAGGTTTTCCATGGGAAACTAAAGATCCATTTTTATTTTGTGTACATCATGAAGATTTTTACCCAAAGGGAAATGATGATCTTGGTCCCGTTGACAATCTAAGTGGACGTTCGCTAGGAAGCGACTTTATTGTAAAAGATGGTTACAGGATGTACCATGGACAAAAAGTTCCGGGATTTCCTGCTCATCCACACAGAGGTTTTGAAACAGTTACAATTGTTAGAAAAGGTTTGGTAGATCATTCTGATTCGATGGGTGCCTCTGGTAGGTTTGGAAATGGTGATGTGCAATGGATGACTGCAGGTAAAGGTCTTCAGCACTCGGAAATGTTTCCCTTATTAAATAAATCTGCAGAAAACCCATTTGAACTTTTTCAGATCTGGATTAATCTTCCTCGAAAAAATAAATTTGTTGCCCCACATTTTAAAATGCTTTGGAGCGAAAACTTAGCTGTAGAAACATTTGAAGATAAACAAGGAAGAAAGTCTGAGATAACAATTGTCACAGGAAACATATCCAAAGAAGGTCCAACTCCTCCACCCAATTCATGGGCTGCAGATGAGCATAACAATGTTGGAATTTGGAATATTAAGATGGATGCTAACGCTGAGCTCACCCTGCCTACTGGAAGTTTAGAACTGAACAGGAATTTATATTTTTTCAAGGGTACTGAAATTACAATTGAAGATCAATCAATTCCAGTTTACAAAGGAATTGAACTAAACGCTTCAATTTTAACTACAATTAAAAACGGGAATAAACCCGCTCACCTACTACTTCTACAAGGAAAGCCAATCGGTGAAACTGTTGTTAAATACGGTCCTTTTGTAATGAACTCTGATAAAGAAGTTCAACAGGCTTTAATTGATTTCCAAAATACGCAGTTTGGTGGATGGCCTTGGCCTAACAGAGATCAAGTGCATGATGAAAATAAGGGCAGATTCGCTAAACACGCTGATGGTCGAATTGAGGATAAGTCATTGTGATGACAAAAAGAGATTCTGCCCTGTATGATTTTTTTAATAACTACTAGTAAAATTGGAATTAGATGATTGCTTATAAATGTAGAAAAGAATATCATCAGTATTAAATTTTCAAACTTAAAACGGCTTCTTTTACAATTGCATACTCAGCTTTACTTATTGAATATGGAGGCAATATATACAAGGTGTTTCCTAGAGGACGTAAAAGCACATTTTTACTTAAGAAAAAATCGTATAATCGATCTCTTATAGAATTGAAATAACTTGTTGATTCACTATTTATCACATCAAAAGCGAGTATTGTACCTTTTAATCTAACATTATTAAAAAGGTTATTTGCTTTCAATTCTTCACTGAATTCCAATTGCATTTGCATTAGCCTACTGATATTATTCTGGATTGGTTCACTATCAAATAAATCCAGGGAAGCACAAGCTGCAGAACAAGCAATTGGATTACCTGTATATGAATGACCGTGAAAAAAAGCTTTCATCTTGTCGTTTGAATAAAACGCATTATATATAAAAGGCTTACACACTGTAAGTCCCAAAGTCATCATTCCTCCCGTTAAACCTTTTGATAAACATAAAATATCCGGTTTAATTTTGGTATGTTGAAAAGAGAACATCTTACCCGTTCTATAAAAGCCAGTAAACACTTCATCACAAATTGTAATCACATTATTTTCATGTGCAATGCCAACCAAAATTTCTAATAAACGCTCAGAATACATAATCATACCAGCTGTCCCCATCACCAAAGGTTCAAAAGCAAATGCAGCAACATCTCCTTTTGCAACAAATGATTTAAATTGGCTAATGATTATTTCCTCGTTCGTACTATTGGGTACATCTAAATGATAAACATCAAATAAGTTTGGATCAAAAGGCGCACTAAAAGCACTTCTACCTCCTGTACTCATTACTCCAAAAGTATCTCCATGATAACTATCTTTAAATGCAATAACTTTATTTTTTGGTGCTCCATTATTGTAATGGAATTGAATCGCCATTTTTAAGGCTACTTCATTTGAAGTTGATCCATTGTCAGAGAAAAAAACTTTTTTATAATCTCGCCCAACATAATTAATAATTCTCTCACTGAGCTCAATTGCTTTTGGATGTGTAAATCCTGCAAAAATTAAATGCTCCATTTTTAAAGCTTGTTCATATATGGCTCTAGCCATGTATTCATTTCCATGACCATGAACGTTTGTCCACCAAGAGGAAATCCCATCCAAAATTTCTCTACCATCTTCTCCTTTTAACCAAACACCTTTTGCACTAACAATTGGAATATTAATATTCGCTGTTTTTTCTTGCGTAAAAGGGTGCCAAATTAACTGACTATCTTTTTCTTGTAATGTCATCTACTTTTCCTCTTTAAACTCTATCGCACGCCATAAATCCGATAATGAATATGTTTTAAATGGTTTTAAAAACCTAATTTCAATTTTTCCTTTGATTCTGAAATTACTTCTGATCTCATTCATAAATTCTTTTTTAGAAAGCACCAAATATTCATTCCTTTTTTGAATAATTACGACAAAACGATTATTAATATCAAACTCAATACTAGTCGTACCATCAAGCCTATGGAGATCCATCACACCTTTATCTTTACGATATAAAAATATATTTATCGGCACATTACCTACTCGCAATGAATCTTTTATATTTAATTTAATAAAAGCAGAAACAGAATTTATTAAGTTAGTTTTAACCGATACAACAGGTCGTTTATCAAATCTTAATCTTCTGATTTTTAAACTAATTATTAACAACTCTTTTGTTGCCCTAATAGTGTCCAAGGGAATGTGCTGTTTATTAATCATAAACTTTTTAAAATCTAACCAAGCCTCCCTTTTTAAAGTCTTTTCATATTCACACATATGTCCTTCTAATTTCTCCCATTTTACAGTCTCCCATTTATTATATATAATTCTATTTTTTTCATATTCTTTTTCAATACTTCTATCAAATCTTTTAGCTCTGAGGTTTAATCGTTTATCATACATATTAAACCTTTTATTGTATTGTTGCTGAGCATCTTTCAATCGTGTATATCTATTTATATACCTAGGATAAGCCGGGATTTTATGCAACTGATCGTCTTTCAAAACAATAAAAAATGTTTTTGTAGAAAAATCATATTCTAGATAAATATCTTTCCATGTTTTGTTCTTTACATAAGTTTTATAAAAATCTTGCTCGGTTTTCCCGCCAACATATATCCAAACCATACCTGTAAAGGCTTTTAACTCGGGATAATAATTTCCTTTAGGATTAATACTGAAACCAATTTCATCTTTATTTAACTTATATCTCGGTAATTCGTAGCCATTTTTAAGCCATTTTGGTTTATTATGTAAGAACAAATCTAATCCTTCATAACTTCCATCTGCAACAACCCTATCATTATAACAATAATTAGTATTTGTTAATCGAGAAAAGAAGTCTAATGAATCAAAATTCGCATATGAAAATCTCTTTTTAAATAGAGTATTATAATGATCGATAGCATTCCAACATTCAACATAAAAAAAATTATTAAATGATTTTCTATTTGATTTTTGACGGATTATTTCAGATTGAATAAGGCGTTTGTTTCCTTCTGAGTGGAGATTAGCATCTGGAAATAATAACTTCAAATCTTTCAATGAATTATCTTGATCATACGACAAATACTTTATGTTTAAATTCTTTAATTTATTAAACTCATTAGAAACATCTAAAATAATATTATCCTCGGTTCTTAATTCTTGTAAAGAATCCAAATTACTTATTGAATTAGGAAATTCAATAATGTAATTATTCCTAATATCTAAAGTTTTTAAACCCTTTAATTCCCCAATGTTTTCAGGAATTTCAGATATACTATTTAATGGAATATAAAGCTCTTCTAATTGTTCATTTCTCTTTAATTGAGAGATTAATACGCTATAATCAATACCCTCATTACCTGATACTTTTAATTTCCTAAGTTGTTTTATGCCTCCCAAAGCATCCGGGATTTCGTTCAACTTATTATCCATTAGCGTAATACTTTCCAAATTCTTAAGCTTAGACAACTTTTTAAAAAGATCGTTATAATTTAACCTACGATTTCCAACAATTGTAATTACTTTAAGATTGGTGTTTTTAATTATTTTTTTAGGAACTTCCGTTAATCCCTCGTTGTAATATAATTCTAGACCTTTAAGGTTTTTAGAGGCACTTAACACTTCAAACAACAAATCCCAATGTCCTCCAGGTTTATTCCCGATAATTTTTAAGTATTCTAAATCTCCACATGTATCTAAATACCCCATTAACAAGTCAACATCATCAGCAGTTGCATAAATAGAATATGCATTTGAAACACCACACTTAAAATCTTCGTTCAAAGAAGTATACTCTTGAGCTATTCCCAACTGAAAAAGCAGAAAAAATAATGGTGTAAATTTAAAATGTAATGTTACTTTTGTCATCTTATCTTCTTGCGATCATTCAAATATATAAATGCAAAATTAAAAATAAGATACTTTTTAGTGTAACCTATTTTAATATTAAAGTTAAAGAATTGTAACCAGAGAGAAATTGTTCAATAAAAAGAAAAAAAATATAAGCGAAGAGCAAATTATTTTTCTAGCCAAAAAGGATAGAAAAAACTTCAATATATTATATACCAAATATTATGAAAGAATATTTCTCTTCATACTTCGGAGGTGTAATAATGAAGATGTTGCGGCAGATATCACGCAACAAACCTTTATAAAAGCTATGATTAATTTAGAGAAATTCGAATTTAGAGGTTTACCTTTTTCCTCTTGGTTGTTTCGTATTTCATTAAATGAGTTAAACCTTTACTTTCGAGAAACAAAAAAAAGGAGAAGTATTAGCCTTGATGAGAATGGATTAGATTATCTAAATACTGAACATCTCGATGATGATGAATCTCAAAGAATACCGATGGAATATTTAATTAAAGCCTTAAATATACTGACCGAGGGAGAGATTACTTTAGTGGAAATGAAATATTTTGAAAAAAGAGGACATCGGGAAATAAGTGAAATATTAGGAATAACTGAATCCAACGCTAAAGTTAAATTACACAGAATAATAAAGAAAATGAGAAAATCAGTGGCTTAAAAAGCTATTTATTTTTTCAAAAAAAATAAATGAAGGACAACAACAAATATAAAATCAACATTAATCCTGAAACTCCTTCGAAAGAAAGTATTAAGAAGAGAATGGATTTTAAAAATGCTTATAATTCCTACTCGCATTGGATTTACCGTACCCCATGGCATACCTTTCAACATTACGCTAGCAAAAACAAAAAAACAACAATGATGATTATTCTATTCGCTGTTATTGCAATGCTTATTGTTATGGATTACAAGGAGAATGATAAGAGCAATGAGAATAATTTAGAACAAACAATCCAAACAGATAGTACCATTATTAATAAATAACAGTGTTTTTTTTCGTTAGATAAGCGCATACATAATAACAGTAAATTAGACTTTGCAAACAACCATCATTTTACGTTTACACAACTGACATTGTAAAACGAATGACAAAACATTTCGATATTTACCAAATCACAAGATTGTTTTTAGTAATTTCGTAGTCCAAATTTAAATATGCCTAATTATGGGATGGTTTAAAAGAATTAAAGAAAATATCAAAACACCTACTCAAGCTAAGAAGGAAACCCCTGAAGGTTTGTGGTACAAGTGTTCCAAGTGTAAAACGATGATGACTGCTGAGGAGCACAAAGACAATCTATGGATTTGTCCTACTTGTGAGCATCATGAAAGAATAAACTCTCTTGAATACTTCTCGTTTTTGTTTGATGATGGAAAATACACAGAATTAAGTCCAAAGCTTGTTTCTGGAGATCCATTAAAGTTCGAAGACACAAAAAAATACACAGATCGCTTAGAAGCTGCAAAAAATAAAACAGGACTTAAAGACGCGCTTACTGCTGGGTATGGTAAAATGAATGGTGCAGATGTAGTTATTGCCTGTATGAATTTCAATTTTATTGGTGGTTCAATGGGATCTGTAGTTGGAGAAAAAATTAGTAGAGCAATTGATCACTGTATTAAGTACAACAAGCCCTTCATATTAATCTCTAAATCCGGAGGTGCTCGTATGATGGAAGCTGCCCTATCTTTGATGCAAATGGCAAAAACAGCTGCGAAACTAACTTTACTTGCTGAAGCTAAATTACCTTTTATATCATTCTTAACAGATCCAACAACTGGAGGAGTTACTGCTTCCTATGCAATGTTGGGTGACATTAATGTAAGTGAACCAAATGCATTAATTGGTTTTGCGGGCCCTCGTATTGTGAAAGAAACAATTGGGAGAGATTTACCAAAAGGTTTTCAAACTGCCGAATTTGTCTTAGAACATGGATTCCTTGATTTCATTGTTAAAAGAAAAGATATGAAGGACAAGCTTTCGCTTGCTATTAGATTATATATGAAATAAAAAAAAACTCATAAAAAAAACTAAAAAGCTGTCGAAAGACAGCTTTTTTTTTTGGAAAAAGCTTATTTTTGAAGTAAGATTTATAAAGTCATGAACTACCCTGAAAACCTATCTCAAATAACTACTTTCATTTTTGATATCGATGGAGTACTGACGGATGGAACCGTTATTTTAGAACCAACTGGAGAGCAAACTCGGACTATGAATATTAAAGATGGCTTTGCGCTGCAATTAGCAGTAAAAAAAGGATATCGAGTTGCTATCATTTCTGGAGGAAAGAATGAAATCGTTAGAAAACGTTTTACGGGTTTAGGAATTCATGATGTTTACATGGGTGCCGGCCATAAGTGGGACTCATTTGATGAGTTAAAATTAACTTATAATCTGAAGGATGAGGAAATACTATATATGGGTGACGACATTCCTGATTACGAGATCATGTCAAAAGTTGGCCTGCCAACTTGCCCCAATGACGCTGCTACAGAGATCAAGCAAGTCGCTCAGTACATTTCACCTTTAGGTGGCGGAAAAGGAGCTGTTAGAGATGTTATGGAAAAAGTAATGCGTGCTCAAAATAAGTGGTTTAATCCAAATGTAAAAGACGAAAGTATTATATGGTAAAGAACTTCTTCAATCTCGTTAGATGGAAAAACCTTTTAATTACTGGAGGTTTGGTTCTAATATTAAAATTTGTTGTTTTTGAAACTGCAATCCAATTTGGCAACAACCGTTTTCCTTTAAGTGTTGCTCAGTTTTCAATATCACAAACGGTTCTACTAATTTTAAGTTTAATGTTCTTAGCTGCTGCTGGATATATCATTAACGACATTTATGATGTAAAAACAGATCACATTAACAAACCTAATAAGGTCGTAATTGGTGTTTCCATTTCTGCAAAAGCAGCTACAAACCTTTTTTACATTTGTAATTTAATCGGTATTGGATTAGGTGTTTATCTTGGTTACAAAATGGGTAATTACCAAATTGGATTATTGCATGGTGTTGTTGCTATGGTATTTTGGATCTACTCTGTATACCTAAAAGGCACAATATTAATTGGAAATATTATTATAGCGTTTGCTTCTTCAACAGTTCCATTAATTTATTTTGGCTTTGAAGGATATGCATACATTAAAAAGTACGGTGATATTTTAGCACAAAATTTCGGAAGCTACATAGGAGGTCCAAATGAGGTTCTATTTTACTATTGTTTAATCTTGTCTATTTTTGCTTTTATCCTTTCTCTTGCTAGAGAAATAGTAAAAGACATTGAAGATAGAGCTGGTGATTTTGCTACTGGAGCAAAAACATTCCCAATCGTATTTGGAAATAATATAGCCAAGTATACTGTTCAATTATTAATTCTTGTGTCCATAGCGCTTGTAGTTTGGTTACTACATTTTAAACTTGCCAACTTTGCATTTATTAATTTATTCTTCTATACTTACGCCTACTTAACAATAATATTCCCTGCACTATACTTAATCACATTACTATATAAAGCGAATAGAAAGGAAGATTACGGTACCGCAAGTTTACTTTTGAAATTTATAATGGTAAGTGGAATTGCTACTACATTCATATACGCAAGTAACGTTTAAAAAATGATTCAGAATAAGAAAATAATACTAGCTAGTAAATCCCCAAGAAGGCAAGAGCTTTTAGGTAAACTTGACGTTACATTTGATATTCAATTAAAAGATATTGATGAAGTGTTCCCCCCTGAACTTGACCCTTTTAAAGTCCCTGAATACTTAGCACTTTTAAAAAGTGAGGTTTTCAATGGAAAAGTAGCAGAAGATACTGTTGTAATTACATCTGATACTGTTGTAATTAACAACAATAAAATAATGGGAAAACCTAGTGACGCAACTGATGCTTTAAGTATGGTTTTAGAGTTAAGCGAAAAAACACATTTTGTTATTACTGGTGTTTGTTTACAGTTTAGTAATCGTAAAATTTCATTTAGTAGTGTTTCTGAAGTGGAGTTCGAGTCTATTTCCGAACAAGAGGCAAAATATTATATTGACAAATTTAAACCATTAGATAAAGCAGGAGCTTATGGCGTGCAAGAATGGATAGGTCAAGCTAAAATAAAAAGAATAAATGGATGTTATTACAACATAATGGGACTACCATTAAACGCCTTGTATAACACTTTAATCGAGGAAAAAGTAATTAGTTTGGCATAAACTAATTTTTCAAGGAGGAACATTAAAATATTTCAATGTCTTTTTTTGGAGCTCACCTTCGATACGTTTTAATAAGTCTTCATTCTAAATTTTCAAATAAAAAAAATTGTCTATTAGTTTTACTTTATGATGAAAATATTTTTGGTATTTATTTTAATTTTAGGAAATTTACAAGCTTACAGTCAGTTCGTAAAGGGAAGACTTCTCAATGAAAACAATGAATCAATTCAATTCGCTACTGTACTACTTTTTAATAATACCGATTCTTCAATGATTAAAGCAGAAGTATCTGATACATCTGGAAACTTTAACATTTTACTACCAAACACTAACAATTTTTTCTTTTTAGAAATACAAACAATGAGTTATTCAACTCATTACACACTGCCTTTTTCAGGAAATACTTATTTTAATCAAATAATATTAAAAACTGACAATTCAATAAAAGAAGTAGAACTTACTTTTCAGAAACCAATGTTTGAAGTTACTGGGAGAGGAATGATTGTTAATGTAGAGGCAAGCCCTATATTAAATTCAGGAAATACACAGGATGTGCTAGAAAGAATACCTGGAATGGTGGTAAACCAAGATGGAAGTTTAACGCTTAAAGGAAAACACAATGTTTTAATCTACATGGATGGTAAGCCAACCAATATGGATCAAAAAGACTTAGTTATATTGTTACAAAATACGCCTGCTTCCGAAATTGAAAAAATTGAAGTTTTTGAAACACCTCCTGCTAAATATGAAGCTGCTGGAAATGCAGGTATTATTAATATCATAAGAAAAAAAGGAACTAATCTTGGTTTTAATGGTGCAACCGGATTATACACTGGTTATGGAGATTATCATAAATTCTCTCCTTGGGTTTATGGAAACTACAGAACTAAAAAATTAAATATTTACGGTAGTTCTTGGTATTACAATAACAAAACGGGTCATACAGGTACTTTGGATATGTTAATGAGTATCAATGGAGAAGAATCTTCATTTTATAATAAAAGAAAAAACACTTTTTCTCCCAAAGGATTCGGAGCTAGATATGGTCTTGATTACTCGATAGGTAAGAAAAACACGATTGGTTATCTTGGTATTGCTTACTCTGGAGAATCTAATGGAAAGGCCCCAAGCACAGTTACTGTTAAAGGTCCTGCTGAAAAAAACTATGACTACATCGAAGCAGAAAACGACATGCTGTACTTTTGGTTTGGACAAACGCATAACTTAAATTTCACTCGAGATATCGGTAAGGGAGAATATTTAAATATTGATGTTGATTATGTGCAGCGAGGAAGTGGAAACGAAACCTCTGTTTTGAATAAGTACTTTAGAAATGATACTGCACAAACACCAAGCTATATTCAACAAAAAGGCGACACTAAAACAAAGATTGCACTTGCAAAAATTGACTATGAAAAAACAATCTTCAAAAACTGGGCTTTAGAAACTGGAGCAAAAGTGAGTTGGGTTAAAATTGAAAATGAATTTTTATCATCTAACGGAACAAACAATAATGACGTCGTTAAAAATGACAATGCAAGTAATGATTTCAATTATAATGAAGCTATTTTCGCTGCTTATGCTTCTGCATCAAAAAAATGGAACGAAAAGTGGTTTATAGATTTAGGAGTCAGAACTGAACGAACTGAAGCAAAAGGTTATTCCCCAACATTGGATAGCACATTTAACAGAAATTATACAAGTATATTTCCCAACGTAGCACTTTCTTATTCCATTCCAAAAAAATATAGTTTATCAGCTTCAGCAACTAGAAGAGTTCAACGCCCAAATTACTACCAACTTAATCCATTTTCCACACAAACCAATCAGTTTAATTATGATAATGGAAACCCATACCTAAATGCTCAATTTACTGATGTTGCTAAAATATCTTGGGGATTAAGAGATGCTTATTTCTTTACACTTACTGCAGCTCAAACATTAGGTCAGATGACGAAAGTTATTGATCAGCAAGAAGAATTAGAAAGACAAATTCATACTACGATGAACATGGACGACTTTTTTAATTACAGCCTTAATGCTAATGTCCCTATAAAGCTTTATGAATGGTGGGGAATTAATTGGAATTTAACTTTGTACCACAACAAATTAAAATCTAATATCGATTTTGGTAATGTTGGCTACCAAATCAATAGTTTTAATTTAAATATGCAACAGATGTTTACTTTACCAAAAGATTTTAAAATTGAACTAAGTGGTTTTTACAATCATGATTCTTATTGGAATATCTATTTCGTTGAACCGCATTACAAACTGGATTTTGGAATTTCGAAGAGTATAGCGAACTGGCGATTTAATCTATCTGTAAAAGATTTCCTAAACATAAGAGAAGGAAATGGTGGAGTGTTCCAAAACGACATAAATATGCCTACTACCTATAAGCCAGAATCAAGAAAAGTAACGCTGAACGTTGTTTTCAAATTTGGAAATAAAAAAGTGCAAAAAGAAAGAAATAGAAAGACTGGTTCGGAGGATATCTTGAAGCGTACTTCCGAATAATATAAGTTTACCCAAAAACTTTACTCTACTTAAACAAATGATTTCAAATCGTACTTTTTGATTTAACGAAATTTCATCTAAAAGGTAAACCCTATTATGCACAATCAATGTTTAAACACAAAAAAACACTTTTAAGTAAGAACAAATAATTAAAATCTCAAAGTAAGATCACTCCATCTTCTTATTTGAATCAATATAAACTATAATTTTTCGAACATTACGTATCAACAAATAACCTATTACTGTTTTAACACTATAGAATATAACGTTAGCGGAGAGGTTACTATTATCGTAGTAACCCGATTCAATAAATCGATTATTGTTTATGTAAACCATTATTTCACAAACTAAATTTGCAAATGCATTAATAAATATAACACCTCCAATTATCAGTATTGCTATGGTATAAATTATTGATTTCTCCAGATTAATTTCTATTCGCTCATCACTGAAATCCTGATCAAGTCTAAGTTTAACAATGATCCAATCAGACTTAAAAAGAATAAATCTAATGAAACAAATATAGAAAGTAAGAACAAGCAGCAATAAACCTATAGTTTCAAAACCTGGATATGTAAACACACCAATTGCGGTAGCAGGTATTACCTCAAATAAGTTAATCAATAATGATAAACCAGATAATTTTATTAAAACCCTCCAAATTGAACGTATTGTCATCGTTAACTTATTTAAAAACTATAACACCTTATATACAAAAACCTATAACACCTTCAAAAGGTCCTTTCTTAAATTTAGCAACGAAAACACTGTCAACTATTGATTTAGTCCACAGCTCAAAAAGTCGATTTTTAAATTTTCTAGATTGTATCCGAATACACGCCAGGATGTAAAGTTTTTAAATTGTAATTAGAAGCCATTACTTCACCATATGCTCCAGCAGACTTGATGATAAATAAATCATTTCTATTCGTAACTGGCAATTCTAAATCACGCGCAAAACAATCCGTACTTTCGCAAATCGGACCAACTACATCATACTTTTCAATCTCAATAGATTTGGAAGTAATATTAGTCATTTCATGATGCGCTTGGTATAACATTGGACGAATCAATTCCGTCATTCCAGCGTCCAAAATCGCAAAGTTCTTTTTGATACCATTTTTGATATACAAAACTCTAGAAACCAGAGATCCACATTGTCCTACAATAGATCTTCCCAATTCAAAATGTACCTCCTGACCAGGACGTAATTCCAAGAAATCATTAAAAATCTTAAAGTATTCCTCAAAATTTGGAATCTCATTATCAGGGTTATGGTAATCTATTCCTAATCCACCTCCAGCATTAATGACATCAACTTTAATCTGACGCGAGAAAAACCATTCTTGAATTTTATTAATTTTTGTTGCCAAATTTTTGAAAGATGTTAAATCGGTAATTTGAGAACCAATATGAAAATGCAAACCCTTTAATTTAATGTTAGGGCAATTTTTAAGGGTATCTAAAACAGCATCTAACTCCCACATATTAATTCCGAACTTGTTTTCTTTTAAACCCGTTGTAATATATTTATGAGTGTTCGCGTTCACGTCAGGATTAATTCTTAATGCAATCTCTGCTGTTTTTCCTTTTGCTTTTGCCAATTCATTAATCACTTCAATTTCCATGATTCCCTCACAGTTGAAACAAAAAATATCTAAATCTAATGCTGTATTAATTTCAACGTCACTCTTACCTACGCCTGCAAAAACAACATCGCATGCTTTAAAGCCGCTTTCTATTGCCAATGTAACCTCTCTACCAGAAACACAATCAGCTCCGAAACCACTCTTTGCTAATAAATTTAAAATTGGTTGATTAAAATTAGCTTTTACGGCATAATGTAAATGAAAACCGTATTTATTTGCTTCAGATTTTGCAAAATTGATTGTTTTTTCCAACAAACCCATATCATAATGATAGAATGGAGTTGGTAAAGCAGATAATTGATCTATTTTATTTTGACTTAACATTGTAACCTTCTTAAGAATTTATTCAAAAAAAAGCCCTAACATCGTTAAGGCTTTATAATTTATCTCATTTAAAATTTGAACAGCCCTTCATTTAATGCTTGTAATGCTTTCTGTTTATATTTAGAATCGACTAATACAGATATATTATGCCGACTACCACCGTAAGAAATCATCCTAATTGGAACTTCTTTTAAGCTCTCAAACAACCTAACTGCAGATCCTTCTTGGTCGTTTAACATTGATCCAACAATACAAACAATTGTTTGACCGTGATCAACTTCTACAATTCCAAAGCCTTCTAATTCTTCTATTATTTTTTCTAGATTCTCAATATTATCTATAGTTACAGAAACTGCAACTTCAGAAGTAGTAACCATATCGATTGGTGTTTTAAAACGCTCAAACACTTCAAAGACACTTCTTAAAAAACCATAAGCCAATAACATTCTAGCCGATTTTATTTTAATTGCAGTAATACCGTCTTTAGCGGCCACTGCTTTTACCAGTTCTTTAGATTCTCCTGGATCTTTAGAAATTGTAGTTCCTTTTGCAGCAGGATCCATTGTGTTTAACAATTTAACTGGAATTCCTAACTCTGCTGCTGGACGGATAGATTGTGGATGTAAAATTTTAGCGCCAAAATAAGCTAATTCTGCTGCTTCATCAAATGATAATTTTGCGATTGGCTTCGTGTTTTCAACAATTCTAGGATCATTATTATGCATTCCATCAATATCTGTCCATATCTGAATTTCATCAGCCACAACAGCATTACCTACAATAGACGCTGTATAATCAGAACCTCCTCTTTTTAAATTGTCAATTTCCCCAAAAGAGTTTCTACAAATATATCCTTGCGTTATAAAAAGGTTAATCCCCGATCTTTTCTTTAATTCTTTAGCAATATGTTCTCTGATGTATTCCATGTCTGGCTCCTCATCACGATTAATTCTCATAAAATCTAAAGCAGGTAACAGAGCACATTCAACACCATCTTCTTCTAAAAAAAGATGAAACATTTTCGTACTTAATAATTCTCCTTGTGCTAATAAAGCCCGCTCTTGAAATAAGTTAAAAACATTAACAGCAAACGATTTCATAAAATCGAAATGCTCCTTAATTACATTATTGGCTTTATCTTGGTAAATTTCAGAGTTGTAAAGAGTTTTTGTTGTTGCATAGTAATGGTCTTCTAATGCATTAATCAAAATCTTAGCTTCCTGTTTATTATCGGCATATAATTTTTTACCAATTTCAACTAAATTATTTGTTGTTCCAGACATTGCTGAAAGGACAATAATTTTGGGTTCGTCGTTAACTACGATATTCGCAACTTCTCTCATTCTCTCAGCAGAACCAACCGAAGTACCTCCAAACTTTAAAACTTTCATCTCTAAATGATTAATTAATTGACGATAAAGATAATGAATTAGAGAAGAATTTTAGGGTAAAAAAAAACTTATTTTTGAGGTAAAATTATGTTAACTTTTAGAAAAAAAGCTTACTTGGATTAAGTATATGTCGTAGAACTTAAGACCAATAAAACATGACCATCATCTATTTTAATAAACAATTAAAATTCAGAATTCATTAGACTACCTTACTACTGAAAAAGGAATAAAAGTAAGAGTATATTGATCAATAAGTTAACCAATTACTAAATCACAACCTGATTTTTTTTGATAATTAGAGCAACTAAAAAACCCCAAAACTAATAAAAGAGTGCTGTTATTTTTTATTTAATCCCCAATAAGCTATACCCCCTTCTCATTAGCAGATGAGATCCTTTTCAAAGCTTTTTCTCTAATTACTTCTTTAACTGGACGAGATTGAATTTTACTTTCCAACCATGAAATTATATCAAAATAAACGAATGCTCTTTTCTCGTATGGATTTGCTGTTAATGGAATTAACTGCTCTCTCAAATCACCAAAAGCGTTTCTTAGATCAGAATCAGTTGTAATATTATTTAACTTTTTTAAGAACCTTAAAATTCTAGTTTGATAAAGATGAAGATCTTCCTTCTTACCTAAGAATCGGTAAGTACTTCGTATATAATATTCAACTAGATCATCATTTTTTAATTCGTAATGAGAAATTAAATTTAAGATCCTTGCGAATCCAGCAATATCACTTCTTATATCATTATCCTTAGCGTTAATGATTTCATTTAACCAATATACGGCCTGTTTGTATTGATCATTACCGAAATACATACAAGCAAATTTGTAATAAAATATTTGCTTAGAATGATTATTCAGTCTAATCTTGTGCGCTTCCAACTTAGATATAACTTCTTCCACCTCTAATACACCTTTATCAAACTCTCCTAACATAAAGTATTTATCCAATTTATGCTTGGATGAATATTTAAATAGCAAAAAACTAACATTTTCAGAAATCAGCAGAGATTCTTTACTTGATATTGCCTCAAACTTTAAACTTGTTTGAATAAATTCTTCATATTGAGACAACTTACTCTGGCTATCCAATAATGAATTGATTGCCTTTACATACATTTCTAATTTACTCTGAATTACATCCTCATTACCATCGAAAATCGCAACCCATTTCTTCGCATAATCATAAGCTCTCCTATAGTCTTGAATAAAAAAATAGTAAGCAACAAAAGCATTGTATAAATGCATTTTCTCTTCAATACTTAAATTTTCCTCTTTAAATGCTGGTAACGAAGAATATAAAAAAGAGTTTACAATCTCAAAATCTGCAGAGTTTCTAGTAAAACCTAATCTGATGTACAAACCATATAGCTTAGTACTTAAGTTACTAAATGTATTAATGTTGGCTAGTTTTTCTTGCAACAACTCTCCTTCAGGAACTAATATATCTATCCTTTGTTGAATATCTTTTTTTACAATTTTAGAGATTAGTTTCTTCTCCAAATCATGAATATCGAGAAGCAATACATTTTTTTCGTACTTCTTTGCTAATTCCTTCGCTTTCTCAATAGTTTTTAAAGACTGTGAGTATAAGCATCTATTGTACAATAAAGTAGCGTTATCTACTACTTCACGAACCTTTAAATCTATGTCTGTACTAGCATGAAGCATTCTCAAACTTCCCAACAATTGCTTATAAAGGTTTTGTTTTAAATTAGGCAACTGTGCTGCACTTATTGATTTCTCTTTCAGTAAAATCTTCTGCTCGTTATAATTTGTTTGATTGTTAATAATATCAAACAACTTTAAAAACTTTGCATTCTCCCCCCCTTTATGTCTAGAAACAAATAGTTTAAAATGCCTTTTCTCTCCCTTGTTCAAACTCTGAATTAACTGAAAAAGATGATCAGAATTCTTATTAGACGTAATATTCATTTAAAAAAGTTTAGTTCGATATTACTAATATATACAATACTTTAGAGTAAATAAAATAAAACTAAATTTCAATTTTTCCTGTTAGGCATTGTAAAGGTTTTTAAAAAATGATTATTTAAAATAATAGACAGATACTTCGGATTTGGCTTCTGAAATTAAAAAAGTACATAAATCAAGTACATAAATCAATTAAAAAAGTAAAAAAAAACAATTGTTTCCTCTGCTGTAAGCAACAAAACCACCTGTTTTACAAACGAACATAAGAACCAATAAAACAAACACTTACAAACCAACTAAACAGATTAAAACACACAAAAACTACCGTTAGGCATTGTATGACTTTTTTTTGTTTGTTTCCCAAAACAACATCTGAAAGATATATTTGATACATAACAAGTTTACAAGAACAAAAACAACCAATAGATTATGAGTGAAAAAGTTCAAATATTTGACACAACGTTAAGAGATGGTGAACAAGTACCAGGTTGTAAATTAGTTACTGAAGAAAAAATTGTTATTGCTAGAAAACTCGAAGAGTTAGGTGTAGATATTATAGAAGCGGGGTTTCCAATTTCATCTCCTGGAGATTTCCAATCGGTTGTAGATATTTCTAAAGCTGTTACCGAACCAATTATTTGTGCATTAACTAGAGCTGTTGAAAAAGATATCACTTGTGCAGCAGAGGCACTCAAACAAGCAAAAAGAGGTAGGATCCATACAGGACTAGCTACATCTGCAATGCATAGAGAATTTAAGCTAAGAATGACTGCTGAGCAAGTTATTGAAAGAACTACAATGTGTGTTTCCTTAGCAAAAACTTTTGTTGAGGATGTTGAATTTTATGCTGAGGATGCCGGTAGAACAGACAATGAATATTTAGCTAAAGTTTGTCAAGCTGCCGTTAATGCAGGAGCAACTGTTTTAAACATTCCGGATACAACTGGTTATTGTATGCCTGATCAATATGGGGAAAAAATAAAGTATTTAATGGAAAACGTAAAAGGTATTCATAAAGCTACTTTATCCACACATTGTCACAATGACTTAGGATTAGCTACTGCTAACTCTATTTACGGAGCAATGAACGGAGCTCGTCAAATCGAGTGCACAATTAACGGTATAGGAGAAAGAGCTGGAAATACAGCCTTAGAAGAAGTTGTAATGATCATGCGTCAGCAAGAACAATTAGGACTTTACACAGATATTAATACAAAACTTCTTAACGAAGCATCTAGGCTAGTTTCCGATATGATGAAAATGCCTGTTCAACCCAACAAAGCTATTGTTGGTGATAATGCATTTGCTCATTCTTCCGGAATTCACCAAGATGGTGTAATTAAACATAGAGAGAACTACGAAATAATTAATCCATTAGATGTTGGTGTTGATCATTCTGCAATTATTTTAACTGCAAGAAGCGGCAGAGCTGCTGTTGCTTACAGAGCTAAAAATCTTGGTCACGATTTAACAAAGGAGCAATTAAACAATATTTACGATAAATTTATCACGATTGCTGATACGATGAGAGAGGTTTCTGATGAAATTTTATTAGAAATAATGACTGGTAAAGTATAAGTAAAAAAGATATTAAAATGGGAAAAACATTATTTGATAAGATCTACGATAAACATGTTGTAAGTTCTATTCCAGACGGGCCAGATGTATTTTACATTGATGTGCAGTACATTCATGAAGTAACTTCTCCACAAGCTTTCACAGGTTTAAGGGATAGAGGAATTAAAGTTGCTCGACCAAAACAAATTTGTGCGACTGCGGATCATAACGTTCCTACAGAAAATCAGCACTTACCAATTCAAAATGATTTATCTCGTCACCAAGTTTCTACATTAGTTAAAAACTGTGAGGAATTTGGAATCGAATTATACGGACTAGAGCACCCTTTTCAAGGAATTGTTCATGTTGTAGGACCGGAACTGGGAGTTTCTCAACCAGGAATGACAATGGTTTGTGGTGATAGCCACACTTCTACTCACGGAGCTTTTGGAGCTATTGCATTTGGTATCGGAACTTCGGAAGTTGAACAAGTAATGGCAAGTCAATGTTTATTACAACATCGTTCAAAAACAATGCGTGTTACCGTAAACGGAAACGTGCAAAAAGGTGTTACTGCAAAGGACATCGTATTATACGTTTGCTCTAAAGTAACTGCAGGTGGTGGAACTGGATACTTTATCGAGTTTGCCGGTTCAGCTTTCACGGATTTATCTATGGAAGGTCGTATGACAGTTTGTAATATGTCTATCGAAATGGGGGCTCGTGGAGGACTTATCGCGCCAGATCAAACGACTTTTGATTACGTTCAAGGTAGAGATTTCGCTCCTAAAGGTAACGCTTGGGATAAATCTGTTGCTCAATGGAAAACATTAGCTACTGATGATGACGCTATTTTTGACAAAGAATTTAATTTCGATGCTGCTGATATCGAACCAATGATAACTTACGGTACAAATCCAGGAATGGGGGTAGGTATTACTCAGAATATCCCTTCAGCTAGTGATATAGGTGCTAAATCTGAAAAAGAAATAGAATCTTTCGATAAGTCTCTAGATTATATGAATTTTAAAGTAGGGGAAACAATGATGGGGAAACCTGTTGATTATGTTTTTGTTGGTTCATGTACAAATGCTAGAATTGAAGATTTTAGAGAGGTTGCTCAAATAGTAAAAGGAAGACAAAAATCAGACAATGTTGTTGCTTGGTTGGTTCCTGGTTCTAAACAAGTAGAAAAACAAATTCACGAAGAGGGGCTTGCTGAAATCATTGAAGCTGCTGGATTTAAAATTCGTCAGCCTGGTTGTTCAGCTTGTTTAGCAATGAACGATGATAAAGTACCAACTGGAGCATATTGTGTAAGTACATCTAACCGGAACTTCGAAGGACGTCAAGGACCTGGTGCAAGAACAATGTTAGCTTCACCAATGACAGCTGCAGCTACTGCAATTGCAGGAGTTATTGCCAATCCAGCTGATTTAATTTAAGCTATTAAATATTTATAAAATGGAAAAATTTAAAACTATTATATCATCAGCTGTACCACTTTCAACTGAAAACATAGATACTGATCAAATTATACCTGCTCGTTTTTTAAAGGCAACAACTAGAGATGGTTTTGGAGACAACTTATTTAGAGACTGGCGTTTTGATGAAAACGAGAAGTCTAATACGAGTTTTCCGTTAGAAAACCCAATTTACTCAGGAACTATACTCGTTGCCGGTAAAAACTTCGGTTGTGGTTCTTCAAGAGAGCATGCTGCTTGGGCAATTCATGATTATGGGTTTAAAGTAGTTCTTTGTTCATTCTTCGCAGATATATTTAAAAATAATGCATTAAATAACGGTTTACTTCCTGTAACAACAAGTCCTGAATTTATTGCTAAAGTATATGCTGCTATAGATGAAGACAATAAAACTGTTTTAAAAGTAGATTTAATAAATCAATTTGTTGAAATAGTTAGTTCTGGAGTTAAAGAAAGTTTTGAGATTAACGGTTATAGAAAGGAATGTTTGATTAACGGTTATGACAACATCGATTTCCTAATTTCTCAGAAAGATCAGATTGCAGCTTACGAAGCAAACAGAGCATAGGTTTTGAATAATATTACAATTATAGGAGGCGGCAGTGCCTCCTTATTTTTTGCCTCATTTTTAGATGAGCGACTTTTCAACATCAACATATACGAACAAAAAAAATCTGGATTAGGTCGAAAGTTTTTGGTTGCAGGTGACGGAGGTTTCAATCTAACACATTCTGAGAATAATGATGATTTTATTGCAAGGTATACACCTCAATATTTCTTAGAAGATGCGATTCAGTCATTTAACAACCAACAATTAATAGATTGGTTATATCAAATTGGAATCCCTACTTTCATAGGAACAAGTAAACGTGTTTATCCTGAAAAAGGAATTAAGCCAATTGCTGTTTTAAATGCAATCAAAAATGTTTTAGATCGTAAAAAAACCAAAAGTAACTTTAATAAAACTTTTACTGGTTGGGACGAAAATAATAACCCTATTTTTAATAATGATGAAATAGTGAAAACTGATTATTGTGTTTTTGCTTTAGGAGGCGGAAGCTGGGAAATAACAGGTTCAAACGGAGAATGGCTAGATACTTTTACTAAAAAAGGAATAAAAACCACTAATTTCCAGCCATCTAACTGTGCCTTCAATATTAATTGGGATATCCCGTTCATCACCAAAAACGAAGGCCTCCCTCTTAAAAATATTGCAATAACTTGTGATGGGAAAACTCAAAAAGGAGAAGTTGTAATTACAAAATTTGGCATTGAAGGCAATGCTATTTATGCATTAAGCCCACAAATTCGATCTCAACTTGATGCTAATAAAAAGTCTGAAATATCCTTAGATTTAAAACCAACAATGACGGAAGAGAAAATCCTATCAGAATTAACAAATCGTTCCAGTAACATTACAACTACGTTAAAAAAATCGCTGAAATTAAGTGTTGTTCAAATTCAACTCCTGAAAAGTATTGTAAGTAAAACTAATTTCACAAACCCTAATGAGCTAGCAAAGCATATCAAGCATCTCCCGATTGTAATTAACAGTTCGGCTCCTGTTGATGAAGCAATATCAACTGTTGGTGGTGTGAATTTAAGCGAAGTAAATGCTTATTTCGAATTACAAAAAATTCCCAATCATTTTTGTATCGGTGAAATGCTCAATTGGGACGCGCCAACTGGAGGGTATTTACTACAGGCATGTGCAAGTATGGGTGCATATTTAGCTGATTATTTAAATAAAAAAAACTAAAATGGAACAAGGGAAACTAAAAGGTATAGATTGTTTTATCTCATTCAAAAAGAGTGTAGAAAACATTCCACTACCAAAGTTATTCACTTTCCCATTTTATTATACCCCGCACCCAATGTGTTTAATTGCCGTTGAGGAAATAAAGGAATTGATTATCAATGGTGAATGGGATCATAATTTTGGATTAAACTCTAATTCAATAGATCCACCTGTTGGTAAAATGTTTGGCGTACTCGTTGTAAAAAACAAACAAGGTCAACTAGGATATTTGGCGGGTTACTCTGGTAAAATTGGAGAAGTAGCTACTGTTGCCCCCTTCGTTCCTCCTATTTTTAATCGATTGGCAGAGGATAGCTATTTCAAATCAGAGGAAATGATTCTGAATAGCTATAATGCAGGTTTAAAAGCAATCGAAGAGAGTGTTGAATTTGCTCAACTATTATTGTTACTAGATCTTGAAACTAAAGAAGCAGATAAAGTTATCATGGCTTTAAAGGACGTTTATAAAAAAGCCAAGAAGTCAAGAAGAAAAAATAGAGATATTGCTAAATCAATAATGAATGAAGTTGATTTTGAAAATTTTCAAGAAAAAGCTAGAAAGGAAAGTTTAAAGCAACAGCATGCTATAAAAAAAGAGAGCTATTACAGAAATGAAGCGATCGAAAAAATACGAACAAAAGTTGATATTTTCGCAGATAAAGCAGCTGATTTCAAACAAAAAAGGAAAGAAAAATCAGCCTTGCTTCAAAAATGGTTATTCGATCAATATAAATTTTTAAATATAAATAATGAACAGAAAAACCTTTGGCATATTTTCAAAGAGGAATTAAAAATAACGCCTCCTGCAGGTGCTGGAGATTGTACTGCTCCTAAACTATTACAATACGCTTTTCAAAATCAACTTAAACCCGTTGCTATTGCTGAATTTTGGTGGGGAGATTCTCCTGCTTCGGCAATTAGAAAACACTTGCAATTTTATCCTGCGTGTAGAGGGAAGTGCGAGCCAATATTAGGACATATGCTCAAAGGAATGGAGGTTGACGAGAACCCTATGCTTGACAACCCTGCAGAGGGTAGAGAATTAGAAGTGTTTTATGAAGATGATGATATCGCTATAATTAATAAACCTTCTGAATTTTTATCTGTTCCTGGTAAAAATATTACTGATTCCGTATATTCAAGAATGGCTACGCGTTATCCTGACGCAACAGGACCGTTACTTGTGCATCGACTAGATATGTCTACTTCAGGAATTTTGTTAATCGCAAAAAACAAAGATGCCCACAAGTTTCTTCAAAGTCAGTTTATTAAAAGAACAGTTAAAAAGAGGTATGTGGCCTTACTGGATGGTATTGTCAAGGAAAGGCGTGGTGAAATCAGTTTACCATTAAGAGTTGATTTGGATAATCGTCCCTACCAACTAGTTTGTTATGATTATGGAAAAACTGCTAAAACAAACTGGGAAGTCATTGAAATTAAAGATCAAAAGACAAAAATATACCTCTATCCTGCTACTGGAAGAACGCACCAACTGCGTGTTCACTGTGCATTCAAAAACGGACTAAACGCGCCTATTATTGGGGATGACTTATACGGGAAGAAATCCAATAGATTATATCTACATGCTGAATTTCTAGAGTTTATACATCCAACTACAAAGAAAACAAGAAAAATAAGAATTCCAGCTGAATTTTAAATAATCAATTACTTACCTCTACCTTGAAAAACAACAAGAATAGTATGAATCATTATTTTAAAATCAATTAGGAGCGACATGTTTTCCATGTAAATTAAATCAAACTTCAATCGTTCAATCATTTCATCAACACTTTCTGCGTATCCATATTTCACTTGTCCCCAAGAAGTAATTCCTGGTTTGACACGATGTAGATACTTATATTGAGGATCAGTTTTCATAATCTGATCAATAAAAAACTGACGCTCTGGCCTGGGTCCTACTAGGCTCATATCACCTTTCAAAACATTATAAAACTGGGGAGTTTCGTCGATTCTTGTTTTTCGAATAAATAAACCTATTGCAGTAATCCTACTGTCTTGACTTTTAGATAGTGCTGGACCATCTTTTTCCGAATCCAAATACATGGAGCGAAATTTTATAATATTAAATGGGATCCCTTTTTTCCCGATCCTTTCTTGTCTAAAAAAAACGGGACCTTTAGATGAAAATTTAACTAGTATTGCGACAATAATATAAAAAGGAGAACCAATTAGTAAAACCATTCCAGAAACAAAAATATCGATGAATTTCTTTATTGTTTTCTGCCAAACGGGAAGTGTACCAAAAGAAACTTCAATTAATGCAGCATGTAGTATTGAATTCATCTTAACCTGACCGGTTAAAATATTATACATATCAGGAATAATTTTTACGCATACATTAAAATCTTGCAATTGCATCATTAAGAACTGAATAGCTTCCCGCTCTTTAGATTCTATGGCGATAATAATTTCGTTAATATTATTATCAGCAACTATTGTTTCAATCTCAGTTACACATCCTAAATATTTGGTATGTTTAGATAAGATGAAATCATCCTCTCCCTCAATTAAATTTACAAAACCAATAATTTTATAACCAGCAGATTTCTTTGCCCCTTCAAGTTCAGTAAATAAATTAAGTGCTCTTTCATTACTTCCAATAATTAAAGTTGGAAAACCTATTACTCTATTGTGAATGTTTTTAGCAGTTCTAGAAGTAATTAAAAACCGAAAGAGCCCATTTAAAAATAATTGTGCAGAGAAAAGAAATAAAATACTTTTGTAATATGAAGTGTAACTATAGTTTACATCATCAAGAACTAATGCAAAAAAAAGAAATAAAGCACCAATTGTACAACTTAAAAAAACAACTCCAGTTTCCTTTAATCTTGATTTTCTAAAAACATTACTATATAATCCAAGTGATGCATTCAAAGCTATCCAACCGACCGTAACAATAGATGCCCCCAACCAAATTCGATCATCTCCAATAATTTCTGCCCAATCTGTTTTAAACGGATATTCAATAAATCTTTTTCTAAAAAAATAGAAAAGTATCCATGCAAATGCACTCGTGAAAAAATCACTAATAATATATTTTGAAATTTCTAATTTTTTATTCATTATAGCGATTAATCGTTACAAATATAAGCCATACCAATTGAATAATGTAAACTTAACATAGGGTTTACTAAATCGCTTGGTACTGAAGTATAACTGAACACCTCAAATAACTACTAGGTAAATTTGGAACTAATAAATCCAAGTGAGCTTTCAAAACGGACTCTTTCCATTGCAATTGAAAAATATGTGTACCTTGTTTTAATACATATACATAATGAAAATCACTTTCAATTTGCTCAAATAATAATTGAATATCATTTAAATATTTGCCCTTCGATTTATGAAATGTCCTCTCAAAATAACTTGTATCTATTTTACTAAGTAACTGAATAAATTCTTTTAGAGATTTAACAGATATTTTATTGTTTATTTTTCTTAATGTATGATTCATAATTTAACGGTTTTTAATATAGAACAATACAAGTATAGAGAAGCTAACCATAATCAGCATACGGTCTTAAATGATTATCGAAATTTGAGAATAAAAAACTAATGAATGTTTGATTAATTAGAGATTATGTCAGAAATAATAACAAAGATTACTAGTATTTAAAAAATACACCTCTTCGTTTTATAAACTTTGGTTAACTTATCACACCCTTCATTGAATTATTTGATAGTGATATTGTATAGAGGTAACAACACTTCAGCGTAAGAGAAAATATACCTTAAGTCGCCAAACCTACTCATTATAAAAAACATAGTGTTTACGACACTATAGCAAGGAAAAAAAGGTAAAGGGAATATTACCAACTTCACAGACTCTTGCTAAGCTGTATAACAACATTAAAACTAGCTTCGAATTTATTTTAAAGATGTGACATTTTTTAGATAAAAATATCTGCTTGTGAAAAGTATCTCTGAAATAAGAATACAACGAAAATTTTGAAAGTACCTCGGAAAAAAAGTAACAAATTACAATTTTAATATATAAGATCCCTTTTCATAGAAAGAACTAT
>MDTF01001981.1_pt1 | contig 28073 bp, 22 predicted proteins | sample 811191 | NCBI WGS metagenome assembly MDTF01 (sample SAMN05326649, study PRJNA326480) | marine metagenome | isolation source: seawater | place: Southern Ocean | collected 2011 | reverse complement strand
GGTATCGACAGCGACTACCAGCCACCCAAAAATCCGAGCCTAGTCCTTAAAACGGGTGACCTCAGTGTTGCAGAATCCGCGAAAGCACTAGTCGAACTAATCACAGCGCAAGCAGCGGAGAAATGAGCATGCCAAACAAAATCCAACCATTCTATAGGGATAGCTCATGTCGATAATTAGCACATTAAAAGGCCAGCGCTCTCGCACACGCAGCCTCGCAAAGGCCTTTACGTGGCGCATCACTGCAACGCTAACCACCGCAGTAATTACCTATATTGTGACAAGAGAACTTGGTACAGCAGTGATAATTGGCGGCATTGAGTTCGTCCTGAAGTTTATTATGTACTATGGCCACGAGCGTGTTTGGAATTTGATCCGATGATCCCTGGAGTATGCGAAAAACTTATCATTGATAATCCTATTTATCACATGCAAGAACATACCCAGCACCACACAAAGCACAACCTTCAAATTGGCTTCGTATTGTTACTTTTATAATCCAGCTCTGTCGAACTCCCTTTGAGAGCCGCGCCATGCCATTGCGCTGGTAGCGTATTTGCTTGCGGGTATCCGTGGCTCGACGAGGTACAGGCCCAACTTTGCGCCGTTCTTGCCTTTGCATGCTCGCAAAAAAATTTGCCATGTCACGCACATCACTGGGCTCACTGCCAGACTCACTAAGCAGTGACTATGAGCCACGAATAAGTTTCAACTTGACCTCTGAAACGGAATACTGGAAGTTTGGCAAGAACGCTTGCCAAACTGATCACAGCAGAAGAGAAATGAGCAAGCCAACAAACGTTGGCCAATCTATCGGGATAATTCATATCACTCATGAGTACTTTAAACGATCAGAACTGTCACTCGCACAGCACCTTCAAATAACAGCTAAAACTAATTAGCGCATAGATCAGCTTGATTGATTAATGCATCCAAAATAATATCTTATCTCTCCGTTACAATCAGCGATGATCCAGGAGGGGGGGATGGATACAACTCGGTCTCGCGTTTTGACACAGTGATTAGCTCCTCATTAACATTTAAATCCGTTAGCCGATCAATCACCCAAGAAAGAGCTATCTTTTTAGAAATAATAGCGACGACAGTATACAAAATCAAACTGAAGTCTAAGAGAATTGTTCGATTTTCTATATAAATGATACCTAACCTACTTTTCCAAGGCCTTATAAGCTGGTTATACGACAAATCAGGGTCTTGTTTGTCGGCGAGTATTTCCCCTTCATCAGAAAAAACGATAGACGAGAAATCAGTGATCCCAGGTCGAACTGAGAGCAGTTTCTTTTCTGCATCTGTATACAAATCAGTTTCACTCTTTACATTGGGCCGAGGTCCGACAAGACTCATATCACCTAAAAAAACATTCCACAATTGCGTCAACTCATCCAATTTGTAATCTCGTATAAAATGTCCGATAGGCGTTATTCTAGTGTCATTAGAGCCTGTCGAATCAACACCATTCTTATCGGCATTAACGATCATGGATCTTAACTTTACCATCCTGAATAGTTTTTCATCTTTACCCACTCTAGAAGCGATATAAAAAGGCGAATGCCGATCCTGGAGCCATACTAAAAAAGTCACAGTGATGAGCAGAGGGCTAGCAACTAAAAGACCAAGTATTGAAACGACTAAATCTAGAATTCTTTTCATGATCAAGCTCTATAGAAATTAACGATCTGATCACAAATGTAATCAACATCGTTATTACTGATGAAAATATTCATAGGCAGCATAATGCACCTATCAAAGAAACGATCAGTCTTCGGGCAATGTTGATTGAATCCAAGATTCGTAAACTGGTGGATCGCGGTCCCCCCCCACTGGATAAGTGTACCGACGCCATTTTCACCTAAGTGTATCTTTAAATGATCTCTCCTATCAGCTTGCAACTCATAATTTTGATAAACATCAAAATTATCCTCACTACTCCCTGGCGCTGCTGGCAACTGTAATTCTTCCAAGTGCCCCAGCCGATCTTGGTAAAGTTGCGCAACCTCCCGTCTTCTGGAAATCACGTTATCATACGATTTAAATTTATGACTTAATATCGCGGCTTGTATATTATCTAATCTAGAATTTCTACCCCACCTCTTAACCTCACCATCTACATCTCTTCCGTGATCATGAAGCTGATAAATTTGGTGATATAGAGCCTTATCATTTACAAGGACTCCACCAGCATCGCCAAGACAACCTAATACCTTCGCTGGGAAAAAACTTATATCCGAGGCCAGTCCAAACGTCCCGGCATGCTGGCCCTTATATCTTGCTCCTAGAGCTTGCGCTGCATCTTCCACGACAAACAGTTTATGCTTGTGAGCTAATTTTAGAATAGCATCCATTTCACATATCCTGCCATTCAACTGTGTTGGCATAATCCCTACAGTATTGGCGGTTATAGCCTCTTCAATAGCTGCTACACAAATTAAATTATCTTCACCAATGTCGACCGGCACGGGAATCCCGCCAGCTACTTTTACAGCTGAAGCAGTTGCAAGCATAGTGTGAGACGAAATAATAACTTCATCACCAGGGTTAATTCCTATGGCTTCCAGAAAAATTTCCATTCCATCCGTAGCATTCCCGACTCCTACCGCGTAATTACTACCTGTATAGTCAGCCAATTCAGCCTCAAAGTCAGAGACAGCTTTTTGAAGAATAAAACCCCCTGTTGATGAAATATTATCAATGATTGACAGTAGATCTTCGCGATCATCGGACCAAAGTCGCGGATATTCAAAAAATGGCACAGTCTTTATAGACATAACGTCTCCTTCGATTTACATTTTAAATTTTAGTGTTTGAGGCCGACGATCTCTCGGTTTTAAAGGGCGTATCCAAGGCCTACGTTTTGATTAATAGACCAACTTTTCAACTGCTGTTAATTTAAATCCCAACGCCCATCTTCGCACAATCGCCAAGACGGTTAACGTTTTAACAAATCTTGGACCGCTGCCACAACATCTTTAGCAGAAAAATAATAATCTTTTTCTAACATTCTCGAAGTTGGAGCGGGAGCATCTGGTAAAGCAATACGACGAGGCGGATTAGCAAGGGTGTTAACTGGTATTCTTTCGATAACTTTAGAAACAATCTCAGCAGAAAAACCAGCTGACAAACATCCTGAATCTACAACGACTAAATTTTTAGTCTTCAACACTGACTCTACAATTTCATCAGCATGAAACGGATTCAGAACTCTGACATCTACAACCTCAGCTGAAACTCCCTGAGCCTGAAGAATGTCAGCACTTTGTCGAGCAAGCAAAGAAGCGTGACCAGAACCAACAATAGTCACATCGACACCAGATCTTGTTACGAGTGGCCTCTGCGCAGCCAGGTCTAACTCAACAACAGGTGGTAATTCAGCCTCTTGCTCGTAGAGCCATCTATCATCTATATAAATAACTGGATCGGGACTCAGCACAGACGCAATTAAAAGATCACGTGCATCCGCTACGGTAGATGGCATTACGACCCTAAGTCCTGGTACGTGGGCAAACCACGCGTGAAGTGCTTGTGAATGCTGAGCCCCTTGCTCACCCCCACGGTTGATGATTGACCGTACTGTCAGTCCAGGATGCGCTTGACCACCCAGCATATGAGACCACTTAGCGGCTTGATTAACAATTGCATCCATTGCGTAGACCATAAAGTCCATCCTAGGATGGACTACAATTGGCTTCATCCCCGCTAGTGATGCTCCAACAGCTGCACCTGTGCAAGCAGATTCAGATACAGGGGTGTCTATCACACGTTCGACTCCGAATTTCTTATCAAGGTCCGTCATTGAATTACCAACATACCAAGGACTCCACAAACCTTGCCCGATGACAAAAACTTCTGGGTAAGTCGCAAGCAGATATTCAAAGGCCGAACAAATAGCAGTCCCGTAATTGTGTTTTTCCATGATTATTTAGTCTGCTTGTTAATTTGATTTATATACATATTTTAAAGTTGAGTCTTTCGCTGGATAAGGGTCGCTCATTGCTTTGTCCCATGCCATGGAAATCCTAGAATCTAAATCCTCGCAAAGAGCCAGTTCTTCGTCGGATGTCCAGATCTCCGCAGTAACCATAGATTTTGAAAGTCTTGTAATAGGATCTCTGGCCTTCCAGTTTTCTATATCATCAAGCGACCTATCGACGCCGACATCCACGTCATCTCTCCAATCAACATGACCATACCAGCGGTAGGTCACTAGCTCAATTAACCGCGGTCCCTTCCCTGCTCTCATGTCTGTGATTTGCTCTTTGGCAGCCTCAAAAACGGCCACCACATCATTTCCGTCCACTAATTTGTAAGGAATTTCATTGGCAGTCGCAAATCTAGATATCATATCGGACGGCTGCCTAAGAGAGATATGCATATGACTAGCAAATAAATTGTTTTCTATCGCAAATAGCATTGGGGCTTCTTGAATTTTTGCCAGATTAAAAGATTCATGAACAACTCCTTCTTCTACCGCGCCATCGCCAATGTATGCCAGCCCTATATCATCAGTCCCCTGGAGTTTAGCGGCCATAGCTGCACCGACAGCCAATGAAACCGTGCCGGCTACAATAGGCACAGAGCCATAAAACCCACTGGCCTGATCGAACAAGTGCATTGACCCACCCATACCCTTCGAAAACCCTGTCTCCTTGCCTAGCACTTCCGCAAACAAACGATAAAAGTCTGGGTTCAACGCTAACAAATGCGAATGTGATCTATGCGCACCAAATACCCGGTCAGTGTTTCTAAGACTTTGAGAAATTCCAACTGCAATCGCCTCCTGACCGGCGCCGAGATGAACCGGCCCACCAATCAAACCATCTTTCCGGCCCTGAGCTAGTTTTTGCTCAGTCTTTCTAATCAAAATCATTGAACTGAGCATACTTATCAGAAGCGTGCTGTCTAGATTTAAAAGTTCAATTGGCTCATGTAATTTGGTAGGGTCGGATAACTCCTCAAGCTGGTTTTTCACTCTATCAATGCCTTTCTTATAAGTTTAGATGTCAATTTTCTTATTTTCAGCTATATAATCCAAACTAAACCTGAGGACGAATTATTCCAGTATAAAAATTTGGCTCTACTTCTCAGCATCTTTCACTAACTCAAACGTAAACATCCAAGACATGATTCGAACTCCTGGAATTTTCTCTAGAGCTCTATCTATAAGATCCAACAAAGGTCTGAGAATTGGGAACTTGCCTGCAGCATAACCAACAACATGCCAATACTTGACTTGACCCAAATTAAAGAATCGCTTTGCAAACGTAATATCTTTTAGGTTTAAAATATGGGCTTTCTCCCAATCAGTCCTCATGGCAGGCGTAACCATTCGGTACAACTTAATCGCGGGATTATAATCAAGAGCTTCAACAGCAAGGATTTTACCACCAGGTTTCAAAATTCGCCTGAGTTCCGGCATCGCATAAGAAAGATCTAAATGATGAAGCATCCCAGAACACAGGATAGCATCAACCGAATTGTCTGCTAATTTGGTATTCTCTGCATCTGCCTGGAAAAACCTTACATTTTCGAGGTTTTCTTCCTTTGCAAACTGCTTGGCATTACTAACCGAAACTCCTGAGATATCAAAACCTAAGCTTAAAGCAGCCCCACTACTAGCCGCCAGCCTAGCATTTGCTCCATTACCGCACGCGTAGTCCAGAAAAACTTTGCCTTTAGATTCTGTGGCTATCCACTTCTTTACATACGAAGTTGACCTACCGACTATTTGATAATATTTCTTATTTCCATAGAATTTCTCAAACGTATCCCCCTCGGTCCCTTCATCAACTTGATTATCTGAACCCATATGCTCACGATCTCGGTCATGGAACTCTAATTCCTTAACCTTTCGATCCTCTAAACCCTTCATCCACTCATCGTCTGAAATTTTGTCTATCTCATCGATAAGCGCGTGTAGTTTCGCTATTTGATCCATTACTTTCTCCATTTTAGCACGGCATAATTTCTGTATACGAATTACGAGGTTGTAGCATGGCTTCAGCTACATACCGCGCCTGTTTTTAGCGTCGCATTCTACTTGTATTAATTGAGAATGCAACTCATTATCATATTGGCTATCTCTTTAAAAACACTATCAGATTATTTCAGCCGCACAATATATTACCTTGAATTTATTCTCACAGTATTGTCTATCGATTTTAGTGGGTTCGTTGTAATCAAACTCATCACCAAGAACTTCATATGGCATTGGCACAAGCTTTCCAAAAACAAATCGCTTTAAAAACTTTTTACCGGCCATAGTCTTGGGCATTAACCCATAAGATACTGCTATTCTCTTTAAGAATCTTGTAATTTTATTCTTCAATTGATCTTTTGGAATTTCCATATACCCAAAACACTGACTTTGAAAACCAAACTCACTAAAAAGCTCTTGTAGTTCTAAACAGTTATAATATTTAAAGCTATGTGGACTAGGATTAAAATCCTCAAGCTCTTTATTTGCAGATGCAATAAGTATGATGCCATTAGGTCTCAGTATTCTCCTACATTCGGCAACGAATTTACTAGCATCAGGAACGTAGTATATTGCCTCGAATAGCACTATAACGTCTTTGGATGAGTCCTTATAAGGCATACTCTGAGCATCAAATTGTTGAAGCTTAACTTGATCTCCATAATATTTAATCGGCACCGATAACAGCTCTTCCGAATAATCTCCCGCCTCTACACTATTTGAAACCTTAAGAAAGAGACCTAAACCCTGCCCTGTTCCACACCCGACTTCGAGTACATCCTTATCCACACAGAATTTACTAGCCCATTGATACCTATGCACCATTCTTTCCACTTGTTCTTCTGTAACACTGTCACCGCTTAGTTCAGTGACACTAACGAAGTCGTCCATCATACATTCTTCCAAAAATCAGAAATTCAGTCGAGCGGGATGTTATATTAAGCGTGCATTACGTACAAGCTCTAAAGTCTTAATTTTTAAACATACGCCAGAAGCGTTTTGACTTCATCGACACCAGAAGGCCTACAATAGACCCAACTCCATATGAAACGTGGTAAGAAGTGAAAACTAAGGGAGTCAAACCCAAATAAAATAAACGCTTTTTCTTGATACTTTGCTCTATGGCCACATATGTAAGTAGCGCAGCATAAAGTAATGCCACAAAAACTGAAGCAAAGTAAGCTTTCGCCAGGAATAGCGAAGCAAGCAAAGGCATGAGTAAACTTAACACAAATACTGAGGGTACCAGATGTCTCACACTTGCTATAGTCGCACCAAACTGCATAGGCTTTGTAACCCAATAACCATTTAGAAAGCCAAATTTGAAGAAGCCTCTTGGATTAGACCTAGTGTAGTAATGAACCTTGATAGAGGGGCATAAGAGGAAGGTCTTCCCAGCCTGCCGAAGTCTTTTGTGGAGCTCAACATCTTGGCTCCGAACCATTTCCTCGTTATACCTAACCCCATTATCAAAAACTTCCTTCCGATACGCACCAAGATGCGCAGTATCAACATAACGCGGTTCAGTTCCAGTCCCAGTTCGAAATTCGGAATTCCCGACACCAAATTTGTGACACATCATGTCACCTACGGTTTTACCAAAGTTGGTGCTATCCTGCGGATGCGTTACCAATATAGGAGCTACGCAATCAGCGTCATGGCTATTAAGAAACTCTGCACAGTTTAAGAAATAGTCTTTTTCAATTTCTGCATGGGCGTTGCCAGCTACAATAAAGTCACCGCTAGCGTTGTCTATCCCTATATTCCACGCTGCAGCTAATATTTTTTTCGGGTTATCTAGAACCTTTATAAAACTGTATTTTGAACCTAGTGCTTTTGCAATACCTTTTGTTCCATCTGTGCTACCCCCATCCACAATAAGGATTTCAATCTTGTCTAATGGATAACCATTTGAAACTATTGCCTCCACAGCTTGCTCTAGATAATCCTCCTCATTGAAACAAGGAATAATGAACGAAAAAGATGGTTTCGCAGTACTATATATAGTCATGTTCTAAGTTCTTTTAGTTTGTGTCTTTAGATTAAAAATTGCAGTCAAAGCCCGAATACACCACATTAATATAAATATTGGTATAACCCCATTAACTAATAATACAGAAGTTACTGACCCAAAATTCAAAGCCCAGATCGCATAGATAAAAAAGGCATAGATGGACATAGTGTATACAGATTTTTCCCAGCGAAATAACTTTATCTGCAACCACTGAATGAGTCCAGATGTTATGAGGCCTCCCACAAAAACTCCCGGAAGCCCAAAGTCTGCATTAAAATTACTTATAAAAGCCGCATTGGCGTGAGCACTACTCAGTCCTCCCGGACTGATGTACATGGCGACATAATTTTCGATATAAAAATAATCAAGCTCTAGTAATTTCAAAAATGGTTTTATTAACGTTTCACCATATAAGTAGGCATGATTCCCGGGAAATATTTCAAAATAGTAATAGAGATCCTCTGCTGGCGTATAAGTCATTCTAATCATCACGGCTAGAATACCATCTAAAATAGTTCTATCAGTGACGTAGGTCATAGTTACGACTAGGGGATAAGATACCATTAATAAAAATGCCAGTATTAGCTTCTTAAGGCTTACATTCCCCCTATAGAACAATAAGAGAAATACCAGAATTCGCATGATTATTGCTGCAATAGGGGCACGTGAAAGCTGGGATAGAGCATAAAATCCACCGATGCATATAACTGGTATAAAAAGATATAACCACTTTCGCTCTTTGGTGTATAAGTAATAACCTAGCGTTATTAATATCAAAACCGGAAATACTAATGTTCGATTGAATAAATAGATATAAAATAGATAAGTCCCACCCCATCGAGGATCAAGGAGTTTGAAAGATTCCTCCCTAGACATTGCTAAAGTCGCAGGATCTGAGCCTTTTATCATCTCTAAGATTGGAATCGATGGGATAGTGTAAAAATAATATAGCGTAACGATAATAGTAAAGGCAGCTAAACAAAAAACTGCAGGGAAAACGTTCCTGGTAGATTTTACAATTGGCGCCTTAATAAAATAACTTTCTATTTCTGAGGTCTTAAAACTCTTCAAATAATTCACAATCATTATACCAAGGGGGACTGTGATCAAAACGCTTACTACTCCAATCATATACGTATCTCTAGCCGACCCAGGGTGATCTGCATAGACATAAAAAGATGGAAAAAATATCATTATTAAATACGTTATATAAAATGCCCCCGGTATTGTTAATCTAGTTATATTAAGAACACCAACTAAAAATTGCATAGCACACAAAGAGACAGCGAAAATTATAAGGGCAAAGATGACAATTAGATTTTCCATAGACCTTCTCTACAAATCTACGCAGTCGAAAATACGCATATCGGTTGCCGGTTTAAATGCTAAAAAATCAACATCGTAAATAAACTGCCTCTGAGTCATAAAGTACTCAGTCGTAGGCAGATCGTCAGTGCTGGATCGGATTTTCTCTAATGGTTTTTTCAGTTGGGCTTTATCAAAAGTACAACCTTCATCTACAAAGCGCCTGGTCATGCCATCTCTAATAAGTATTTGACCACCATTGTCGATTGTTAAGTTATTGGTACCTGAAGCCACGACGTCAGAAATACGTGACGATCCAGGTGAATACACGTTGACATACTCGAAGGAGTTGATCGCCGCCTTCAGAGCTGCTGGATAAGCATTTAGAGTAACATATCCGTTTTGCGCAAGCTTGCGATTAACCACCGCGAAGAAATCCTCCGTAAATAAATTACCGCAACCAGAGCACCATCCATTAAATACTCCAACCTGGATAAGATCATAAAAGCCATCCGGTTGGTTTGCTAAAAATCGCCTACCATCGTTAATAAATACAGTAGATGCATCGAACACTTGTAACACTTCATCAGAGGCATAGTCTTCCATTAACCCTATCAGGTCTGGGTTAATTTCTACTATATCTAACTCAACCTCGGGGAACAGGTTTAAAATACAAGTAGGTCCAAGCCCTGTCCCAACCCCTATGTAGAGCGCCCTCTTGACTTTTCCATGCTTTAATTGCGAAGACCAATCAAGTGGAAAACATCCATCTTCATGAGCAACCGGTGGACTTTGTGTTTCAAAACTATTGCTGAACATTCTCCCAACGTAAACATGCATTCGACTATCTTTAGCTAAATAGCCAAGCGTAGCTCCAAATTCACCTTCTCTAACTACCGTTGGTCGAGGTGAATCTTTAGGCGTAGCCTCTGAGAATAATCTGACAGAAGAGTAGAAATTATCAGGAAAAATTAAAATAGCCAGAGCAGCTGTAGATAGTAATGCTCCTCTCTTTAAAGTGATTAAATCTCGAAGGTTAGGGAGAAATAAACAGAATGCTATAAAAATTAACACAGTACATAAAAAGGTTAAAGACCCTATAGTGCCCATTAAAGGTAATAGGACAAATCCTGTAATAAAAGCTCCCGCAAAATTGCCTAAAGTTTGAATGCCATAGATTGTCCCCACAGATCCACCGATATGTTTCTTTTCTTCGTTGACCTTTGCAATTATCGCGGGGAAAAAACCAGATAAAAATGCCACTGGCGCCATTAATAGCATTGATATGAGGATAATAGGGACGATTTGCGCAAATAAAAGCCATGTCCTGAATGACCAAAGTATTAAATAATTTTGCCTAAGGCCCAAAAGATAAATCACATCCTGACCATAAAGTATCACCAAACTGGAGATAATAGTCATTGACGTGAGAAGAAGTCCAATTAAACGAAACGACCACTTATCAGAAAGCTTCCCAAAGTACCGATTACCAAGTGCCATCATGACTAGGTAGGAAAATATCAATATTGTAAAGACATAAACTGTCGCACCAAAATAGGACGTAAAAACTCGAAAAAGGATAATTTCATATGCAAGAGCAATAAAGCCAATGCAGAACGACAAATAATAAAGCGGATTATTCAGCACAGATGAATTAGATTGGTCAGTATGTACAGATGGGGTCAGATCGATGGAGTTCTCAGAAGCTTTATAAAATTTCAGCATTGTGATGCCGAGTGCAAAATTTATGAACGCTGCTATATACACAGATGCCTGCATACCAAACAGACCGATTAGTACAAAACCAGTTATTAACGCACCTGATGCAGCCCCCAAAATATTTGCCGTATAAATCTTGCCAATCAACTCACCTACGTGGGTCTCGTCAGCGAACACATGAGAAATAATAGGAAGAGATAACCCCATCAAAAAGGTAGGAGTGAATAAAACCGCAAAGTTTACTGCATAATCGAGCAGGTATGACTGTTGAAAGTCGGAAAAGTATTCATTAGATATCTGCAATAAATCCAAACTGAAGATACCAAATATTGCTAATAGTAATTCAATTAAGAAGTACGCCTTGAAGAGATTAATTGGTTTAGTGGTTAACTTGCCACCTGCCGCTCCCCCCATTCCAAGGCCAAGCATAAACAAAGATACAATTAGAGTAACTGAAATATGGTCGAGCCCAATCAACTGCGAGAGACTTTTCTGCCAAACAATCTGATAAACAAGGGAACTGAATCCTGAAAAAAAGAATATCAAAAGTAGTTTGCTTTTTACACTAATCATTAGCTAAATCCATAGTTATTGTTGATTTCCAAACACTCTATCAAATATTCTTGCTGTCCAGGAAGTGCCGGAAAGATGCAATGACATAATATAGACGAAAAAGAGGAACATTTGAAAAAATAGAAAAAAGCTAAAAAACACGAAGGAACTTTTTAACTCATGAAGGAACAGTTGTAATCCCATAGCTAGTAATAAAAATACTAAATTCAGAACAAGACTCTGAATCAGATTTAGACTCAGTAATGAAACAGAGAAATCTCTACATATCTTAATCGTTACCAGTATCCCCATCGAGCACACTCCCAGCATAAATGCTATTGAGAGTATCAGAGTGGGGTGTGTTGATTGTACACCCACGACAGATATAACCGACGTTACTATTAAAGCAACGAGCAAATACTTAGTAATAACGGCCTTCACTTCGATTGCATCTACAATATTTCGCAAGCAAATAAAAGCTAGATAGGGCAGTATTCCAAGCGATATGATTCGCACATATTGCCCTGCCTCTTCATATTCTACCCCTAACCAAAATAAAATAAGTTCGTTTGACCAAACAAACACCTGGACCGAAAAAAATAATCCAAAGTGAATTATCATTGCGACAAAATCAGTGACTTTGTTCGCAATTTGTTGTTTACCATGTTCATTGTAGAGTTGAGCTATTCGCGGAAACGCGACCCTACTGAATGCCTCCATGCCTCCCTCAATGATTCTCAATATAACTTGCCCAAGCATAAGAAATCCAGACCCCTTCAGATTACCAGATGAGGCAGAAAGAAATGGTCCTATTGCAAAAATAGCATTATACGCAAAAATCCCTGGTACCCTAGGAATTCCATATTCCAATAAGTGTCTTACTTCTTTATTTCGAACGCTAAACGTGTCCTTTAATTTAGAAAAGGATACTTCACGTAATAGTGGAATCATTGCTATAGCAAGTAGAGTAGCCATTAGAAAAATTATTAACTCAGCATTTTGGTAGCGTGCAAACTGCAAAGCTATCAAAAATGGACCAAAACCTATGAGCATTATCTGCCAGAAGTTAGCTGTCTGCATGCTCCCAAGGCCACGATAATAGGAGTAAATAACCAAGTACATTGAGTACGCTACTATCAAAAATAGGACAGCTAAAAAGAGATTGTTATGGGAATTATCACCAAAGATTAAGCTACTTAACTGATGCTGAAAAAGAAGACCCACTGTGATGATTAGCAAGCATGAAGAAAATACTAGCAGTGTTCCTGGCAGTAAATAATCTCTCCCATAATGTTCGACCTTTGATATTGCTGTATATCTAGTAAGAGAAAAAGCGATACAAACAGTCGAGATCGGTTCAATTAAGCTTAGTATTCGTCTTGCTAACGAATAGGCACCAAACTCCTCTGCACCCAACCCATTAGCTAAAAACTTCACCGTTAAAACAAGGAAAATAATCGTGAAGATCGATGTGGCCGTCGTGTAAACCATATCCCTCATAAAAGGGCTTAGATTGACTTTCATAAAGCTTTACCTTCCAGGGCTTAACCCAAGTTTTTTGAATACCAATCCATTGCTTCTTTAATTCCATCTAAAACTTTATGCGAAGGCTGATAATTCAAAAGTTTTTGGGCCTTGGATATGTCTGCCATAGAATGAGCAACATCACCTTGCCTGAAATCTCTATATATAGCGGGTGCTATCTTCAAAGTAGGGTCTATTTTTGTCAACTCATCAGAGATATAGGTGAATAATTCATTAAGACTTGTCCTATCATTTAAAGCTACATTGTATATCTGATTCGATGATTTGGGGTCATTTGACAAGGCTGCCAACAGATTCATCTGTACAACATTATCCACATAACAAAAATCCCTGCTAGTTTCTCCATCTCCATTAATGAAGATATCATCAGCATTCAAAATTGCGCCAACCCACTTAGGAATAACGGCCGCATAGGCCCCGTTTGGATTTTGACGTTTACCAAATACATTGAAATATCTAAGGCCAATGTATTCAAGGTCATAGCATTTATGAAACACCTCCGCATAAAGCTCATTAACAACCTTTGTCACCGCATAGGGACTCAATGGGCTACCAATAATTTCCTCTTTTTTCGGAAGACTAGGATGGTCTCCATAAGTTGAACTAGACGCTGCAAAAATAAACTTTTTAACTTTACTTTCCTTAGACGCAACCAACATATTTAAAAATCCATCTATATTGGCGCTATTTGTCTTTATTGGGTCTGCAATGGATCTCGGCACCGATCCCAAAGCAGCTTGGTGCAAAATGAAATCTACGTCTACTGTCAAATTTTTGCATGTATTTAGATCTAAAATACTTCCAGTGTGTAAAGTAAAGTTCTTGTTTTTAGACTCTTGTCCCATCTTGGCGCAAAATATATCTGAGTCTGCCAATGCCCCAGCAATATTTTGTTCAAATCCCGTCTCAAAATTATCTAACCCAACTACTTTTTGATTAAGGTTTAATAACGTCTCAAGTAGATTTGATCCAATAAATCCGCCAACACCAGTGACAAGCCATGTATATTGAACCTGTGAAAGGTGTTCTTGAATATCAGAATAAGATTTACTCATAATCTTCCATCACTCTCGCTGGCGGCGAAGCAGTACTTTAAATCATAGAGGATATGATTAGGTTTGCCAAAATCTCTGATTTTCTTGGCGCCCATTTTCTTAAACGAATCATGTGCGACCCCCAGCACAATAGCATCATAGCTTTCCCTAACAGGCCCATTCACTAGATTTAAGGAATATTCTTTTAGCACAGCTTCTTGATCAACCAAGGGATCATACACATCTACCTGACAATTATATGAAGTCAATTGACTCACCAAATCGATTACCTTAGTGTTTCTAACGTCGGGACAATTTTCTTTAAAAGAAAGACCAAGTACTAATATCTTTGCTTCACTTATATTTATTTTTCGTACACTCATCAACTTGACGATTTCACATGCAATATACCTAGACATATCTTCATTTAATCGCCTGCCCGCAAGAATCATTTCTGGATGGCAACCCACCTCAATAGCTTTATGAGTTAAATAATAAGGATCGACACCTATGCAATGCCCACCAACAATTCCGGGCCTAAAAGGCAAGAAATTCCATTTAGTCTCAGCAGCCTTTAAAACCTCCTCGGTATCAATATCTAGTTTTGAGAAAATTTGGCATAGTTCATTGATTAATGCAATATTCACATCGCGCTGGACATTTTCAATTACTTTAGCAGCTTCAGCTACCTTCAAGCTCGGCGCTAAATAAGTACCGGCCTCTATAATGCTTCCATATAACTCATCGATTTCCCTCCCAATCGAAGGATTGGATCCTGAAGTTACTTTTAATATTGATGTCACCCCTCGCGTTGGATCGCCCGGATTTATTCTTTCAGGGCTGTATCCACAATAGAAGTCAACATTGAATTTCAAACCAGAATGTTGTTCAAGAATTGGCACGCACACTTCTTCCGTTGCACCAGGGAACACCGTAGATTCGTAGATAACTACATTACCTTTTTGAATAAGTTCTCCTACACTCTTAGACACGGCCTTTAAGGCTGAAAGATCAGGTCGTTTGTGGCTGTCGATAGGCGTTGGCACGGTAACTATATAAAAATCGCAGTCTTCAAGATCCTCCAACTGACAGCTATAAGTTAGAAATTTCGAATTATTGACATCATCAGGCGAAACCTCCAATGTTTTATCGATCCCTCTTCTCAGCTCAGTAATTCTATTCTCATCAACATCAAATCCAATCGTGGTGTATTTCTTCCCGAATTCTACAGCTAAGGGCAACCCAACATAGCCAAGACCTAAAATTGCAATTTTTCTTTTATCTTTCATATTTTCAATACCATTTAGCAAAAAGATTTTAAAATGAGTTGTAAGTCCAAGTGACTTTTGCAGTTACTAAAGTCAAATTTCAAAGATAACTTTAGAGACGTCGCATCAGCCTTATTTAATTCAAATTGAGCCTCTAGTGATAAGACTTAATCACATGAGAAGATATAGGCTCGACATCATTTGGGAGGTTTTCAACTGCAAAAAAAACAATCTCTGCTATCTCAAAACTAACCTCACCAGAGACTTTATCGGACGTTAAGGTGGTCTCATACACCATGACATGATCACGCCGAGAAACACCTTTGTTATAGATCAGGTCTAGGAACTTTAGATTAGGAACAAACTCAACACCGACTTCCTCCGAAAGTTCTCTCTCAACTGCAGCTAGAGCATCCTCACCGGGCTCCACGCCTCCGCCCGGCAAATACCATCCAGGACTATAAGTGTGCCTTACTAATAATATCTCATTCCTTTCATTACGTATCATTACTCTAACTCCTAAAGTCAATGCCCTTGAAAGCAAAAAATACGTATGCAACAACCTTCTCCAAAACTTACCTAACTTGAAAACGTTAGCATGTATATCCAAGGTATCTGTAACATCAATTGTGGCTGTATCTTCCGAATTTAGATCTATCAAATTATCAGATATCTTAGACTCCCTGAATGTTTCGAAATTATCAGTCTTCCCAGAAACACCCAACCCCATACCCTCTGCCTCATACCCAATATTTTGGTCCATAAGTAACTCCCGTAATGCGATTCCATTTCTCTCGTCGCACAAGCCTATCAGGTCACGAATAAAGGCATCCATAGTATGCTCTTTAGGGAAGAGCTCATTAATTTTGAATATTTTGGCGTGAACGGTACTCTGGATATCGCCAGATATTAGCAGCTCTTCATAAAGCTTTTCACCCGGACGAAGGCCAGTATATTTTATACCAATCGTTCCTGGACTAGAAAACTCCGAATTACCTGGCTCATAGCCAGAAAATCTTATCAACCTAGAAACAAGATCCACTATTTTTATTGGAGCACCCATGTCTAATACGAAAACTTCACCACCAGACGCCAATGATGAGGACTGCAACACAAGCTCAACTGCCTCTGGAATAACCATAAAGTAGCGCGTTATCTCCGGATGAGTCACCGTAACTGGACCACCATTTTTTATTTGTTCTCGGAACTTTGGAATTACAGATCCAGACGATCCGACTACATTTCCAAATCGCACCATCGATATTTTGGTTTTGACACCGTTTTGGGCGCTAGACATTTGGCATAGTATCTCCGCAAGACGCTTAGAAGCTCCCATCACATTTGTAGGCCTGACCGCTTTATCTGTCGAAACCAAAGTGAAAGAAGATACCCCCGCCTCGATAGAGGCCTCAAGCAATGTCTTGGTGCCAAAAAAATTATTGGACATAGCGGCAAAAGGGTTAGCTTCAACCAAAGGCACATGTTTATAGGCCGCAGCGTGATATACAGTGTCAACATCGTGATCAATCATAAGCTGTTTCATGAGAACATCATCGCCAACTGAACCCAATATCGGGACTAGTAGATGATCCCATGCTGCCCCTAACTCCTGATGAATGTCATATAGAGCTAACTCAGAAAGTTCCACCAAAATTAATTTTTTAGGCGACCGCAGAACTATTTGGCGACATAGCTCACTTCCAATCGACCCCCCAGCACCTGTCACCACGACCATTTTATGCTGTATGTTTTGCTTAATAAGGTTTTCATCCGGAGAGACCCTCGCCCGCCCTAAAAGCTGCTCTAATCTTACCTCTTCTAGGTCACCAAACGAGCTTCCCCCATCCAAAAGTTCACTAATCCTTGGGAGTGTTTTGACTACAACAGGCAGGGGCTCCAGGCTGTCCAAGATACTCTGTAGTTTCTCGCGGTCGGCGCTTGGCAAGGCTAATGCAACCATCGATATACGTTTTTTAAGCACAAGATCCGAAAGTTGAGAGGCCGGGAATACTTCTACCCCATGCAGCTGACGTTTCTGCACATATTTCCTGTCATCTAGAAATCCCACCACCTGGTATCTATCATCCTGTCGAATCGCAGTTAAAAGTTGGATTCCCGCTTTGCCCGCTCCATAAATTAAAAGCCTATGATCAGGGCGCTTTGATAGATAAATGATTTCCCGCACAAGCAAGCGAGAACCACCTAAGATGAAAATCGAAAGCAAAAACACAAGAACTGTTAACCCGATATTGACTTCTTCAAAAAAGTAGCTGATCGATAAAGCAAAAATGCTAGAGGAGAACAACTGAGCAAAAATAATCAGCTCTAATAAGCGAATACCGAAAAATTCAATGACCGCCTTATATACACCCAACATTCCAAGCACAGCCAAAGAGCATAGAACAAAAACCAAACACAATAAGATAGTTTCCTGACTGTTTGAAGTTTCACCAAGCAATGCAACAGAAATATAAAAAGCAATGCAAAGGCCAATGAAATCATAAAAGACCCCCAATGCTGTTTTTATTTTTCTAGGCAATTTTGAAGCCATAGATATTATCGCTGACTGTGGGCTAAATCTCACTTTTCCCGACTCCGATTATATACTTGAAATTAGTTAGCATTGCAGACACCTCAATATCCCAGCAACGAATGAATTCTTTCATATATGTATTGGTAACCGGATCGCGCATTCCAAACGCAAAATTTGCCACCAAAAAACCACGCTTGTTCCCGCAATCAAAAGAGTGAGCATCAGTCTCAAACGCATTGACACCCTCGATCATAAGTAATTTATCTAAAGCGTCAGTCAACTGAATCTCCCCACCTACCCCAGCATCCATATTCTCCAGTAAATCTAATATTTTCGCAGGTAACATATACCTTCCAACGACAGCCAAATTTGCAGGCGCGTACTCTGGTGAAGGTTTCTCAACAAGACCTTTAATTTTGACGCTTTCAAATAACTCTGCTTCCAAGCCATCTAAATCAACCACACCATAATTTTCAATAGCATTCATATCTACCTGCTCAACCATAATTTGCCCTAAGCCAGTCCTGCTCCAAGCATTAACTAATGACAAAAAACTAAAATTCGCTTCACGCTTTAGTTTACCTAGAACCACTACATCGGGTAAAAGTACTGCAAATGGCTCATCGCCCAACAAGTGTTTTGCACATAGCACGGCGTCACCTAACCCCAACGGTGTAGGTTGTCTAACGGACGTTATCTTTACAGTTTCTGGGATAATATTTTTTACAGTTCCAAGAATTTTAACTTTGTTCTTTTTTTCAAGACGATGTTCTAACTCATAGTTACCGTTAAAGTGGTTTTCAATAGCTTCTTTCCCACTCCGAGTAACTAAAATAATTTCTGTAATTCCACCGGCAATAGCTTCGTTTACCACATGTTCAATAATCGGCCGATCAAAAATAGGCAGCAATTCCTTAGGTATCGCTTTTGTAGCCGGTAACATCCGCGTGCCAAGACCTGCAACAGGTATGACTGCTCGTTTAACCCTTTGAACCACAACCCATCACCTCTCTGATTTACTACAACTAGCACACAATTAACCTAACTCAGACTCGAATTCACTTTTGATCATAATAAGAGTACTCGCCTCAAGACGAGGACCAAAGGTTGCAACGACTGTGGCCGCACATTTATTCGCCAAATGCGCTGACCAGTTATAATTTTTCCCCGCCGTAATCGCATGAAGAAATACTCCAGCAAACATATCGCCTGCTCCATTGGTGTCAATGGCAACGGTTTCAATAGCGCTAATATACTCCAAGAGATTCCCATCATAAGTAATAGCGCCGTTACCGCCATCTGTTATCGCAAACGTCCTTGAGTATCTTTGGAGAGCAACTGCAGCATCTTCCAAGTTATTAGTTCCTGAGAATCCCAAAGCCTCCTCCCGATTGCAAAAAATCAGATCTACGCCATCTCCAATAATCTCACGAAGAGCATCACCAAATACTGCAACAACAAAAGGATCCGATAAGCTCACGGCTACTTTCACACCGTTCTTTTTCGCTATCTCAATTGCCCTTCTGGCAGTCATCATCCGGTCTTCATCAGTGACCAAATAACCTTCAATGTACAACCATTCAGAATCGATCAGAGCAGTTTGATCAATTTCCCTTTCCGACAAAGTCTCACTTGCCCCCAAAAATGTGTTCATAGTCCGCTCTGCATCTTGAGTTACCATAACCAAACATTTGCCTGTTATACCAGGCTGTTGGCCGGCCCTATGGAAGTCAATCCCCGCTTGGTGAAGATCACTTATATAGAGATCTCCGTCAGTATCATCTGCTACTTTTCCACTAAAGAAAGACTTCGATCCCAGACTGCTGGCAGCAACAACTGAATTACACACAGAGCCTCCACATTTCCTTAAAATGCGGGACCCAGCAGATTCTAAGGCTTGGAGCAAGGTGGACTGGCGCTCTTCATTTACAAGGGTCATAACTCCTTTGCTAATATTTTCAGTGGATAAAAAGGAATCTGATACCTCGACCTCAGTATCCACAAGAGCTGCTCCAATGCCATAGATTTGATATTTTTTCATCTTTGTAATTCCTTATCAATAAGAGGTCAAAAAATGGATTTTTCCCGAAAGTCCTTGCTTGTTCAAAACTATCTGTAATTTACTATCTCAACCAAATTTGATCCGAAAATTTGCCCAAACACAGCATAAATTTTCAATTGTTCTTTACCACATTGGCACACAACGAAATATCTTTTTACACCTAATAAAAACACAGTAAGTTTGCTCATAATGTTTTCTTACTCTTCCACCTCAGCTATGGTCTCCAAATATGGAATTATGTCATCAAGCTAAACCATTGTTTACCCTGGTCCTTATAAACCTACCTGTTCCAATGAAAAGGACGACATATACAACACATTGGAACAAAAATACCCAGAGCCACAAATTGCTTTCCAAAGAAATCACACCCGCAACATAACCTCCTAACGCCAGACCTGAAGTGCAAAGAACGACACTCAATCCTGTAGCGGAATTCGCAACGGTTTTTGATCTGAATGCTGATTTAAAATAAATGTAGAGTCTGTTATGAAAATGATCATTATCCGGTGATGTCATCGGTTGCTTATTACTTAACCTTCGGACAACGCTAACTAAGAAGTCAAAGCATGGATAAAAAAACAATACTGCCAAAAAGGGCAGAGAAACTAAGCCTTGGGAAAATGCTATAAGAGACATCAGTAACATTCCAGCTCCAATCCCGTAAGCGCCCGAGTCACCTAACAAAATCTTGCCTGTACTCATATTAAACACGAAAAAAACACTTGCCCCATAAAATCCAGCCTGCAGTGTACCGGCACCAATCTCTCTAGCAAAAATATAACAACTAACCATGAAAATACCTGAGACCAAGCCATTGGCTCCATCAGCGGCATTAACTGAGTTGATAAATCCTATCGAAAAAAACAAACAAACAAATACTGCAATCCACCGGACTTCTAAAAAGTAATCAATTAAACCGATTCCAATCTCTGAGGGTACAAGGTCTGGTGAAAATAAAAATACCGACACCAAAATCAAAGCCATACTTAGCAAGCGAATGTTTGGTGACATACTATGATCACGCAGATCCTCAATCAGGCCAAGTAAAAAACATGCCACGGTTCCCATCCAAGCAGCCCAGTATATGCCTGAAAATGACATTGGGAAAACTTCGGGGGAGCTTGTAAGCAGCAAATATACCATTGATACCAAAACCCCAACTGCAACGGCAACTCCACCAAGCCTAGACGTCTGAACCTCATTTATACCATGCTTTCCAACCTTATCCTTAGCGTAATCCTGCAATACCAGCCATTGCATTATTAGTAACAAAATCAGCCCTACAATTCCAAAGAAACCAGTTACAATTAAGCTTACCAATGCAAACTTGAAAAACTCTCGGTTCGTAGAATTCAAGAAACTCACTCTCTTTAAATGGTCTTTCGGAAGTGGGCACCGAACGCAAGGACTAGAGCCAGAATAACACCAATAATTGCTCCCATAGCAACAATTAGAACCCTATGCGGCTGAGACTTTCGTTCCGGCAACATACCTGGGCTAACACTTGCAAAGGCATAATCGGGGCTAGCTTGTGCCAACATCTGGCTCTTAATTTGCTCTTCGATAATAGTATAAAAAACTGCTTTCATCTCTGTGATGGAAGTTTTCTTAATCTGCGCGTTAAGGTACTCAATGTTTTTTGACACCTTAGCTATCTTCCTCTCTTGCATATGCTTGTTAATTGCTGACACATAGAGCTCTACCCAACTTAACGCGATTTCAGGTGAGTAAAACTCTATCGAAACTGATATCAAACCCGTCTTTTTATCTTCGGATATAGATAATTTTTTCAAAAACTCCTCATACAACTTCCAACTAGTTGGAGGACCAAGTTCAGCTCCTTTATCGCTCTTAATTAACCACTGTCCTTTTGATGTATCATACCAATCAGGTTCAAACTTGAGCTCACCCTTGCCTTTGTCCCAGCCTTTCGCCGCGAAAACCTCCACAGCAATATCGTTGTCCTCTATAAAAGCCTCAATGAAACTCCAAGACTTCATGATTGCTGTTGCAATCTGCGTCTCGTCAGCCTCCCCTCCGCCCAGACTAACACCTGCCAGTGCAGCAAGGCCTCCTAGTTGACCGCCGGCACCAGCAAGCCCACCAGAACCTTGTTGTGCTGGAGCTAACAATACAGTAGCCTGATACTGGTTAGGCACTGTCAAAGCATATCCTATAGAGATAATAACGAAGATAATAGTTACCGCAATAACTCTAAATTTATCTGCCCAAATAATCCCGAATAATTTCTTTACATCTATTTCGACATCATACTGGTCAACTAATTGCTGGTCTGACATATTGCTACCATTTTGAGTACTCATTATTTAGTCACCAATATCATGGAGGCCAAACCAGATGTAGTATTAAAGACCACCTGAGTCACTTCACGCCACAGCGTTAAGTTGTCTGTGTATCCTGCGTCTATTGGCACCACGATGGTGTCTCCTGGGCTAATCGAGTCATTGCCACCTGTAAAACGCAGCCAGCTGGTGGTTGGCCGTAAAACGGAGCCATCCGCACGAACAATATATAGCTCCTTACTTTCTGCACGAGCAGTCAGCCCCGCTGATAAGCCTAAGTAATCACTCAAATCTAACCCCGCCTGAAACGTATGGGTTCCTGGACGTCGAATCTCACCGACTACGGTCACCGTAGAAATCTTCTCAGGTATTTTTAAAGTATCTCCATCCTCAAGTACTATATTAGCCAATCCATCACCACTCATAGCCGCCTCGACATCCACTAATAAACGCCCAGAGCCCTCGAAGCTTTCCAGCATTTCAGCGATTGCCTCGACCTCTTCTATTTTTATATTATTATCTTCTTTGGTTAGCTGCGAGGACGCAAAATCACGAAGAATTGACTGAGCAAACAGCTTAGACCTCTTATCCTCTTGTTCGGCTATAGACTCTCGGGTAAATATGGCTCCAACCGGGAATGAGCTTTGCGTAAGACCACCTGCTCGCTTAATCACATCAGAGAGCCTTTCATTTTTACGTATACGATAAATTCCCGGAAACCTAACTTCTCCCTTTAGACTTACCGCATTGGTCGGATTCCAATCAGGCAATTCTTTTACATTTAAATGGTCCCTTGACTGCAGTTTAGTCCCCGACAATGAATCCAACTCGACCCTCAGGTTTAAGTCACTGTAACGGCTTAAGATATTTTTATTTGGACCAAAATACAGACTACGCAGTTCTGCGGCATCAAGGTATGCACTGTCTTTTAATCCTCCGGCCGCAGCCACTAATTTAGCGACCGTGTTTTTACTCCCTAAGGGATAGTCACCCGGCAACTTAACCGCACCCGATATAGAGACGACTTCCAGAGGCTCACCGCTACGAGCCTGTCCCTTTAGCTTTTCCAGAATAGGCCGCAGCAAGGTCAATCTCTCAACAGCCTTTAATTCGGCTTCAGCTTCAGTGGCAACGGCAGTGTTATTATCAGAGCCTGGGCCTATGCGAGACCCTCTTCCTGAGCCTGAGCCTGCGCTTATATTGTCATCGGCGGGCAGTCGACTGGCACCTGCCGAATAATTGCCTGAAGAAATTCTATTTGCAGCTTGTATCTTCTTTAATCGAGCCTCAAGTTTTTCCAGCTGCTCATTAGCCATATCTAGAGCCGAAATTTCGGTAACGCTAGGCAAACCAAACACGATAATTTTATCTCGAGCTTGAGTTAAAATATTGTCTTGCGAGTCTACGTTATTTAAGGCCTTTGCAAGACTAATTTGCAGAACCTCAATATCAAGTTGCGCATTTTTTTGTCTTACAACTAAGCCATACCCCAAGTCAGCGTAGGGTTTTAGATCGCTCGGTATCGACGAAATGATATCGGATATTCGCTGCCCAGCGACCCAACCATAGACTCCCGGCCGCACCACAGCACCCTCTAAAGTTACAGCATTTTCTAAATTATCAGTACTCTCGGGCACCCTTATCTTGTCGCCATCACGCAGGCCTATATTTGATCGTTTAGGATTAGTTAAGTCAACATTTTGAGCACCCGGTAATGACTTGCCTACAGCTTTGCTAACAACTCCGATGGCATAAGCATAGGCGTCTTGATTTAAACCACCCGCCATCGCGACAGCATCAGCGACAGATTCACCGTCCACAAACTCATAGATCATGGGTCGCTTTACAGCCCCCTCAACTGTTACCACACCGGCATAGGGTGGCACAAAAACAACATCCCCTGATCGCAACCTGATGTCACCACTGACATCGCCCTTCAACAGCAACTGGTAAACATCAAATCTTTCAGCAATGACACCATCACGCTTGACCTGGATATTACGTAACGCACCAATATCACCAATTCCACCCGCTTGAAACAATGCCTGAGTGATTGTAGTCAATGCCGACACTGAGTAAGCTCCCGGCACAACTACCTCACCGGCCATGAACACATTAATAGCACGCAACCGTCCCATTGCAACAGTTGCCTGCGCACCTACGAATTGAGCTTCCACTCGAGACTGAATGAGTTCTCTAGCATCCTCATAGGTTAACCCTGCGACAGTAATTGGCCCTAACTTCGGAAAACTAATCTGACCATTTCGTGTGACTTGCAAATCGTACTGATTGTTTTCGGTCCCAAAAAGCTGAATAGCCAGCTGATCTCCGGCGCCCAAACGATAATCGTCTGGCACACTAGCATCATCGGTTGGCGCAAAGGTACTGACGTCTTTGTCAAATAGCGTCACACCGTACCGTTTGACCTCTTCTTTTTCTTTAAGCAAGGATTTTTCAAACTCAGCAAATTTTTCTTGGAACAACTGATAGTTCTGTTGGGACTCTAAATCTGTGTCGAGCAAAGTCCTCTGCTCTAACGGTTCGCCCGGCATAGCAATGTCCTCACTAGCCCCTTTAGCCCCCCGACCTGGCAAAACCTGATCAAGATCGATACCATATTGCTTGGCCAAGGCTTCTTGTTGTGCACGCGGCATACTTTGCAACTGCTGCATCATTTGTGGGCTGATAGTCTGACCCGCAACTCCCACTGACAACAAGACTGACGTTAGCAACAGCCCCCTTAGGCATGCCCTTGCAGTATTACCAATATTAGCTCTAGTAGGAGGTGCGCTTGAACAATCTAAACCAAAAGACCCACTTTTATAAAAAACACTCATACTCTATATCATCCTTTTTAATTATTAAGTCGCAAACGCAACACCATGAGGCTTGAGTCGACCACCTGCTCAATATCAGTAATTTGGCCGAGACTACCAACCAAAATCGTATTTGTATAGACTTGCTTGTCTCTGCATTGTTGCTGAAACCTCACACCAGCGTCAGTCTCATATCTCGACCATGACCCACACTGGTGCTTTGCGACAACACGGCCATCAACAAGAAAGGTTCTCTCATTACCCGAATCCTCGATCTCCCACGGAGGGGTGAAACCATTCAATCCACTTACTTTTACGATGCGCCAACCGTCAAACGATATCGCATCAAGACTATTAACAAATACCGTTGCTTCATCGGTGATCACGGGCTGAACTGGGGCAGAATAACCCCCAAATTCAACATGCCAGCGAGCATCAGGTAACGCCTTAGCCTCTGAATAAAATGCAGTTACTATTCCACTTATTCCACTTAACTGGCTAGACTGCACCTCGAAATATTGACACCCACTAAGCAATAAAACCAACCCCGGCGCAATCAGACGTATGATCGACATTAGGGCACCATCCTATTTCTTAAATCACTGAACGCATCATAACGACCCTGCCTAATGTCCCACCAAATATTACCACTAAAAGTTTCCAGTCGCTGGCCACCATCTCGCTGAATAGGGCGTATGCCGACGCCGTAACCACCCCGAGCATTGCGACCAAAAAGGCCGGCAAAGGGTATTTTAAAGTACATACCCTTATCAAAACTACCCTCCCCAAAATCTGCGGCAGACACATTGGTCCTTGTCACCCAAAGACCAACCATAAAACCATTGTTGAAGGTTCGCCTTACCTCTAGGGTCGCACCAACATCTTTTGCTAGGTACTTGCCCGCATGCACCGCGAAATCAAAGTTATAAATTGGCGATGCCCAATAAATACTGGCAAACCCAGTAGCCGTTTGATAATCCCGGTGCTTAAAACTTTTATCATACTCGCGCTGACGCACCCAACTAGCACTAAGCCCATAGGCCAAACGAGACTGAAATGGCTGATACAGTGCCTCACCACCAACACCGCTAAACATGTCTTCTAACACACCGCCAAAAACACGATAATGCAGGCCTTTAAAAGCACTTCCACGCTTCTGAAAGTATAAAGAGTCAAGGCCGGTATCCCCTTGCTGAAGATACTTAACCACATCTGAACGAACATGAGGTAGCACTGAGCCTGACTCAGCACGGCTACTCTCGTCAAAATTTTGAGTAATATTAAACCCATAGGCACCAGTTAACGTCCAAGAATCAGGCAAAGCTAAACTAGCACCTAAATTCGTGTATAGCTGATAGCGCGCAGGGTCATCAGGATCAAATAACTGGACTCGGCCTCTTACGTTTACATCAAAAAATATCTTCTTTTGAAAAAAATTGGTCTTCCTTTGTGGCGAGAACAAATTACGCCCAGGTAAAACGCTAATTTCTCGCTCTAACAGCTGCTTATTTTGCCCGTAGGCCAACGAGGGTCTCCGCATCTGAATAGTTTGCACACGATGGCCCGCCTCCTCGACAATAAATCTAAAAGTGTTAACGGAAGTGGGTAAGTGAAGATCAGCTAGCATAGCCATTTTGGCGATAGCGTCAGCCCATACCGGATATTGCATATTGCCCATGACCAGCACCGCCATGCTTGAAGACTGTTCAATACTCGCCTCTAGCAGTAGTAAACCAGAGCGCTCGACATCATATAAAAGGGTGTCGTACCAGTCTCGCGGATTGATCTGCGAAGGCAAATTTTGCTGCGCCATATCCAAGCTCGATGTAAATATGCGCGCTGGCGGTCTAGCGGTTATGGATTTAGTATCTAGCGCCGCTGAAAGATCAATACCCCACTCCTCCTCATTCTGACGCGATAAAGAAAGCGTTACGCCAGGTAAGGCCTGCCACTTTATGGCTGCGCTCCACGGACTTGAATAACCTGACCCCCCCCTTCTGATTTCATCACTATACTCATCAGGATTGTATTCCAGCATGACACTCAACGGTAATTTTTCGAACTGATATGATGCGCCACCAAAAAAACCTACTTCTTTACCACTGAAAAAAGAACCCGTGGAAAATTCACCGCCGAGAGCTCCATCTTTCAAAAACAATCCGGTTCTCTCTGAAAAAGAATCTGAGATCCAGATCAGAGGATTTTTAACTACTCCGCTTCCAGACAATCTACCCCAGCCAATACCTCCAGAAAAATCAAAATTACCTATCGACTTAGATGCGACCAAGTACTCCGCATCCCATCGTCCAGTTCCCACTAAATCACGAATACCAGCGGCAACTTGCGGAAGGTAATCACTTTCAGGCCACAATCGAATTTTCGCTTCGAAATTTCTATCATAATCCCGCAACTCATTAAATCCCGTATAGCGGAAAGTACCCTCCAACCACGGAGTGGCCTGGTAAGTAATTGAATAGGCATTATATCTCGACTGAATTGCGGCGGTTGTGGTTAAGGTTCCGTCAGAGGCCATGCGCGCTGTGGGAATATCAATTAAACCCGTCACGCCATAATCTGAGGCTGACACTGACGTAATAGCGAATGCCAGGCCAAGGATAAATATTGGTTTATACATCTATTTTAAGACTCTCGACCTTTTTAAAGAGAAAAAGAGCATCTATGATGCCCCTTAATCCTCAAAGACAACCCAAAAACATCAGGTGCTCGTAGTAGTTGTCGTGGCAGTGGTTGCCGTGGTAGTGGTGGTACCTGTCGTTGTGGTCGTTGTGGTCGTCGCTGGCGTAGTCGTTGTAGTAGTCGTCGCCGGTGTAGTCGTAGTCGTAGTCGTCGCCGGAGTAGTCGTAGTAGTAGTAGTCGCCGGTGTTGTAGTCGTAGTCGTCGCCGGTGTTGTAGTCGTCGTCGTCGCCGGT